>Ga0154804_1375_pt3 | contig 9063 bp, 8 predicted proteins | sample Rifle2008BG16ft_FD_105812 | JGI IMG/M metagenome (GOLD analysis project Ga0154804, IMG submission 105812) | Planctomycetes bacterium RBG_16_55_9 | reverse complement strand
CTTCAAAAAATATAACTACTTACGGCACTTCATCGACCGTGATTACTTTTGACGCTGGCGTCATAATTGGTGATTGGTGAATGGTAATTGGTAACTAATAACCAGTAACCAATCACCATTCACCATTCCCAAGTCACGAGCGACGGCTTCGTATTACGTTATGCTCTATCTGCCGTTGTTTTTGATGAAGTGGTCGGGCACGGGGAACTGGGAGCAGAGCAGCAGAGCCTCCTTGGCGACCTCTTCGATGACGGTTTCGTTGTCGATGTTCTCAGCGACCTTGTTGATCAGGCCGGCGATCTCTCTGGCCTGCTCCTCTTTCATGCCGCGCGTGGTGATCGCCGGCGTGCCGAGCCTCAAGCCGCTGGGATTGGCCGGCGGGCCGGGTCGTTCGGGATGCTGTTGTAGTTGGTCACGATGCGGGCCCGGTCCAGCGCCTTGGCAAGCTTCTTGCCGGGGATGTTTTTGTTGCGCAAGTCGATCAGCATGAGGTGATTGTCGGTGCCGCCGGACATGAGGTTGAAGCCGTACTCGAGCAGCTTCTCGGCCAGGGCTTTTGCGTTCTTGACGACCTGCTGTGCGTAGGCGACGAACTCGGGCGTGTTAGCCTCGGCCATGGCCACAGCGATAGCCGTCAGCGTGTGCATGTGCGGCCCGCCCTGCAAGCCGGGGAAGACGGCCCGGTCTACCTTGTCGGCGTGCTCGGCCTTGCAGAGCAACATGCCGCCGCGAGGGCCGCGCAGCGTTTTGTGCGTAGTAGTCGAGACAATATCGGCGTAGGGAACGGGGCTTTTATGGATGCCGGCTACCACCAGACCCGCGATATGGGCGATGTCGCTGACGTGATAAGCTCCGACCTCCGCGGCAATCTGCCCGAAGATCTCGAAGTCGATCTGGCGCGGATACGCCGTGGCGCCGGAAATAATGATCCTGGGCCTATGCTTTTTGGCCATATCCCTGACGTGGTCGAAGTCGATCCGCCCGGTCTGCGGATTGACGCGATACGAGGCGGACTTGAAGAACCTGCTCGTAAGGGAGACTTTGGCGCCGTGGGTCAGATGGCCTCCGTCGGTGAGCGACATGCCCATGAGGGTATCGCCGGGCTCGGCCAGGGCGGCGTAGGCGGCCATGTTTGCGACCGAGCCGGAGTAGGGCTGGACGTTCGCGTGGTCGGCCTTGAACAGCTTCTTGGCCCGCTCCTGCGCCATTCTCTCGATCAGGTCGGTGACCTGCTGACCTTCGTAATAGCGGTGACCGGGATACCCCTCGGCGTATTTGTTCGTCAGACATCCGCCGCTGGCCAGCATGACCGCCCTGGAGACGTAGTTCTCCGAGGGGATCAGCCGGATGGCGCCGCTTTGGCGAGCCTCTTCCTGCCGCATCAGCTCGTAAATCTGCGGATCATACTGCTCAAGTGCGTTCATCATTTCTTGTCGCTCCGTAAATGGCCTCTACTCGGTTCGCCGGAATCACCCTTATCTGCAAACGTTCGAGGCCCCGTCTTCTGACTTCCGACTGGCGAACCCCATAGTATAACGCGGTTTCGAGCATAAGCCATTTATTTATTGACAAAAATTAACCGAACACTACGATATGCCGGTCGAATCATCTACAGAAACTGATTTGGTGAGACTGGATGCCGGAAGACAATGACAAGGCGGCGGCAAAAGCCCGGGCTTTTTTTGAAAAAGCGCGCAAGGTGGCCGAGACGGACAATTTCGATTACGCGATCGATATGTACTTCCAGGGTCTGCGCTACGCCCCGGATGCGTTGATGGAAGGGCACCTGCCGCTGGCCGAATTGGGGATGCACCGGCGGGAAAAAGGCGGCAAGAAGTCTTCCGTGATGGACAAGGTCAAGCGTCTGCGGGGCAAAACACCGCTGGATCAGATGCTCAACGCCGAGTACCTCTTTGTGAAGAATCCCAACCATCTGCCGTATGCCGAGGCCATGCTGAAGGCCGCCCTGGCGGGCGGGTACGAAAAGACGGCGGGCTGGATTGCCAACCTGATTTTTCAGACGGCGAACGCCTCCGAAAAACCGTCCTTACAGACCTACATCCTGTTGAAAGACGCCTATTGTACACTTGGCCAATTTGACAAGGCCATTGCCGCTTGTCAGCGTGCGGCGACGCTTCGGCCCGGCGACAAGGATCTGGCCGATGATTATAAGAACCTCTCCGCCGAGCTGACGATGGTCCGGGGCAAGTATGACGGCGAGGGCGATTTCAGAAAATCCATCAAGGACCGCGAGAGCCAGGAGAAGCTCCACGGCCAGGCCGGCGTCGTCAAGACCGAAGACTACCGTATCAAGGCCGTGGAGGACGCCAGGCAGAAGATAGCCCAAAATCCGGACCTGCCGGCGAACATATTCGAGTTGGCCGACGCCCTGGCGGACCTGGAGAGCGAGGAAGCCGAGAACAGCGCCATCCAACTGCTGGAGAACGCCTATCGAACCACGAGCGACTACAGCTTCCAGCGGCGGGCGGGACTGCTCAGGATCAGGCAGCTTAGAAGGAAAATAAAGGAGGCCCAGCGCGCTGTCGAATCGAATCCGGACGATGCCGCGGCTAAGGCGTCTGTCGAAGAGTTGTCCGCCCAACTGGACAGTTTCGAGCTGGAGCATTACCGGCTTTGTGTACAGAATTATCCGACCGACTTGGCGGCCAAGTACGAATATGCCGTCCGGCTGGCTAAAAATGAACAATACAACGAGGCGATCCCTCTGTTCCAGGAAGCCCAGCGAGATCCCAGACGAAAGATGGCTGCGATGAACCAGGTGGGCGTTTGCTTCTTTGCAAAGGGCTGGCTCGACGATGCGATCGACGTGTTCACCCAGGCGATGGACTCCTACGAGCTGAGAGAAGATGCCACCGCAAAGGAGTTGCGGTACAATCTGGCCCGCGCGTACGAAGAACGGGGCGACATGCAGAAGGCCCTGGACGTCTATCGCAAGATCGCCCAGATCGACTTCGCCTACAAAGACGTCAGCCAGCGCGTGGATCGGTTAAGAGCCGCCCCCAAGAAAGATTGAGAATGGCAGAGATTACAGCAAAAGAAAGCCCCTTTACACCCGGACGCCCTGTCCAGCCGGAGTATTTCGTCGCACGCATCGGAGAAATACAAAGGCTCGAACGAGCCATCCGGCAGACAGTCTCGGGAAGAAACGAGAATATCTTTATCTCCGGCGAACGTGGGATCGGCAAGAGCTCCCTTGCCAGATTCGTACGATACTTGGCTGAGAAAGAATATAATCTGGTTGGGACCCACTGTTGCCTTGGAGGGGCTACCAATCTTCAGGAAATGATGGGGGCGGTCTTCCGACAACTTCTGCAAGACTGCACGGACAAATCACTGTTCGATAGATTAAGAACCCTTTTTGGCGACTATGTAGAAGGATTGAGTCTTTTTGGCGTTGAAGTCCAGTTTACGAAAAATACGGATAAATTACAGGCTTTGGCAAACAATTTTCTGCCCGCTCTTCGAAAAATCCATGAAGAATCAGCAAAGAATGGCAAGAAGGGCTTGATCCTTATATTGGACGACCTCAACGGAATCACCGACACTCCCCGGTTCTCTCCGTTTCTCAAGAGCTTTGTCGATGGACTTGCTACTTCCGGAAAACCACTACCAATTCTAATGATCCTTGTCGGGCTTCCGCAAAGAAGAGAAGATTTGATTAAACACCAGCCATCCGTTGCGAGGATATTCGATATTGTCGATCTGCCAACAATGACCAATAGCGAGTCAGAACAGTTCTTCATTCGTATGTTCGGACGACCGGCGATTAGTGTGACTGACGAAGCACTTCGGACGATGGTAGCACTCTCTGGGGGCAATCCAATGCTTATGCATGAAGTTGGTGATGCCGTTTTCTGGCAGGATTCAGATGGCCAAATAGACCCATCAGACGCAAGGATAGGAATAACTGAAGCCGCGCGTAATGTAGGCAGGAAATATATAGGTACTCAGGTATCCAACGTTTTAAGGAATAAAACCTATTCTTCAATTCTTCTGCGGATGGGAAAGAAACTGCCAATAGGGGCAACTTTCGAACGTCAAGAACTTCTCAAAGAAAAGGCATCAGAAAAAGAACGCAAAAACTTAGATAATTTTCTGAACAAGATAAAAAGACTGGGTATTATGAAAGACGCTGAGGTCCGTGGTGAGTATACGTTTGTGAATCCGCTTTATCACTTGTATATATGGTATGAAGCCAAGAATAAAAAAGGCTGAGCATAGGTGTGGACAAACCATGCTGGAACGAGTATAAATATAGGAACAAGATCAGCTTCTCAGTGAGGACTTGGCAGTCAAGCTGAAGAACATAGTGATTAGGAGATGACAGTGGCACATTCGTTACAGGCGAAAAAAAGAGCACGTCAGAACGTCAAGAGAAGGATCATCAACCGGGCGCGCAAGAGCCAGGTCAAGACGCAAATCAAGCACTTCGAGGAGACCCTGAGCAAAGGCGACGCCCAGGCGGCCGGCGAGCAGTTCCGGCTCGTCGCCCAGAAGCTGGATAAAACCGCGTCTACGAGCACGATGCACAAAAAGACCGTCGCCCGCAAGAAGTCCCGGCTCGCCAGGAAGCTCAACGCCCTAAAAGCAAAGTAGAGTTGATTTTCGCCGTCCCTCGTGAAGCGTGCTTCAATGTACGAGTTGGATCACGAACAACTCTATTTGGCCTTGAGCGATACTGAACCGACTCAAAGAGGGCGGGTATCATAGTAAGGATCTGCTTCGCGGGGCTATTCGAGTAGACCCATCGGCGGAGTTTACACTGAGCGTAGCCGGATGTGCTCGGAGTGACGGGTGAGAAAATGCGGCTACGTCCCCTGTGTCCTTTCGAGCGGAGCGCCGCGTAGCCGGGAAATCTATTTGATTCTTTCCTCCTTCCTAAAAAAGCGTCAGTGGTTACAATGTACAGACGTTTTGTATCTATATGGAATGATTTTACCAGGGATGGGTATTACAAATGCCGGAAATATTTAAGAATAAAATCATCCGACTGCTTAAGCACACGGATTATGAGCCGGTGAAGCTGGGGCAGTTGGCGAAGACGCTGGGCGTTAGTCCGGCGGATTATCCGCAGTTCAAAGAGGCCTTCGATCAACTGCGCCAGGCCGGGCACGTCGTGATCGGAGCGAAGAACCTGATCAGCCTTCCGGCCCTGGCCGGGCAGATCGTCGGGACCTTCCGTGCTAATCCCAGGGGATTCGGCTTCATCGTGCCTTTGGAGCCCAATTCGCACGGCGACTTGTTTGTCCCGCCGGATGCGACGGCCGAAGCCATGACCGGCGACGTCGTGATCGCGAAGGTTAAGCAGAAGAGCCGGCGGGGCGGCGAGATGCGCTGCACCGGCGAGATCATCGAAATCCTCGAACGGGCACGGAACAAATTCGTCGGAACCCTGGTCAAACGCCCGGAAGGCTGGTTCGTTCAGCCGGACGGGAAAAGCTTTTTCGAGCCGATCTCCGTGGACGACGTCGGCGCCAAAGGCGCGAGAGAAAAAGACAAGGTCGTAGTCGAAATTCTGACTTATCCGACGGAAAAACACCTGGCGCGCGGCGTGATCGTCGAGGTGCTCGGCAAGGCGGGACGATACGAGACCGAGATCAAGTCGATCATTTATCAGTATCATCTGCCGGGCGAGTTCGATGGCGGGTGTATCGAGCAGGCGCGTCGGGCCGCCGCGCAGTTCGATCCCGAAAAGCTGGATTCGCGCCAGGACATCACGGACAAGGTCATTGTCACAATCGATCCGCCGGACGCGAAAGACTTCGACGACGCCATCAGCCTCGAAAGAGACTCCGACGCCCACTGGGTGCTTGGTGTCCACATCGCCGACGTCAGTCATTTTATTCCGGTCGGTTCGCCCCTCGACGTCGAAGCCAAGGCGCGCGGCAACAGCGTCTATCTGCCCGCCAGGACCATTCCCATGCTGCCGGAGATATTGAGCAACGGCATTTGCAGCCTCCAGCCCGGCCAGGACCGCTTCACCAAGAGCGCATACCTGACCTACGACGGCCAGGGCAAGATTCTATCGCGCCGGTTCGCCAATTCGATGATTCGCTCGACGCAACGTTTGACCTATCAGCAGGCCGACGGAATATTGAAAGGGCATATAAAAGGAACCTCGCGTGAGGTGATCGCGCTGCTGAAGGACATGGAAACACTTAGCCGGGCCGTCGAGCAGCGAAGACGAAAGGACGGCATGTTGCACCTGGATCTTCCGGAGATCGAGCTGGAGTTCGACAAATCGGGCCGGGTTGTGGATGCCCATCCCGCGGATGCCAGCTACCCGCATACGATCATTGAAATGTTCATGGTCGAGGCCAACGACGCCGTCGCCTCGCTCCTGGACCGGCTCAATGTTCCGTTCATGCGGCGGATTCATCCGGAGCCGGACGCCTTGAGCATGACCAATTTGGCCAAGCTCTTGCGTGCTTTCGGATTGAGTCTGCCCCGTCACCCGAACCGCAAGGCCATCCAGGATTTGTTGGCCGCCGTCGAAGGCGCCGATTGCAGCTTCGCAGTGAACTTAGCTGTCCTGCGAAGCTTCGAGAAGGCTCAGTACGCCCCCTTGAATATCGGCCACTACGCGCTGGCTTCGACTCATTATTGCCACTTTACCAGTCCGATCCGCCGGTATGCGGATTTGATGGTGCACCGTGCCTTGGAGCGTTATCTGCAGAACACCCCGCCCGTCAAGGAGCAAGAGCAAGACCTGGTGGAGACCGGCAAGCACATCACTTTCACGGAGCAGCGGGCCGAGGACGCCGAACGAGAGCTGACGGCGGTACTCACGCTGCAAATGCTGGAGAAGAAGATCGGCGAGGAGCTTGACTGCGTCGTAACCGGCCTGGCGAGCTTCGGTCTATTCGTCCAGTCCAAGAAGTACGGCGTCGAAGGGCTCATTCGGATGGGCGAGTTGGGACCCGACCGCTGGACCTATGATATAAAGGCGCAGTGTATCATCGGCGAACGTTCGGGACGCAGCATCCGCATGGGTCAGCTCATGAAAGTCCGCATCGTCTCGGTGAACGTCCCGGCCCGGCAGCTCGACGTGACCCCCGCTGAGCCGCCGGCGGCAGAACCAAGGCAGCCTCGCAAAGACAAAACACGCAACAAACAGACGAAAAGGAGGAGGAGGAAGAGCTGAGATATCATTTGTTCGAGAGCATAGGATCTCCGAAGGCGATTCGCACTCCTCAGTGCTTTCTTGACATTCCGTCAAGATTCTGCCATACTGACTCGGTAATCGTTGAAGATGACTGCTTTGAGACGAATTGTCCTATAAGTAATCTCGGTAAAGAAACAGCCATAGAAAGGGACAGGGATGAAAAAGCGACATGCTTTTACTGCGATCATTGAACATGAGGGGGACGGTTATATCGCCCTTTGTCCAGAACTCGATATTGCCAGTCAGGGCGATTCTGTGGAAGAGGCGAGGAAGAATTTAATCGAAGCAATAGAACTGTTCTTCGAGACTGCGTCAGAGACTGAAATACAAGAACGCCTACGCGAGGAAGTCTTCATTACGCGTCTGGAGGTGGCGGTTGGGTAAACTACGCGTATACTCAGGGAAACAAGTATGTCAGCTTCTTGAGAAGCATGGTTTTGCAAATGTCCGGCAACGAGGCAGCCACGTTGTAATGCAAAAAAAAACTGAATCTTCAACGATAACTGTTCCATTGCCTATGCATTCATCCCTGCGAATTGGAACGCTCCAGTCGATAATACGCCAGTCGAGATTGCCGCGAGAAATATTTGAGGTATAGGAGTGGCACATGCGAGCATCTGAGATGAGAAAGGGCCAGACCGTCAAGATCGACGACAAGCTGTACGCGATTGTCGATTTTCAGCACGTCAAGCTGGGCAAGGGCGGTGCGGTTTACCAGACGAAGCTCAAGAGTCTGACCGACGGCACGATACAGAACGTCCGTCTGCGCGCGGAGGAGAACGTCGAAGACGCACCTCTGGACAAAAGGACATACGAGTACCTGTATTCTTCAGGAAGCGGACACGTCTTGATGGACACCGCCACCTACGACCAGATCACCCTCGACGATGATGCGTTCGGCGACGGCCCGAAGTATCTAAAACCCAACACCCAACTGCAGGTCAGCATGTACGACGGCAGGCCCGTGATCGTGACGCTGCCCATTACCGTGGACCTGGAGGTGAAGGATACGCCGCCCGAGATCAAAGGCGCCACGGCGACGAACCAGAATAAGCCGGCGACGCTCGAAACGGGCCTGATCGTGCAGGTGCCGGCCTTTGTGAAGGTCGGCGAGCTTATCCGCGTCGATACGCGCACCGGCCAATACGTCACACGAGTGAAAGAATGATATGCTTAATGTCATTCCCGCGCAAGCGGGAATCCATATCATAACGACTGTGGATCCCTGCTTTCGCAGGGATGACAGGAATACATCATGGGATTCGAGAAAGTAAGCAAGACGCTTGTAAAGGTTTTCGGCTCGCGCAACGAGCGGCTGCTGAAGAACGTCTATGCGCCGGTCGCTCTGCGGGCGGGCGCGTTCGAAGAGCAAACAAAGAGGCTCGACGACGAGGCTCTCAAAGCAAAGACGGCCCAGTTCAAGGCTTCGATCCAGGCCGGAACCAATCCTGAAGACATCCTGCCCGAGGCGTTCGCGGTCGTCCGGGAGGCGGCCAGGCGAAACGTCCAAATGCGCCATTTCGACGTCCAGCTCATGGGCGGCAACGTCCTGTACGAGGGCAAGATCGCGGAGATGGCCACCGGCGAAGGTAAGACGCTGGTCGCGACGCTGGCGGCGTACTTAGTGCATCTGACGGGGCGGAGGGTCCACATCGTCACCGTCAACGACTACCTGGCCAAGCGTGACGCCGAATGGATGGGCCCGGTCTACGAGGCGCTGGGTCTGACCGTCGGCGCGATCCAGGCGGACATGGACACCGCCGGCGACGAAAGAAAAGCCCAATACGCCAGCGACATCACTTACGGCACGAACAACGAGTTCGGCTTCGACTATCTCCGCGATAACATGAAAACGTCGCTGGAGCAGATGGTTCAGA
>Ga0154804_1346_pt21 | contig 9063 bp, 10 predicted proteins | sample Rifle2008BG16ft_FD_105812 | JGI IMG/M metagenome (GOLD analysis project Ga0154804, IMG submission 105812) | Planctomycetes bacterium RBG_16_55_9 | reverse complement strand
CATCTCGACGTTGCGCATTTCCCGGAACGGGGTTCGGAGCCCGAGGTGGACTTCATCTTGTCTATCGGAGAAAAGCGAATTCCAATAGAAGTCAAGTACCGCAACCGGATCGACGCGCACCGCGACACCGTGGGCATCCGGGCGTTTCTCGAAAAAACGGTTTACAATTCACCCTTTGGCATTCTGGTTACAATGCACGATGGAGTTCCGATTGACGATCCTCGCATCGTACCTATATCGCTACCCTCCTTCCTCCTGTTACGATAGCACTGAAACCACAGAGCCATAGAGCCAGCTCAGTCATTTTTCTTATCCAGCAATCCGCGTCCTTTCATCCAGTCGGCGCAGCGGGGCATCCAGCTCGAACAGGCGCCCTTTCCGACCCCAGGCCCGAATCCGTGGCCTCCTTTTTCGTAGACGTGCATCTCCGCCGGGACGTTCGCCTTCCGCAACGCCAGGTAGAAATAAAGGCTGTTCTCCGGCGGCACAACCTTATCGTCGTCCGCGTGGACCAGGAACGTTGGAGGTGTTTGCGGCGTGACCTGTCTCTCGTTGGACAGACTCTCCACAAGCTCCTTATCCGGATTCTCACCTAACAGGTTCTTTCGCGAGCCCTTGTGGGTGAAAGATTCGGTGAAGGAAACGACCGGATACATGAGAATCATAAAATCGGGCCGGCAGCTAAGCTCGTCTATTGCGTCCTTCGCCTGGCTATAGCGTGTTTGAAAGTGCGTCCCTGCGCTCGACGCCAGATGCCCGCCGGCGGAGAAACCGATAATCCCGATCCGGCTCGGATCGACGTTCCACTGCTTTGCCCGGCTGCGGATCAGCCGGATCGCCCGCTGGGCATCCTGCAGCGGCGCCGGATGACCGTAGCCGGCGCCGCTCCGGCTGTGGCGGTACTTGACGATAAAGCCTGCAACGCCCAGCGAGTTTAGCCATTGAGCAATCTGGTGTCCCTCGTGGTCCACCGCCAAGTGACCGTAGCCTCCGCCGGGAAAAATCACCACGGCGGCCCCGTTGGCCTTTTCTTTGGCCGGCAGGTAAACGGTTAGCGACGGCTTGTCTCCGTCGTCGTTGCCTTTGGCCCCCGGAGCGCCATCCGGCCACAACAGCTCGATCTCATGCGGCGCCTCCACCGCCGTCACCACGGTTGATGCAACCACAATACAAACCAAAGCGTTTTTGAAACACCGTTTCATTTCTTTCTCCTCAAAAAGGTTCCGTTGCCCAGCCCGTTTGAAGTTTTTCATACAAAAAGTGTTTACGTTTCTGTAGCCGTGTTTTAGTGTAACCTGCGTTTGACACGATGGGTATCAGAAAAAATCTTTCTTAACGTTTAATTAGGAGAACGCCATGTACCGCCTGTCCGAATGTAAGCCAAAAGGTGTCCGCTTCATTGCATTACTCACTCTCATCCTGATCCTGATCGCATCTACGGCAAGACCGCAAGAACCTAAAGCGCCCAAGCTTACAATCCCCCAGGGCGTCCGATTATTGCAGAATAAAAGCTTCGACGACAGCGACCAGGCGCGCAAAGAGATTCTCGATCTCTATAAAGATTTGCGAGTGACGGACGTACTGGACGGCATGGACCTGATCGGCCTGCAAGACATCGGCTTGATGAAAAAGGACATCCGGCCTCTCTGGCGGGACGTGGATAAATTCACGCATCGAATCGTGGGATTCGCCATTACGGTTCGCCACGTGCCCACGGACGTTCGGGTGGGACAGAACTCGTTTGCCGACCTGGAAGGCTTCAAGAAGTTCAAGAGCCAGCAGTACGGACGGGCGCCCGATGCCTGGCTCAGCGTGGCCAAGACGGGAGACGTTGCCGTCATCGACGCGGGCGGTATTGACGAGTGCGGCTTCATCGGATCCAACAACAGCCTCGGCTGGGCGGAAAAAGGCGTGGTGGGAGTCGTAACCAACGGCGGCGCCCGCGATACCGATGAGATCGTCAAGGTCAAGAAGATCGCGGTCTACTGCAAGAACGGATACAGCACCCGCGGCGTTCGGCCGGGAAGGCTGATCGCCGAGTCCTACAATTTCCCCATCAATTGCGCCGGCGTCCTCGTTTACCCCGGCGACGTCATCGTCGCTGATGGTGACGGCGTCATCGTCGTTCCAAGACAGCACGCACTAACGGTGGGCAAGCTCGCCCGAGAGATTCACGTCGGCGACGAAAAGGGCGGGGCATCGAGATTCGAGCGGCTCGGTATAAAGCCGGACGAGACGGTCATCATCGAATAATTCGGTCCGATCATCAGATCAACCGCCGCGGATCCTGGAGGTGCTGCTTGATGAAGCCCAGAAACTCGGCCGCATAGGTCTCGCCGATGATCCGGCGGTCGACCGCCAAAGAAACATTAAGCAATTTTCTTACCGCTATTTCTCCTTCGCGACAGACGACGGTGGGCACAACGTTGCCCACGGACAGGATCGTGCTGGCCGGAGGCGGAATAATGCCCAAAAAAGAATCAATGCCATACGCGCCAAGATTGCTCAGGGCGATGGTCTCTCCTTCCATCTCCTCGAGCGTCAGCTCATTATCGCGCGCCTTGTCGGTGAGCAGCTTCTCTTCGCGGGCAATCTCGGACAAGGTTTTTCTATCGGCGTGCCGGACCACCGGCACGACAAGCCCTTGAGGTGCATTAACGGCGAAACCGATGTTGATCTCATCAGCAAATCTGATGCAGTCGCCGTCCAAGCAGCCGAGGACGAGCGGAAACTCTTGTGCCGCCAGGCCCAGGATGCGTATGTAGAAAGCATTCGTGGTTATTCTAACTCCGAGGGATTTTCTAAGCCTGGGGCGGACGGCCATGAGCTCGGTGACGTCGGCTTTTGACTCAATGTAGAAACAAGGCTTGGTCCGCTTAGACTCCAGCATCCTTCGGCCGATGAGCTTCTGGATCCTGGTCAGCGGGATTTGGTGCATCAATGCCATCAGATTTACTATTTATGATTTATACATCGTCAATCATAAATCATAAATCCGCCGGGCTTACGGATAACTTGGCGTATAGCCCAATTTTCCCCAAGTGCCCTTCTGCACCTGATAGAGATCCTTGAAACCCGCATGTGTCTCGGGCTTCCAGTTGCTCGTATGGCGGTTTTCCTCACTTCTGGCGCGCTTGATCGTGTCGGTGCCTTTCCATTTCCAGTGATCGGCGTGGCCGTCCGCAAACGAGAAGGTCGAGCCGTCGCCGTGCCGGACGGGAGGATCGTCCCACCATTGCTCCTGATCGTAGTGAACGGCAAAAGCATCCGGCGTCATGAAGCCCTCGTCAATAAAGACGATCCTATAAGGAGGGGCCGGGCTGGTTATTTCCGTCCTTTTCTTGATGTGCGCCCCGCGCACGCCCTGGGTCGGCGTATGATTGACAGCATTCATGGAAAACATGATCGCATACGTCAGCCACTCTCCGCGCCGCCCGGTCGGGCACTTGTAGAGCTTGACGTCCTTAACGTAAGACCATAAGGCGCCAGCCATGATGGCATCCTTCTGGGCCTCCTCTCCGGATGCCAGCCGATCCACCCACGCCCGCTCACCCCTGTGGTCGCCCCAGGATTGATTGCTATTGCTATAGCCTATGGCGCCGTTGACGAGGACGTCATCGTTCTCATCGGCATACATGATCCATGCAAGCCCCAACTGTTTCAGATTGTTCAGGCAAACCGCACGCTTGCCCTGCTCTTTGACCCGGCTGAGGGCCGGCATCAAGATCGCCAGTAATATGGCAATAATGGCGATAACAACCAAGAGTTCGATCAATGTGAAGGCTTTTCGCTTACCCATCGTTTTGCTCCTTTACTGGAGTGACCGATTTTCTTATTATCCCGAGTCCACTCGGTAACAATTATACTCCAACTCCGTAGTTCTGTCAATGCCGATCCTCAGGAAAAAAACTACCAACTTCCCGTATGAAAAAATTCCGTAACTAAACGCCGCCACTGGAGTTTAATCCTGTGAGTTGCGCTTTGAAGTCTCTGGTGGCCAATGGCGTTGCTTAATGGGTATATTGGAGCAGATGGAATCCGGTTCCGACAACGAATTAATGGCAGAGGTTTGTTCGGGGAAGGTTGACAAGCTCGGTTTGTTATTTGAACGCCACAAAACCGCACTTTTCGGCTATTTCTACAGGAATACGCACTGCACCGAGATCAGCGAAGACCTGGTCCAGAGCGTGTTTCTGAGGATTTTGAAGTATAAATCCCGATTCTCCGGATACGGGAAATTCACGACCTGGATGTACCACATCGCACACAATGTATATACCGACTACTTCAAGAAAAACAACACACAAGCAAATTCCCCCGGCATAACCACAGCAGAAACAGAGGATTGCGAGACGGCTGAAAGGCAATTATTGAAGGGCGAACGGGTGCAGCTTATTGAAAAAGCGCTCCACCGTCTGAGCGAAGATCAGAGAGAAATACTCGTATTAAGCCGGTATTGGGGGCTGAAATACAAGGAAATCTCGGAAATCCTGGACTGCTCCGAGGGAGCCGTGAAAGTCCGTATCTTCCGGGCAATCATGAAGTTGAAACAGATTTATTCAGAGCTTGAAGGGTGAAAGGCAATGAAAGAGGAAACGATCGAGACGCTCGTGCTGGAGTATATCAGCGGCGATCTCACCGCCGACCGCGAAGAGGCGCTCAGATCGCTTTTAATGAAGCAAGGCTATAAAATCGACGAACTGAACCGCCTCAAAGAAATCTACAACCGTCTGGACGACGTTCCCATCCCCCCGGCCGGTGAGAAGATGACGGAAGGCTTTTATCGGATGCTGGAAGCATACAGGCGGGAAAAATCAACCAGGCGAAGCATTTTCGGACAACTCCTGCTCCAGCTAAACAAGCGACACTATATAAAATTCCTCGCAAAAGCTGCTTGTGGCATCTTCCTCCTGTTTCTGGGCTGGCTTATTGGATTCCAGCAAACTTCCGATGAACAACACGAAGAACGATCGGACCTCATGTCGTCTGAAATCCGCGAGATGAAAGGGATGATGGCGCTTGCCTTGTTGCATCAGTCCTCTGCCAACGAACGGATTCGAGCTATTCACCAAATCAAGACCAGCGGCTCAGTAGACGAAAGGATGATTGCTCTTCTTCTCGATACGCTTCGCCACGATTCTAATACCAATGTCCGCCTGGTGGCCGTGGAAGCACTCGCCGCCTACGCAGATGAGCCAATCGCAAGAGAAGGACTGGTCCAATCCCTGGATGAGCAAGAATCGCCGCTCGTACAATTGGCGCTTGCAGATACCTTGGTCCATCTGAAAGCGAAACAGGCCGTTGAGCATTTTAGAAGGTTACTGCAAAGAACGGATTTGAACGACGTTGTAAGGTCCAGAATAAACGACAGCCTGAAAATGTTAATGTAATACTCGAGGTGAAAAAATGAAAACCGCAGCATGTATACTCTCCGTCTTGCTCGCTTTACCTCTCGCTTCGCAGAGCGACCACGATAAGGAGATAACGATATCCCTGTCCAATCCCAATGAACCGGGATACTTGTCCATCAATCACCACAAGGGTTCCATCCACGTGACCGGCTGCCCCGGCACGTCGGTTATTGTGAAGGCTTCCACGCGATTCGGGACCGGTGGAGAGCCGATCCACCTGGGTGCCGTGGAGAGCAATAACCACGTGGTAATAAACGCAACGCCGCGGCATCGAACGATCGATCTGGATATCGAAGTGCCGCACAGATTCTCACTCCGGCTGAAAAACGACGATAGTGGAAACATCACGGTCGAAGACCTGTCCGGCGATCTGGAAATCAGCAACATCAATGGCGATATCTCCCTGAAAGACATCTCCGGTTACGCGGTGTTAGACACCGTCGACGGCGACATGATCGTCCAGTTCAAGGAGGTCGCGCCGGGCCTGCCAATGGCGTTCTCCTCCGTTGAAGGAAACATCGATATTACTTTTCCAAAGGACATTAACGTCCTGGCGAAAGTAAAAGCTGATTCCGGGTATATCGTGAACGATTTCAATGGGGAGACCGAAGCGAAAAAACAACAAGCACCGAAAAGAAACGGTCCCGGAAAGACGAGCTATTACACAATCAACGACGGGGGACCTGAAGTCCTGCTCAGGAGTTTCCTGGGTAACATTTATATCAGGCAACAGCAGGACAACTGAAAAAAACGAACCGAATGTAACCATTCCCGGCGGATGGAGTTTTAACCGATAGAGATCATCCGCTTCGGCGGAGTTATATCGAATGCAATGTTCGCACAGGTGACATGAATAAGGAGACTGAACAATGACAACATTAAAGATGAGACTCGTTATCTGCTTGACGCTTAGCACTGCAATGCTGGCCGCCGATTCCGGCCACCTGGAGGGCGGCTGGGTGGCACGAATTAAGCCGGACAGCATCCAAATGATGCTGGTCATGTTTCAAGAGGATGAATCCAAGGGGCAGTGGAACTCGACGGTATCCTTGAAAAAGGACGAGTGTGCCGGGTTAGAGATGGACAAAGAGCACGACTTCAAAGTCATCCGCGAAGCCGGCACGCTGAATTTCCACGGCAAGCTTTCAGGCAACCGGGGATTCGGTTCTTTTGATTTCAAAACCAGCGAAAAATTTACCGCCCTCCTGGAGAAGAAAGGGTATACCAAGCTATCGCCCGAGAAGATATTTCACCTGTTCATCGGCGATGTCGACAGTAAGTACATTGACGAACTGAACAAACTCGGCTACACCGAAATCCCGATAGAGAAACTCATCGCGTTCGCCGTCCATAGGATCTCCATTGAATACATCAAAGATATTCACTCCCTGGGCTATAAGGACATTTCGCTTTCAAAGCTGCTCAGCTTCCGCATTCACGGGATCACGAAACAATACGCCGAAGACATGAAAAAGTACGGCGCCCAGGACGTCTCACCGAACGAGCTGTTAGAGCTAAAGATTCACGGCGTCACACCCGAATTCGTGGAGAAGATGCGCGCCGCCGGGTATAAGGATGTCCCCATCTCGAAGATGCGGGACTTCAAGATTCACGGCGTCGATCCGGAATTCGCCAAGGGCATGCACGATCTCGGATTTACTGATCTATCCGCCTCCAGGCTGATCGAGTTCAAGATCCAAGGCGTCAGCGTGGATTTCGCAAAACGGGTGAGTGAAGTGGGCTTCTCCGATTTTTCGGAGTCCAGGCTCGTCGAGCTACGAATTCATGGTGCCACGCCGAAGTATATCGAAGACATACGCGCCACGAACCTTGAGGGACTGACCTTGCGAAAACTCATCAACTTCAGAATTCACGGCGTGAACAAAGAATACGTCGAGTACGCCATGAAGAAGCTCGCAGCCGAAGGTAAAAACGCAACGCCTGAGAGGATCGTCGATATGAAGATCCACAGCAAATAGGAAATCCGTGTTTTCAGTCGGCGAGCTCGCGAATCCAGACGTTGCGATACCGAACGGGGTTGCCGTGGTCCTGCAGGCTGATCGGCAATGCGTCCTCGTGCGGCTCAAAGTCGGATATCGCATGCGGACCTTTCCAGCCGGTACCTCCCCGCAGCTCGACATGATCCTGGACCAGGACACCATTCTGAAAAACGGTAAACGTCGGCTTCCTGACGACCTTCTTGCCTTTGAAAATCGGACGGTGGAAAATAATGTCATACGACTGCCACTGGCCGGGCCCACGGCAGGCATTAACGAGCGGAACAGCTCTACCATAGAGCGCCGCACACTGGCCGTCGGAATAGGTGGCGTTATTGTAGGAATCGAGAACCTGGACCTCATAATTCGCCATCAGGAACACCCCGCTGTTGCCCCGTCCCTGGCTGTTTCCTCTGACCGTTGCGGGTGTAGCGAACTCAACGTGTAACTGACATGAGCCGAACTTACGCTTGGTTTGAATGTAGCCCGAGTCCTTGACACACTCCATGTAGCCATCCCGAACGATCCATTTCGACGGCTCGCCTTTGGTATCCGTCCATTGCGATAAATCCGTCCCATCGAACAGGACAATCGCATCCGAAGGGGATTTGCCGACCTGATCCGGCGTGCTTGCAATCCCGGGCGTGATCACCGGCGGCGCGGGCCGGTTCACGTCATGAACGAGCCATCGCCCCGTGTCCGCCTGGACGTACTGGCGCACCTCTGGCTTCTTCTTGGTTTCCTCCGCCGTTTGCTTGCTCCCAAAACGCAAGCTCTCACACCCGGACGCAATAACCAACAGGCAAACGGCTACCTGGAGCAAGATAGTCCTCATAATCCTTTCTCCTTTCCTAATGGCCACGTTTCCATAACCTAACTCAAACTGAACAATTCGCGCTGTCTTCCCTGCACCTGCCTTCGCAGGTGTAAACTCGCCCCCGCGAAAGTGGGGGGCAGGAAACCAGGAACACAACGCCAAAGTGGATTCCCGCCTTCGCGGGAATGACAAATCGTGTTACCTTGCTTTCATTGAACGATTTAGCACTCGTAGGGTGGGCAAACATCGTTTTTGCCCACGCGGATTACTTCTTCCTGTTTACCGGGAACGCTGCTCCCAGGGCTTTGGATTCTTCGCCTTCTGATGGTCCTTCATGCAAATTTCCTCATCCAGGACCTCCCCAGGCACGTGAGGCACATGCGCTTCGGCCGCGTAGGCTTTCAATTCGTTCAGCTTATCCTGATTTTGGGCCGCAATATCCTGCTTTTCTTCGATATCTTTGCCCAGGTCGTATAATTCCCAGTTACCTTTCCTGGGTTTGTAGGCCTTCCAATTTCCACAGCGCACCGCAGATTGCTCGACGTATTCCCAGTAAAGATACTTGTGGCTCTTTTGCGGTCGCCCGGCGGCTTTCTCGCCCAGAAGCGTCGGAACGAACGAGAGCCCGTCGATATCCGCCGGACAGTCCGCTGCCGCCAGCTCCGCAAGCGTCGGCATCACATCCGGGAAATAACCGAGGTGATCGCTCACCGCGCCCGCTCTGACCCTGCCAGGCCAGCGCACGATGAACGGAACGCGAAGACCGCCTTCGTAAAGCAGGCCTTTCTGACCTCTGAAAATCTTGCCGGTTTTGGGATCGACATTGGGGGCGAAGAAG
>Ga0154804_1192_pt2 | contig 9271 bp, 9 predicted proteins | sample Rifle2008BG16ft_FD_105812 | JGI IMG/M metagenome (GOLD analysis project Ga0154804, IMG submission 105812) | Planctomycetes bacterium RBG_16_55_9 | reverse complement strand
CGCCGTCGTCGAGCAGGTACTCGGCCCCCGCGATGGCAAGATCGTGGATACCCGCATCGGCAATCTCCAGCAGGAAATCATCGCCGCCCGTCTGGCCGCTCGCTTCCTCGGCCACCGGCTGAGCGCAATGCCTACTACACACGTCGATTTCGACGTGGATATTCGTCTTGTCCTCAAAAAGCTCGGCGGCTTTCTCCAAAGGCGCCGCACATGCCCTGGCACTGAAAATGTGTACAGGGCCTTTACTGTTCTGTTGCTTCATGACCAATGCCTCCATTATGAGTTGAATTCACTGTTTCCCGATGTGTCAAACGGTTGTTGAGAGCGGATTCCTTCGGTTTTGACGGCGTCACAAACATCTTGGCGGCTATGACGACTAAGAATAGCGCGAATACCTTACGTAATACGTGGCTCGGCAGGCGGGCCGCCAGCTCCGTCCCTGCAAGAGTGCCCGCCAGGGCTCCACATACAACCAAAATGATAACGCAAAAATTCATGTCGATGGCGGGAATCCTCCAGTATCGCCATGCCCCTAACAGGGCCATCGGCACCATGACCGCCAGGGCCATGCCCTGGGCGGATTTCTGTCCGTAGCCGCAAACCAGGCACAGCACGGGAACAAGGATGGTCCCGCTGCCCAGGCCCAAACTGCCGCTTACGATGCCCGCACCTATACCCAATACAACGAAGAACCACCAAGAATTGCACAACTGATCTACCATAATAATCTCTTAATCACCATTCTTTGCTCATCTGATATTGACTTGCCGCCCTTTGGGATGATGAGCGGCCGCAAGCACCCCTTATCAAGGAGGCTCTGTACGATAGTGGTGTTTGGCAAAGATGTCCCGGCCGCGCTGGGAGATAAGAAAGGCGACGAACTTCTCGGCCAACTCCCTGTTTTCAGTAAACTTCAAGACGCCAATCCCCACGGCGGAGATGAGGTTCTTGTCCGGCGGAATCGGTATCTGGTCCCCGTATTGGCTGTAGTAACGTGCCATTGCGTCCCAGACGATGACCGCGTCCAGGACTTTGGCTTGTATCTGCATGCCCAGCTCGTTGACCGTCAGGGACTGAAACGTCAGGTTGTGCGCCATGCTCTGCGGCGAAATGCCGTTCTTGGCGAATATCTTCCAGCTTATCTTCCCGATGGCACAGACGTTCGGGTCGCCCAAGCCGACCTTGAGGCCGGGCTTGAGCAGATCCTCCAGCGTGTGGACGCCCTTCGGATTACCTTTTTGGACGAAGATCGTCGGGATCCAATAACTGACGGGGTGGTGTGAAAGGATCAAGCCCGCCTGGTCCGCCTGCTCGATGTAATACGCGTCGCCGGGCATGTAGAGATCGCCTCGCTCGGCGAGCTTGATTTTCGAGAGCAAGACCTCGCTGCCGGCGTAATCTGTAACGATTTTGACGCCGTACTCGTCCGAGAAGGCGTCGATGAGGTCGCCGGCGGGCGGACGAATCCCGGCGGCACAGTACAGCAGCAACTCTTGTGTGCCGGAAGGATCCTTCCGGTCGCAGCCGGCCAGCACGGCGGCTGCGAGGGTAAACGCAATCACGGAACGAATCATTCTCAACGTGCTCCTGTCACTTGACATAGCCGTACTCAGCGAAGACGACGGGACCGCGCCGCCGGCAGAATTCGATGAACTTCCTGACCGATTCAGGCTGCTTCGTATAGCTCAGGCCCGCGACGTGCACGCGAATCTCCTCGTCGTATTCGTAAGGTGTTCGCACGACGTCCAGACTGTCCCTGAACGTGTGCGCGACGCCGTTCCACATAATGACGGCATCAACCGCCTGAGTCTTGAGAAACGTCCCGAGGGTGCTGTGCCCTTTGGTCAATCGGTTTTGGACGTTGTTCATTACCGCGTCTTTTATGCCCTTTTTTTCCAGAAGGGCAAAAATCATCTGCCCGCAGGTAGAGTATTGCGGATCGCTCAGGGCGACCTTCAAGCCGGGCTGGGCCATGTCCTCGATACGTGTTAAACCCTTGGGATTGCCTTTCTGCACCGCCAGCACGGGAGCGACAAAGCCGACCTGCACGTGGTCGGCCAGCGCGTTGGCATCGCGTGTGTAGTCAAGGTATGGGTCGTGCGTGACCAGGACGTCTCCTTCCTGGCCGGCTTTGACCAGAGGCAAAAAGTCCTCGCTGCCTGCAGTCGTTGTAGCGATTTGGATGCCCGTCTGGGTAGTAAACTCAGAACACAGTTGTTCCATCGGCTGGGGAAACGAGCTGCCGCACAGGATAACCAGCTCTTTTTTTGCGCCCGGCTCCTGGTCCTTCCGGCAGCCTGTGAACAGAACCGCCCAAGCTGATATAAGCATAATCGTCGATCTCATTTTCGTAATCTCCAATTCGTCAAGCTCATTACGGTTCATTCCGTCCGGTCCCGCTCCATAGACAATTGGATCCGCCCGGGTCGTCGGCGATGACGTTGCCGTCAGGGTCGAGCACGTATCCTAAGTCTTCCAGTGAGATATGCTGAGCGTGACCATCCACAAAAGAAACGTTAGTTTTTCCGCCGTGCCTCGCCTCGGCCGGAGAATGTTGCTGCTCGATAACCGGTCCTATATCCGTGAAACCGAATTCCCAAGCTCCTTTACTACGAGCTATCCTGGGCGGGTCCAACGTATAGGAATGCAGCCCGTGTGGAATATTCAATGGCCCGGTCTGGCCGCGAGCGCCCCGGCTGTCCGCTATAATAACCGTCTCACTCGGCCGCTGGAGTTTTTCCATATAGACCGGAAAATTCTGGAAGCGTACTCCGTCCGCCGCGACTCTCGGATTGCCAAGATACTGATAGTTGTATCCGTAGGAGCCGTTTCGGATGTCCCGCGTGTCCAGCTCAGCGTGGCGGAAGGAAGGACACATGAAATAATCATTGGTCATAATCAGCGTATCACTGTCATCGAAGTACCCTTTCGTTTGAATAGTCTCAAGGTAAGGCGCCGGATTGATGACCGGCCCGATGCCGTGGTCGAGAAACCACTGCCATCTCGGATTCTTTCGCCCGTATTCGTTGACGTAACCGTCAGGGTCGGCGGGCCTGGCTTTCCTCATTCGATAGGGCGGAAAATCACCATCCCCATCGGCAACATATATATGCGCCGCCATGGAAATCCGCCTGACGTTGCCCATACAGATGGTAGAGCGTGCCGCCTCACGGGTCCTGCCCAGCACGGGCAGCAGGATACCCATCAACAACGCGATGATCGAGATGACCACCAATAATTCGATCAAGGTAAAACCGGCTTTGAACTGATCGTGATCTCGCGTTTTACTCATTGCGTTGTCCTTTCAATTCCGGCCTGACGAGTCGAACGCAAAGGCCAGGACGATGCTGTCGTTGGTTTTGAGGTAGCCGCGCTGTCCGACTTTAACGAAGGCGTGGCACGAATGTAAGCCGGGGATTTTCCAGACGATCTGGCCGTCGTCCCGGCGGGCCGCCACCAGCGAGCCTTCCCGCGCCCCGTCAATAAAGCAAACCGTCTGGTCGCACAGCGTCACGGGGCTGCAGCCGGTCGCCTCAATCGTCCAAAGAGGCTCGCCGTCCGCCTGGTCGAGCGCCAGAACCTGCTGGCAACGCAGGTACACGTTAGCCGAATCGGCGGATACATGAGAGACCCTGGGCACGGACTTCTGCCATAGGAACTGCCGGGTAGAAGTGTCGATACACTGAACGCGGCTCTTGCCGTCCCGAGCTCCGGTAACGACATATAATCTGTCGCGTCCGACCGCCGTCAGCGGCTTGCTCGCAAGCCACGCCTCGGAGCGGTTCGGAAGATGCCAGCGGGTCCGGCCGTCCCGGCCGTCAATGCAATAGATACCATTGCGACCGGCCACGTATACTTTCCGGCCGATGGCCGCGGCCTGAGACAGGTTCCTTTCCTCCGGGAACGTGCGGCGCCAAATCTGCTCGCCGGTCCGGGCATCCATCGCATAAGCATTCCCTTCATGCACCCAGCAAATGCGGTGGCCGGGCAGGACCGTCGGCTTCGAGGTCCCATAGAGAGCGCTTGTCGTCTGTTGCGTTTCAAAGGTCCATACGGGACGCCCGCTTCTTCTATCGAGCGCCAACAAATGCAGCCTGGCCTGGTCCGCCAGGGCGACGCAATAAACGCGCTCATCATCCGCCGCAAGATAGCCGCAACTTGCAAGCTCCGATTGCCATAGCGTCTCGCCCGTGTCGGTCTTCACGGCACTGACGGCTTGACCGGCATCATTCTCCAATAAAAGAAAGATCACGCCGTCGTGAATAACGATGTCATCGGCCTCCGCGGCTCCCGTGGCAACCGTCGCGGCCTTCTGCCAGAGCGTCTTATTTGGCGCCACGACGACTTTGGAGTGGTTTCCAGCGGGACTTTGGCCGTAGTAAGTCGTTCCAACAAGCCATATCGTTGCCGCCAAAACAAAGAGTGCGGCGATGGAGGCAAGCCGGCGGATTCTTCGTTGAGCGCCCGCGTTAGTCAGCAAGGGCCGGACCGCCAATTGAACTCTGTCTATCAGCGCCTGATCATCAAGCGGGGACCGACCATGGACCTTTAGCTCCAGCAGGATACCTTCGCACTCTTGCTGCAAAAGCCGGCAATGAGGGCATCCGCGCAGGTGCAGCTCTATCTGCCGGCTCCTGGCCGGATCCGTGCCGCCCAAAACGTACAGCTCTATTTCTTTTTCTACGTCTATACAATTCATCATAGTTTCAATCCACGCCACCGTGAAGGGGGCGACTTCCACAGACCATTACGTCCAACACCCGCAAAAAGGGACAGCCTTCTGAAAAAAATGTTATCGTCCCGCCGGAGTCATATTATAATCAAGCTTCGTAAGCTCGGAAACAAACGGAAAGGCCGAGTAATCGTAGGGTGTGTCCCGATGTACATCGGGATTGCACTCGCGGTTTCGATCATGTTGTGGTATGTGATAGCAAACTGGGTGGCAGCCTCAAAACCGAAGGTTTTGGGGATGGTTAACTCGTAGGGTGGGCAAAATTTCTTTTTTGCCCACGCGGAATCCTGTTCGCTTTGATGCGATCAACACCTTTGTGAGCTGACCGCCAATTCCGCGTGTGCAAAAAAAGGCATTTTGCACACCCTACAAAATACTCCGACGTGGATTTATTGGTCATCATGCACTTTGAGGGCAAGTGGTTCTGGAAATCCTTTAAGATCGCCAATAGGGAGGAAGAATTATGGACAAGAATCGACGGGAATTCTTGAAGATGGTGACGGCCGGGGCGGCTGCGGCGGCCCTGCCAACGTATGGACAAGAGTCGAAAAATCAAGAAGCAGGCAAATCCGTCGCCCAAACCGCTCTGCCCCGCTGGCGGGGATTCAATCTGCTGGATATGTTCACCATGCGGAGCAGGGGCGATTTCCCCGAGGACGACTTCCGGTGGATTCGGGACTTCGGATTCGACTTCGTGCGGTTCCCCACGGTCTACCGGCTCTGGATCGAGGACGGCGACGACTACAAGATCAAGGAGTCGATGCTCGAAAAGCTCGACCGGGGCATCGAGTTGGCCAATAAGTACGGGCTGCACGTGAGCCTGAATTTCCATCGCGGGCCCGGCTACTCCGTCAATCGAGAGTTCACCGAGCCCCACAACCTTTGGAAGGATAAGTCGGCGCTCGACGCCTTCTGCTTCCATTGGCAGTTAATGGCCAAGCGCTACAAGGGCATTTCGAGAGATAAGCTCAGCTTCGACCTGATCAACGAGCCGCCGTCCATCGGCAACGTCATGAGCCGGGCCGACCACGAACGCGTCGTCCGCACGACGGTCAAGGCGATTCGGGAAATCAATCCCGACCGCATCGTCGTAGCTGATGGGATCAGCTATGGCAATGAGACGGCGCCGGAATTGGCCGACCTGGGCGTCGGCCAGAGCACGCGGGCCTATCAGCCGATGTTCATCAGCCACTACGGCGCCTCCTGGGTCAACAGCCAGAATTTCCCCGAGCCGGCCTGGCCCGGGCACGGCTGGGACCGCAAGCGCCTGGAGCAACACTACCAAAAATGGGCCGACTTAGCCAAAATGGGCGTCGGCGTCCATTGCGGCGAAGGCGGCGCCTACAACAAGACGCCGCACAAGGTCGTCTTAGCCTGGCTGCGCGACGTCCTGGAAATCCTGACCGGCCACGGCATCGGCCTGGCCGTCTGGAACTTCCGCGGCTCGTTCGGGATCATGGACTCCGGCCGAAAGGATGTAGAGTACGAAGACTTCCACGACCACAAGCTCGACCGAAAATTCCTGAAACTCCTGCAAGAGTTCAGGTAAGAATGTTGGAATGGCGCGCGATATCTTGCCATTGCAACAGATTTTGTGGCGCGGGGGCTTGCGTTAGCGTGGTTCTTGTGCTACAATCCAGCGTAGAGAAAGTGCTGTCTCTCCTGCATGTCGTGTTTGCAAACTGCTATGGAAACTGTTAGAATGGTGGGTCGATATGCCATCCAGGGCTAGCCAATTTGGGCGATTCGGACTCCAAGCGCGGGCGCTCCTGCAACTTCAGACACAAGACGGTATGGCTCCTTCCGCCTTTGATATGTACAGCGCTAGGTTGCTTGCTCACGATAAGCACCCTTCGAAAGAAACGCCTAAGACTCTGGACTACTGGCTGAAGGAGCACGGCTATCTGCCCCATGAAGACGAGAGCGTTTGGAACTAGAAGGGCAAGGTGTTTCCGAGCATTCGTGAGGAATTTCACAACAAGGATGCACGGCTGGCACTTCTTGCGCGGGCTGATCCACGTCATTGCCCAGCGCCCTGCGTGTACGATTTCGTGCCTCCTATCCTACACAGACCCCTTGTTGGCTGGTTCGCTGATCGGGCTTCGTGGAGGGCGCTCAATCCCGATGGCAAAACGCCGCTGAGTAATGTGGAGTTCAAAGGAGAGGAAGAGCGTCCTGCAAAGTGGGCACCCATACTGCCAGCGACGCTAGGGCCACCCATGGGGATGGTTTCCATGCTGTGGGTATTGGATAGGGACGGAGAAATCCTCGTAGGCCCCGAGGAGTGGGAACGCGTGAAGCATCCGAGCATAGCCGCTGGAGATGAAGTGTGGGCAGCGGGAGAGATCGGCTTTCTGAACGGAAAGGTACGCGTTGTAGATCTGCATTCTGGGCACTACATGGGGAGAGATCCCTGTATAGGCTGGCGCGATTCACGCGCAGAGTTTGTGCCCGAAGTGTTTCGCGCATATAATCAGACTTTCATGAATGGTCAAGGTCTTGATGAGACCTTTTTATTTTACGAATGGTAAAAAGCGATGCGACGAGCGAGCAATTGGACCGAGGATGAGTGCCTGAGGATTCTGGCGGGGCACTGGGATGACGCGACCCATATCCTTGACATTCAGGGACTCACAGAAGAGGTAGGCGGAGAAGACGCAGCCGCGGACTTATTTGCCGCCACTTTAACTTTTGGATTGAGAGTTTGGGAGCGGTATGTGGCAGATGCGCTGCGGGACATAATCCTCGGACACCTACTGCCCCAAAAGCGGTGGCTGAAATCACTTTGGGACTATTCTGAAGCAACGATCGACAGTGATCCCGATGAGTTTGTGCGCCTGTACACACTGATAAGCGCGGCGAAGGCCGACTTTGTGCGAACTTGGATGGCCAAGCCACTCTTGGGTTTGTGCCAGAACGAATCTGAATCCCGAAGAATGTTAGGTTTTCAGGGGCTGGAGTGTCTCATCAAATCTGGTGCTGCCGAAAGCGTAAAACGCTTTGAGTCATATCTTCGACAAATCGCTATTTCTGCTCCAGATATTCGGGACAAGAAAGCGGCAACCGAATTAATGACAATGCTTCGGCCGATACCGGTCAATCACATTAGAGTTACCCCGCAAGAGAGTTACGCGCTATCGCAAATTGCATTCTTACTCCCAGAACTGAACTCGATTCTACCGTCAACAAGAGCTATAACGCGGGCCGATTTCCAGAAAGGCCTCCAAACAGTGCTGGAATGGATTCTCAGTAGAGTTGGCGCCGATGATGGGCCGATTGATATGATGGCAACCGAGCTCGAATTTCCCTCTTTCCCCGCAGATTGGACCAACGGATCTCGGCCCATTCGAGCGGTGGCTGGGCGCCTGTCACCCCTGTTTCAAGAGGACTTATACCCTGATAATGAGGTATATCCTTTTGTCATGGACTGGAGGTATGACATACCGCTCTTGGTGCAAATCTTTGGGTCGGTCACATCCGATTATGTCGAGGAAAACAGGGAGCCAGGTGCGTTTACAGTGACCCTGGAGGCCATTCGTAAAGCGAAAACCAAGGACAGCGATCTCAATGGACAGGCTAATGAACTGCTTATACTCTGTCCGAGCACGAGCAATTTCGGAAACGTTGAATCACGACAGGCTGCGGCAAAGGTCGCTATCCAGTCCACGCGGTACACCCAGGTTCTCATGGAGCCGGAGTTTGCGCGACAACACGAAGGCTTTCAGAGTGAGCCCAAGACCGACCTGCTCCCGCATTTTGATCAGCGCAATTTGCTCTTTCTAACTCCGTGGGTAGCAAATGTCTGTGTAGGAGGTACTGCGATCTACTCCCATTACCGGTTGAGTCAGAACATTGTGACGCCACTCCAGGTGTGGAACATGTACATGCTTAATCAGCTTGGCCTCCTCGCGAGCGCAACAATTTGCAATCCAGGGTAGAAAAAGGACAAGGTTGTTTCGCATGAGGCCGAGCGCAGCACAAGAAGGAACCGTGAACGTTACTGAAGGAGATAAGTCGCTTTCTGCATGTTGCTTGTATGCAGCGAGGAGTATCTGTGCGCGCTACCCTGGCAAGCGAGATACGAAGTCCGTGCTTGAGGACCTCTCTGCTGAATTTGTTGGTGGAAAGATTTACGTGTTGATGGGACGCAACGGGTGCGGGAAATCGACGTTACTGAAGGTTCTGGCAGGCGAACTTCAACCGAACGGTGGTTCTGCCGATTTCAAGTGTGAATCTGGAAGGCATTCCTGTTCAATTGAATATCTACCTCAGGATTACAGGCAAGCACTTTTTCCGTGGAAAACGGTGCTTGAAAATGTCTATCCATGGGATAACACCTCAGAATTGCTTGAGGATGGCTTCGACTTCAGTAGCTTCGAAGAAACCAAGGCTAAGACTTTGTCGGATTTTGGACTCAGAGAAGTAGGACGTAGTTTCCCATACAAACTGTCGGGTGGGCAGCAACAACTCTTGCTTCTTGCTCGGAGCGTCATTTCCACGGCGCGCATTATCCTTTTGGACGAACCATTTTCTGCTCTT
>Ga0154804_1238_pt7 | contig 9378 bp, 5 predicted proteins | sample Rifle2008BG16ft_FD_105812 | JGI IMG/M metagenome (GOLD analysis project Ga0154804, IMG submission 105812) | Planctomycetes bacterium RBG_16_55_9 | reverse complement strand
TCGGAGCTGATCGTCGCTCCCGTCACGGCGTGAATATCTGCAAAAGGTTCCGGTTCAAACAGAGGCCGACCGACGAGAGAGTCCCGCCATTCATTGAGAAGCTCAAGATAGGCGGGCGTCTCGTTCGAGCGGATGATGTGAAAGCCGATGATTTCGCCGTTGGGATCATCCACGTACACGGCAAGGTTCATCTTGCCGCCAAAGCCGCGGACCTCGGGCGCTAAGTCCTGCGAGCTAAAGACGTAACCGGTCAGTTTATCATTGGCGTCGAAGACGTTGAAATAATCGACTTTCCTGGCCATGCCGTCCAAAAGGGCCGATCTCGGCTCGATCCTCAATTCGCCGGCAAGCGCACGGACCGAAGTAAGCGGCAAAGACGGTCTGAGATCTGAGCCGGCCTTTGCGAGCAGATTGGAGCATAGTACGATAGACAGACCCACACCGAACAGGCAATAGCCGAGGGCGCTAAGCCGATAGGCACAAGTGCCTGAAAACCGGGCCGTCTCCGGCTTGAATGCTTTCAGGGCCGCTGCGGGCGCATGGGCCAGAATGAGCGTAACGAAGACGAAGAGGGTCGTTGCCGCTCCGAGCACGGGTACAAGCGCCAGACTCGTCAGGATCCCCCCTATCGAGGCCCCGATGTGGTCGGCGGTCTCAAGCGTGCCGGCGGCCCGGCCCGTCTGGACACCGGATTCAGCTAACTGACCGGCGGCGATGGGAAAATAGCCGCCGGTGCAGAAACCACACACGACAAAGGCTGCTGCAAAAATTAAATGCGTCCATCGTTCGCCCGGCCAAAAAGCAATCGCACAGAGAATCAGCGAATGGACGATGATCACGAGCAACAACAGCGTCTGGTTCCCGCGATTTTTCTTTTTCTCGACCAGGCGCCGCATCGTCGCCGCCCCGGCGGTCAATCCCGCCATGAACAAAGATGAGACGACGCCGACGTGGAGATACAGCGAGCCGAAATACGTCTGGTACAGGTACATGAGCACAATCACAGCGCCGATGCCCACGGCGCCGGTGGAAAAGACCAGCAAGCCGCTATCGAAGCCGGACGCCCTACTCTCTTCATTGAGCTTTAGAATATAAAGGCTTCGCAGTATAACGAAGATCAGAATGGGGATAAGAAAAGGCCAAACTCCGGCCAGAACCAGGTGCTTGACGAGTCTTGCTACAGGAGCGCCGGATTGCCTGGCGGCCAGCAGCAAGCTATACAGATGGGTCAGAGGTTGTTCGTCTCGGTTAATGAGAAACCCAGCCGGCAAATCCGCGCGTGCGTAACGGTCCAAAGCCGTAGCGGCCCGGTCCGGCAAATAGACGGAAAGCAGGGCATTGGGTGCGAAAACGCGGCTGGCGCCTTCTATCGATGCAAAGCGGTCCCGCAAGGCGCCGGGCTGCCCGCTGATATTTTCGGAATCGGACGCGATGAACCACGTGTCCTCTCCGGGCGTTAGAACGAGCTTGGAGAAAACGGCCTCAAGCGTCCGCTTCGTCGAAGCGCCGAGATTGACCAGCTCCGTGCCCATGATATTCTCGCCGCCCGTCGTTCGGACGGCCAAGAGGCCGCCCGGACTCAAGCACTGCTTGACTTGACGGTAAAACTCGACCGTGTAGTATCGGTTCAGAACGGAGCTGGTCGCATCAGGAAGATTAAGAATCACAATGTCGAATCGTTCTTGCCGGGCGGCCAGGACCGAGCGGACATCGCCGGAAAGAGGCACGAATCGCCGGTCGGTGATCCGCAGCTCAGTCGGTATGAATTGATTGACCTTTTGCACGTATTCGCTGTCACAATGTGCCCAGCTCACTGTTTCGATCTGAGGTAGGGTTAGAAGCTGATGACAAAGACCAAGTCCTGAGCCAATGACCAGAATCCTCCCGGCATCGGGCATTTGGCACAGGGCAATCGCCGCCATCTGTCCGGCGGCACTTTCATCCGGCAGGGCCTCGACCACGCCGCCTTCGCGAATCGCAACCCATTGGCCCTGATAGGCGCCGTAGAGATACTCGGCCTGAGGCGTTTGGAACGAGCCCGTCAGCGCCTCTTCGGGAAGGAGCTTAGTCCACTTCACCTGCCGCACCTGACGCATCAGGATTTTGTCCGCCCCCAGGACGATGCACAGGCAAACACAAAGGAGCACAAGACTATTTACGATTTTCGGTTTAGCCACAAAGGCACGAAGGCACGAAGAAATAAAATATATAAAACCTTGGTGTCTTAGTGTCTTCGTGGCTAAATATATTGGAAATCGACAATCGACAATGTATTGAAGCTGGACGGCCAATACCGACGAGGAAAGAATAAGAGCCAAAATGAAAAAGGCCATCGCCGGATTGACGCCGAATCCGAGCAGGACCGTCATTCCGATCCCGCCGGCGAAGCTCCCCCCCGCTTCGAGGGCGTACACGTGCGCGACGGGCAGTGTTCGGCGACCCTCAACGCGGCTCGATTCGACCCACAAACATGTAATGGGAAACAAAATCCCCGTCACGAGACTGATCGGCGCGTTGACGATGAGCGAGACCAGAAGAATATCGCGTATAGACCATAAGGCATACGATTCAATGCCAACCAGCTCCCTCGCCTGGATAATCAATATTGCCTGAAGCGCAAACGCGGGCAGATAAGCCAAGAATAAAAGCTCGGTTTTTGCCGCCATTTTCCCGGCCAGGCTTTTGGCCTTACGGACAAGCAGAGCGCCGGCGCCCACCCACAAAAACCACGTGCTAAAAAAGATACCGACACTGATGTCGTTGCCCGCAAACGCGGTGATGAACTCGCGAAAAAGCAAGGTCTGGGCGGCGATGGAGAACAGGCCGTAACTGAATATCAGCAAACCGCGAGCGGGCCTCATTTCTCACTCTCACCAAAAACGACGGCCTGAAAGACCAAAAAGCTCGCGCCATCTTTCCACGCATCGGCGGGCAGCGCCGCCTTGAGTGACAGTTGTGTAAGAGTCTGATCGAGATTCCAGCCCTGCTCGGGGGCGACCTGTGGAAGAAACACGGCCGAACGTTCATCTTTGCTTAAAACGACCCCATCGATGCCGATCCGAATCTCCTCCGGCGAGCCGACGGGAGCCGGGGCCGTCAGCGCCGAAATCTCGATTGTAACGTCGTTGCACTCCTCCATTGAGACCGGCGCAAAACGCCTGTCGTTCACGCAGGCGCCAATCGCATTGAGAATGACCGATTTATATAAGGGCCTCTGCGGGAAGATGTCACCGATGCAGCCTCGAAGCTGAGAGTGCTTCTTGAGCGTCACGAACGCCGCCCGCGGAGATTTCATCGCGGCGGTGGGCGTGATGTCCAGATCGGACGCTTCCGGAACGCGCCGGTTCTCCAGGGCGTAGACCATTGTTTTGCGCGCCAACGTCAAGAGCAGCTCTTTGTCCTGCTCCGTCAGCTCTGTGTTCTCGGCTTCTGGTTCGATATCCGACGGCGCCGCCCAGGCTCCGGAAAATGCCACGGACAGATAGCTCACCGAATTCGTATAATCCCCGGTCATCTCGCCGGAGGTTGCGTATTGGACCCAATGCGACTTAGCCGGCTCGCTCAGCATCGACAGCAAAATCGCAATCGGCACGGAGCCGCATATCGTCGCACCGGTCTTGCGGCGATACTCGAGGAATCCCGGGCCGTCCAACTGAGCAATGTGCTCGTAAGCGCCCATATCCAGCTTCTTGATTTGCTCGGGGACATTGTCCGTGAAAGGGACATAGCTGTAGTTCGGCCCGTAGTGCACGAAATCCGAACTGGCTATGACGAGGGTCTCTTCATCCACCACGCTTTTGAGAATCGCCGCCGCCCTGGCCACCGTCTCCGGCGAACACTGGCCCGCCACAATCGGCACCAGCTTGAAATCTCTCTGTCTGTGCTGCAAGAGCGGCAATTCGATTTGCACGCTGTGCTCCTGACCGCCGCGGTCATACTCGTGGGCCTGGGGCACGTGGCGAAAGACCGAATACGTGAGCAGCTTGTCGATCAGCTCGACGTCCAGCGGGATCTGCCCCAGAGGCGTTTGGTAATGCGTTGCCCTGGGCACACTCAATATCTCTTCCATACCGAGCCGATGCGTTGGGCCTATGACGATCATTCTCTTATACGCCTTATCCGTCGTCTTGAGCCCCGCCGCCGCCGTTCGGCCCGAATACTGATATCCCGCGTGAGGCAGTATCAATCCGATGATATTATCGACGGGTTTGGCCTGAGCATTTTGGAAAAGGCCCTCGATTTGTCTGCCAAGAGCATTCGCATCGGACGTGTACCAGCCCATCTCGGCAAGCTGCGAACGCAGAACGGTTTTCTTCGGCCCGCTATGCTCTTGCATTCTCGCCGGCGCTTTCTCCTGGCCGGAAACCGGATTCTTCCGGGTGCATGCATTTCCGGCAAGAAGAACACACACGCATACAGATAAGACGTCGATTTGAAACGTGCGCCGACGCCGGTTCGGTTTGTCTATTCGTTTGTCCATCTTAACCGCTCCACTTGCTTTGCACGTCAATGTTTCCCAGGGGCTTGACGGGTCCGGGGTATCCCGTGGCTCGGAAGGCCCGCACAAATTTTCGTAGCTTGGATTTTCGAGCGGGCTTGGTCCGGGCAAACACATAGACACCGGCCGGGACAACCAGGCATGATCGTACTAATTTGCGAATGAATTTTCTGCGTGTCACTTCCACAGTCCGTAGATCTCCTTTCCACAATCCGGGCAACGGCCGTCCCTGACGCGCATTTGAAGGATCATCCAGCCGCTGCGTTCCACAAGCAGTCTCTTGCAGCCGGGACAATATGTGTTCTGGCCTTCTTTGCTGGCGAGATTGCCGATATAGACGTAGTTCAGCCCTTCGCTGAGGCCGATTTGACGGGCCTCTTCCAATGTCTTTAACGGCGTCGGCGGCAAATTCAGCATCTTATAGCGAGGGTAAAATCCCGAAAAATGCAGCGGCGTATCGCTGCCCATGTTCTGTTTGATCCAGCGGGAAAGCAAGCGGATGTCCTCTGGCTTATCGTTCAGCGTCGGAATCACCAGGTTCGCAATCTCAACGTGCACCCCGCAGGCCTTCGCCACGATTAACGCATTCTGGATGGGCTTCAGAGTCGCCGAGCAAACCTGCCGGTAAAAATCGTCGGTGATCCCTTTGAGATCGATGTTCGCCGCGTCCACGTACTGGAGCAGCCTTCTCCACGGCTGCTCGTTGATATAGCCGGCCGTCACGAGGACGTTGCGTATTCCGGCTTCCCTGGCGAGTTTCGCACTGTCGTACGTGTATTCATAATAGGCAATGGGATCTGTATAAGTATACGCCAATGAAGGGTAACGGCTCTCTTGGCATAAAGCCACAAGCTTCTGCGGCGGACAGGCATAGGCAGGAATGTTTCCATCTTCCGGATTGGCCTGGGAGATTTCCCAGTTCTGGCAGTTCTTGCAGTGCAGATTGCAGCCGACCGTGGCGACGGAGAGAATCTTGCTGCCGGGAAGAAAATGAAAGAGCGGTTTTTTTTCAATCGGATCGGGATAGATCGAGCAAGGATAGCCGTAAACGACGGTGCGCAACACGCCATCGTCATTGATTCTCACCCGGCACTCTCCGCTTTGCCCGGGCTGAATCAGGCACATTTTCGGGCATAATTCGCATTGAATCTTCAATCTCATTGCCCCGAATAAGAACCGATAGACGATGGACGAATCGTCGCTCGTCGCTCGAGTCACGAGTCACGAGTCACGAGCGACGAACTCTCTTGTCCCTCGTTTTGTGGGCTTCCCACGGTGACGCTCAAGGGGGAGTATGCCGAGCGGATGGTTTTCGCCACGTCGGCGAAGCTGGAACTTTCGCAGAGACCGATGGTGAAATGCGCCGGAACTATTTCCATGAATTTGTTCAGGCCCGAGCGGCCGAAGCCGAAGACGGTCATCTGGCCCTGCATCGGCCAATAGGAATCGACTTGCTCATCATCCTCGTGATGAATCAGAAAGATGGCTCGCCCGCCGTCGCCGAAACACACCCATTCACCCGTGCCGCCGGGAGCAGATACGTCGCCATCCCACTTCACCTTAGCCGGGGTCCTGACGCCATCCGGCCCCCCCGGACGAATGCAATAGTCGGAATCCTCATCGAGATTTCCGCCCGGCGTTCCCTCATACAAAAACCAGTACGGTGTTCGCATCTTCAAAACGGTCAACCGCGCGCAGGCCGGGAATATGTCCCAGAGGCATTGCATCTTCCCGTCGTTGGATTTTGAAAGAAGGCTGACCTTGAGAGGCCCCCGGCAAATGATCTTGCTGCTGGAGACTGTTTTGCCCGGGTGGCAATAGCCCTCCGGATGGCCCATGTTGGGAATGCCGCGATACTCGCCCGCCGGGCCGCCGCCGGGACGATACCCGAGCCAATCGTTGCCGTCTTTGTCGATGATGCTTGCAAAGCCGGCCCCTTGTTTATGGTAGTAGTAAGTGGCGTTTTGCGCCTCGATCTTGAAGCTCTCCTGTTGGCGGTACTGAACGGCATCCGTAACGCGCACCAGCGGCTCGAAGGAAGGCAGCGAATGGGGAACACCTGTCGTATCAAGGTAAACGTGATATATTCGGGTCGCGTGAGCCGGCGTCTTTTTGCCAGCCAGAAAAATAAGCGTTCCTTTTGCATTCGTCCCGGCGTCAAAATCGGGAGCCTTATCGAATTGAAACCGAACGGAATCGTCAACGATTTCCGCTGCGTCATTGATCTCCGTGATCCTTATAAGCCGCTCGTTGAAACTCACCGCATCGCCGGTCTTTCGAAGCAGTGGTGTGAAATCCAGATCCACCTCAACGGGTTTGTCCCAACGTTCGACGTCCCCCGCATGGACTATGATCGGAATGAAGTAACGGCCGACGTTCTCGCCTTGCCTACCTGGAAGAGGTCCGGATTTTTCGGACTGATTCTCCCAAATCTCGATAGGCTGATAGGGTCCGCTCCAGTTGGCGCCGATGATGTCCATATCGCCGTCGTTGCCGATATCGGCGGCGCGGATGAAGTGCGATCCTTTCGTGGAGAGGATCTGCCTGGTCCATGCCGATCCGTTTTCACGATTTAGAAAAACAACCACCTCATCCGGGTCGGCCCCCTGGTGCATCTCCGAATACACCACGTCAATCATGCCATCGCCGTTGATGTCGGCAGTCACCAACCCGTGAATCACACATTCGATAGGCTCAACGAGAACGTGTTCCTTCCAATGATCCTTTTTCGGATCGGACGGCGCTTCGAACCAGGACAACTTATAAAACTGCCCCCCGAGTTCGGAAGGGGACAGAACGACGTCCGGCCGACCGTCGCCATTGATATCGGCGACCTGGACCGTGGCGCTGGGATGCCACTGGCCGAACCGGTGTCCGCTCCACGGCCCGTTGACAATATCGCGAGTATTCTCGTACCAAACGCCGCCGATCACCACGTCGGGATCCCCGTCCTTATCCATGTCACCCAGTGCGATGCTTTCTCCGTGAGGACAGTCAATCACCTTTTCCGTCCATTTGTCGCCTGCGTCCTGTCGCCATAGATGGATGCGATTGCCGGCTTTGTGGCCGAACTCGGATTGATCGCGAGTGACAACGTCCAAATCCCCGTCGCCGTCCAGGTCGCCAAGCTCTAAATCATGCGTCGGATGATCGGCGATCTTGTGCGCCTTCCAAAGGCCCCCGGCTGGATTGCCGCCGGGCCGGGGATTCTCGTACCATATCAAACCTCCCATGACAACGTCCAAATCTCCGTCGCCATCGACGTCGCCCAACTCCCCGTCAACGGTCTTATAGCCCCCTTCGGCAATGACCGCTTTGGACCAGCTCGGATACGCATACCACACCAAAGGCCCCACCCGGCCGCCGATGACCACGTCGGGGAAGGCGTCCCCGTTGATGTCTCCGACGATTTTCGCCCAGGGGTCCTTCGGGCCTTCAGGGTCTACGATGACGTGATCGAATGGCACTTGGGCCAAAACAGGAAGCGAAAGAGCCAGGAGTAATACGATTTCCGCACACATTCGATCTCTCAGAGTTGAACGCATTTTACATTCCTTTCCACACTCAATTCACTTATGGTCGTCACTTAATGGCATCATTGCGCCACAAGTGAAGGTACTTGTAGTAATCCCAAGCGGCGCTGATAATGTCCAAATCACCATCGTTATCCATGTCCACTACAAGGGCGCCGAGATGACTTTCCTTGCCCCTGTCGGCGATATGCTCCGTGAAGTTTCCCTTGCCGTCGTTCTCGAAGATTTGCAGTTTCTGCTTTCCCTTGGGCCCTTTATGCTCGCACGTGATGACGTCCATGTCACCGTCTCGATCCATATCGGCGACGTCCAGGTTGTTGAGAGAATATTCAGTGACAACGACGTGCTTGTCCCACGTTTGATTCTTCGGATCGTCCGGCTGCTCCAGCCAATACATGCTTGCGTCGGGATCGGGGCCGGGAGACCGCTCCTCGGAGACCACAATATCCGGCCGTGAATCGCCGTTGATTTCGGCAACGACTATACGGTCGGGTGCGAAGGCCGTCTCACAAGCTACCCTTCCCTTCCAGTCGCCCTGCCCGCTGCCGGGGTTCTCAAACCACGTCACCCGATGCGTTTTGCCCGTTTCTTTGCCGGCGGCAATATCCACATCGCCGTCGCCGTCGATATCCCCGACGCCAATGCCCTCGTCCATCGTCTCGGCGGCGATTCGCGTCTTGGGCCAGTTCCCCGCTTCTGGATTGTCCGGAATTTTGAAATAATAGATACCGTCCCCGCAAGCCAGAATGACCTCCGGCTTGCCGCCGGGGACGATCTGCCCGAGCATGTAACCCTGGCCGTTGACGTGGCCCGTTTTTGGCAATATCCCGATCTTCGTTGCCTTCCAGGAATCGCCCTTCGTGTCTCTGGCTTCGAGCCAATACACATCAGGCAACGCTTCGGCAATCACGTCGGCAAACGAATCGCCGTCCACGTTAACGATAAGCATCCCGTCGACGTTGATCTCGAAAGTGACGCGCTCCCACACCCCCGTCATGTCACCGCCCGGATTGCGATAGAAATACCGCCCGGCTACAATGTCCTTGTAGCCGTCCCCCGTCACGTCCGCCATCGCCAGGCCGAAATACCGCAGCCAGTTCGGCGGGTCCCAATCGCCCCACTTGCCGCGATTGTTATCGATCTCGATGTAGGTCCACTTGTCCAGAGACAGCTTGTTGTCACTTGTCTTGTTGCGCCACATCTCGATAGGGGCGCGGTTGTGATTGCGAAGGCCGATAATGTCCACGTCCCCGTCGTTATCAATGTCGCCGACCTGAGCACTGTAGTTGCCGTAGTCGGCGAGGACTTGCTTTGCCCACGTCAGAGAATCGCCCTGATTAACGAAGA
>Ga0154804_1353_pt1 | contig 9406 bp, 8 predicted proteins | sample Rifle2008BG16ft_FD_105812 | JGI IMG/M metagenome (GOLD analysis project Ga0154804, IMG submission 105812) | Planctomycetes bacterium RBG_16_55_9 | reverse complement strand
GCTGAACGTGCCGGGCGCTTCCATGTGAAGTCTCTTGAGCAATCGCTGGTTCGCGTCGCTGTAGTCCAGCAGCGTCATGCTCGTGGCGATTCGGAAGGTCTTTTCAATCAGAGGAAGCAGGCCCTGAATGAGCACGCCTACCACGAGGGTGATACCTGCATGAAGTCCGGCGTTCCTGAGAACCGGGCTGAGATCGAAGTTTTGAGCATCGAGATTGCGGGACAGGAAGTCCAGGGACGCGGCGGTCACAAACACGATGGCCGCCGCCAGCGTGCTGACCTGGAGCAGTTTCATCCGGGTACGGATTTCTTTCAGGAAGAAACAGCAGGTGATCACGCCGGCGCCCATCGTCAAGAACAGATTCATATCCGTCAATTGAAGCTCATCGCTTGGCGCCGATGCCACCGCGAAACAGGCAAACAGACAATAGAATATGGTCACACCGATTGCGAAACGCTGGTCGTAGGCGATGGTCAAGACGACGGCTGTGGTCACGGCGCCTCCGGTGGCCCAAAACGTCAGTCGGGTCGAGAAAACGCCGAGCTTGGTCAGTCCCATCATCAAGATAAGCAGGCCGCCCAGGACCAGGGCCCTGGCATGATTCCTTCTTATTCTCTTCTGGTAGAGATAAATGTAGAGTGTTCCGGCCAGGGAGAGCAAAGCCACGATGACCGCCGTAGGGATGACCTGGTGGTAGCGGGCATTGGGCAGCGACAGGACAAAGACGCACAGAACCACAAAGAGAAGCCAGATCAGGACGGAGATCAGCAAGTCCGTGCTGGCGTACTTGCTTATTCTTGAGAAGCGTTCCGCCGACATGTTCTTGCGAACCTGGCTTCGACGCGGATTTTTCTTTCTCCAGAATACCATGGTCATTCCCGTGTGTCCCGGCGGCTAATCAGTTTTTACCTTCTTCTTATAGGCCTGCACGATTTTCTGAACCAGACGGTGCCGTACGATGTCCCTCTGCGCCAACTCCACGTAACCTATACCCTTGATTCGCCGCAACAGTTCGATCGCCTCGACCATTCCGCTTTTTTGGCCCTGGGGCAGGTCAATTTGCGTGATGTCGCCCGTAATGATCATTTTCGAGCCATTCCCCAGCCTTGTCAGGACCATGAGCATCTGCAGGGCGGAGGTGTTCTGGGCTTCGTCGCAGATGATAACGGATTCGTTTAACGTCCGGCCCCGCATGAAGGCCAGCGGGATGATCTCAATGATATCCAGCTCCATGAACTTTCTCATTTGTGCGAAGTCCATCATGTCTTCGAGGGCGTCGAACAAAGGGCGCAGATACGGATTGACCTTTGCCTGAAGATCGCCCGGCAGAAAGCCGAGCTTCTCGCCGGCCTCGACGGCCGGACGCGCCAGCACGATTCTCCTGATCTGCCGTTTCTTCAGCATGGAGACGGCGGCGGCCACGGCAAGATACGTCTTGCCGGTCCCCGCGGGCCCGATACAAAACGTCAGGTCGTTGGACAGCATTGTTTCGATATATTTGAGCTGTCCGGGCGTGGTTGGCTCGATGATCTTCTTGCCCGAATAAACGGACAGGGTGTTGCCGGTTTCGGTGGCGCCGGAGTCGCACCGCCTGACAAAGGCGGTCACGTCCGACGGCGTGAGCGGCCGGCCCTTCAGAAGCTGCTTCTGCATCCTGTCGATGACGTCCACGGCCTTCTGAACGTCCTTGTCCTTGCCCGCAACGACCAGCTTATGCTGGCGGGCGGTGATCTGCACGTCGAACGCGTGGCGCAAGAGACGAAGGTATTCGTCGGCCGGCCCGAACAGCTCGAGCTGGTTATGCGTCGAGTCCAATTGTATGGTTACGTCCAACGTTAGCCCTTGTTAAGACTGTACTTCAAGAACAGATAGGCAACCGGCGCCGCTACGAGCAGCGAATCAATAATGTCCAGCACCCCGCCGAATCCCGGCACCCTACGGGCCGAATCTTTCTGTTCGGCGTCCCGCTTGATCATCGATTCGGTCAGGTCGCCCATTTGTCCTATCACGGCGGCGCCCAGGCCAAAAATGATCGCCAACCACCATACCATTATATCACAACCAGCCGCAAAGCCAATAGCGACGATGACCGCCGCCACAATTGCGCCCCCCATGCCCTCCCAGGTCTTGCCTGGGCTGACCTTCGGGGAAAACTTGTGTTTTCCGAACAGCGTGCCGAACGTGTAAGCTCCTATGTCAGAGCACTTTATAACAAAAACGAACATGAGCAGCGGCCAGGTTCCGAGCTCGATTCGAATCACCACACAAAAACTGCTGAGCAGGCCCAAGTACCAAATGGAGAAACAATTTACCCCGCAATTAGCCAGGACCCCGGACGTCCCATGGCTTACGTACTGGTACAGGACCAGCGCGAAGAGCACAAAACTTGATAGTAAGAGCAGGCCAATGCCCGGCGGAAACCCCAGGAATTGCTGCCAAAACCGCCAGGTGGCGAACAAAATCGAGGCAATAATGGAAATAGGCAGGAAGATTCTCAGATTCTTTGCCGCCGCGAGCCTCGACAATTCGACCTGCGCGCCAATGGCCAGCAGGGCGATAAGAACGACCAGAACGATCCCTTGCGTGGGTTTGTCGTCGGCGATTGATTTTGTCAGAGAGCCATCAAGCCAGCCGTCGAAGAGGACAAGAGCCACAAAGCTTATGGTCATCAATGTTCCAAAAAGCAGCCTGTGTTTGAGCATTTTCTCACTCACGCGAACGTTTTAACGCGCGCGGCTGACAGCTATGGTCTGTTTTTGCTCAATTACGAACCGATTTTGACGGCTCCGAAACGCCGGGTACGTCTGGCATAATCGCGAATGGCTCTTTCGAGGGAGGTCTTCTTAAAGTCCGGCCAGGTTGTTTTCGTGACGTAAAACTCGCTGTAGGAAATTTGCCAGAGCAGAAAATTGCTGATTCGCATTTCGTTGGCCGTCCGTATCAGAAGGTCCGGATCGGGCAGGCCCGCTCCGTACAGATGCCGGCTAATGCACTCTTCGTTGATATCGTCGAGGCTGAGCGTGCCTTCCTTGTGCTCTTGTGCGATCTTCCTGGTTGCATCCACAAGCTCAACTCTGCCGCCGTAGTTCAAGGCCAGCGCTAGTTTCATGCCGGTGTTGTTGCCGGTCAGCTTCAGCGTCGCGTCCAGTTCCGTCCGTACCGGTTGCGGAAGGCCGTCCAGCCGGCCCAGATGAACCAATTGGACGTTGTTCTTCATCAGCGTGCCCCGAATACCGACAAGGTACTCCGTGTAGAGGTGCATGAGCGCGTTGACCTCGTCTTTCGGTCTTTTCCAGTTTTCGATGCTGAAGGAGTACAGCGTCAGAGATTCCATGCCGAAATCCACACAGTGCTGAGCGATGCTCTGGACGGTTTTGGCGCCCCGGTGGTGTCCTTGAATGCGGGGCAGAGACCTTTTCTGCGCCCATCGGCCGTTGCCGTCCATAATGATAGCCAGATGGCGGGGCATCTGGTCGATGGTCAGCCCGAGGCGTTTGGCGGTTGCCTGAAGTTTTTCGTCAAATGTTGCCATATTGGAATGACTAAAGTTAAAAGTGACTAAAGTGCCTAAAGTGACACGCAAGTGTCATCCCGAGCCCATTCGGCCATGCTCAGGGTAAACTCCGCCGAGGGATCTGGCCTGCGAAGATGAGATTGCTTCGCGGAGCCTGCCCTGAGCGTAGCCGAACGGGCTCGCAATGACAGTTTCGCTGTCACTTTAGTCACTTTAGCTCACTTTAGTCACTTTTACTTTCATCGAAATATTGTCTGGTCGCGTCGTGGCCCGACGCCAATGATCTTAATCGGTTTATCAATAAGCTCCTCGACTCGTTCAACATAGTCCTGAGCATTGACGGGCAGGTCGCAAAACTTCTTGATCTCGGTAATGTCCTGGTCCCAGCCGGGCACGGTTTCATAAACGGGACGGGCCTGCGCGAGTCTTGCCATATTGGACGGGAAGAAGGTTCTCTCTTTTCCGCTGATGTTGTATGCCCTGCAGACATTCAACTCTTTCAGGCCGCTAAGGGTATCGAGGTGAAGCATCGCCACTGAGTCGATCGCGCAGAGGGTCGCGCTGTAAGACACGGCAACGGCGTCGAACCAGCCGCACCGGCGGGGCCGGCCGGTCGTGGTGCCGTATTCGTTCCCTTTGTCGCGGATGTACTGGCCGATGTTGTTGTCCTGCTCGACCGGAAATGGGCCGGCGCCGACCCTCGTAGTATAGGCTTTGACCACGCCGATGAATTCGTCGACGAATTTGGCCGGAACGCCGCAACCGGCCGACATGCCGAGAGAGCTTGAATTCGAGCTGGTCACGAAGGGAAAAGTGCCGTGGTCCAAGTCCAGCAGCGCCCCCTGGGCCCCCTCGAAAAGGATGGACTTGCCTTCCTGGATGGAATGGTGAAGGAATTCGGTCGTGTCTGTGAGGTAAGGCTGGAGCCTCCTGGAATAGGCCTCACACTTTTCAAAGACGGCCTCGGCGCTGACGGGCTCGGCGTTGTAAAGCGCCGCGAAGATCTTGTTCTTATGTTCGACGATCGCTTGCAACCTGGCTTTGAGCGTTCCAAGGTCCCTCAGATCGGCCATCCGCACGGCGTTGCTTCTGCCGACCTTGTCGGCGTAACACGGGCCGATGCCTCGAATCGTCGTGCCGAGCTTGTTCTTGCCGAGCGACTCTTCACACAACTGGTCCTCTAATTTGTGATAGTCCAGGACGACGTGGGCGTTTTCACTCACCAGGAGTCTTCCATCGAGAGAGATGTTTCTTTGAGCGAGTTTTTCGATTTCGCCGATCAAAACCTCGGGATCGACGACCACGCCGTTTGTGATGACGCACATCGTCTCCGGCCGCACGCAGCCGCTGGGCAGCAGATGCAAAGCGAAGCGGGCATCGCCGACGATCACCGTATGGCCCGCGTTGGCCCCGCCGTTGTATCGTACCACGATATCGCTATGCTCGGCGAGAATGTCAACAATCTTGCCTTTGCCTTCATCACCCCATTGCAGGCCGACAACGCAATGATTCATCTGTATTTGTTCCCTGTAATTGGATACCTAATCACTACTTGATGCTCAACTGATCTTGGCCACCAGATGATCCAAAACAGGGCCCAGGTTATCGTACTTTCGGTCGCTCATCTTGAGATCGACCTCGCGGCCGTTTTCGTCTTTGTAGGTGACGGTAAAGAAGCCTTTCTTCTCGAAATAGGTCCTGTCTATCTTCTCGATGGAATCATACGGGATTTTTTTTTGGGGGCCGAGAATCAGCTCGAGGTCGTCCGCGACGAGCTTCTTGTCTTTTATGAGAAACAAATAGAAGCCCAAAAGCGCCGCGGCGCCGATGAGAAAAGGCGGGGTTTTCCGATTAATAACCAGGGTGGCGTTCGGCTGGCCATTGTCGTTCGTATACTTCTTTTCGAACTTCTCGTTGAAATAGCCATCGTAAGTGAACCAAGCCGCCAGACCCACGCATAGGGCGATATAGATCATAAGATTGGTCTTTTTGAATTTGCTCGTCGGCGCCTCGATAGCCATAGTGTAAGGTCCCCGGCAAAAGCTACAGGAGTCGCTTTTGCGCTATTTTCTCGACCAGGGGCTGAACAAAGCAGGGCACGACTTTCTCGGCCATGATCTCCTGAGCCAGCCGGCATTGATTTTCAAAAGACGCCAGCGGATCGAACGTCTCGTCGGTTTTCGGGTATTGACGGATCGTCAAGGACAGACTAATGGCGTCATCCTGGTCCTGGTCTTTTCTGTCCGGCTCGTAAACGCTTGTTTTGGACTCGACGCTGATCCTTGCCTGCGTGCAATCATCATCGGACAGCCCCACGACAATCGCAGGCGAACAGCCGATGGGCCTGGCGCCGGGCAGGTCCAGAAGGCAGGCCAAGGCGCTCTGGCCCAGCAGGGCCTCGGCGATAACCTCGTCGTGACTGCCTGCATAATCGAAGTCCATCGCAAAAGTCACGTCCAGCGAGTCGATGTCGAGATGGCTGACGCTGAGCATATAGGGAATCAGGTCGAGGACCAGTCTGTCCTGGTGATAGACCTCTTCGAGATCCGACGGATTGACAATACCGGAGCCGATGCGATCCGTTTCGAGGCTGATCCACCGGTATTGGCCGTGGCTGCGGTCCTCTTCCAGGCAGAACTCGTTCTTTCCCCTGCGATAGAAGCAGCCCATCGCGGGAAACTGCCGGCGGACCCGCTCGAAAAACGACAGGATCGTATCCCGCTCGGTCGGAAGATCCAACTCGGTATTGATGTACATATCGAGGTAGAAATCATCACAAAGCGAACTGTAACTGTTCATCGCCATGGCAAAAAAATCCTCCAGAGCAAACGCTCGCAAGCACCTCCCCAAGGTCTCCACCAAAAAGTTCTTGTTCTCACAGTCAGTCCAGCAACTCCTTTACAGACAGCGTCCACCGGCCCTACGAGATGCCGGAACGGGCCATACAACCGGCGGAACACCTACTCAATTATACGTTCAAGGAATGGCATTTCCAGATATTTTCTGTTAAACATTTCAGTTCTTGAGCGCCTCGGACAAAAAAATCCCTATGTCCGGGGATTTTCGGATGATTTTGCCTTCGGGCTAAGGCTGCTCGGGGAGTCTTATTTCCGTGATTAACGCCGCGATAATTGAGAGAATGGCGAAAATGAACGCCCGCCAGACGCCGCTGGCGAGAATATTGTTCTCGTGGCCGAGCATCGTCGAGACGGCGGTATAAAGAGCACCGGCCAGGACGCCATAGGCGGCCGCCGCCAGAATCCGTCTGCCTAAGGTGGCTCCGCCGCAGCCCAAAGTGACCGCTGAGCCGCAAACGAATATCGGCGGTACGAGGACGGCCAGCCACCACAGAAGGCTCGATCCGGGCGGGGCCCCGGCGTTCTGCTGGTAGATGAAAGTGGCCAGGGTGAACAGTCCCACCACGGCAATCGCACACGGGCCCACGTGCCAGTAGCGGGGCTTCATCTGCGATCGGGCTTCGGCGCGTTTTTGTATTCGGCGCCGGATGGTCAGGGGCCAGTTGTAGAACAAGCAAAACACCCAGTGCTCCAGCAGCGCCCCGCGCTCACCGAATACGGGCACGATATGCACCGCCTCCGTTGCCCAGTGGCCCGCCATAAATCTGGCCATCGCCGGGTAGCGATACGTCATCTGAATCGGGAAAGCCAGGTAGCCGACGTACTTGAAAAATCCGAGGAACACCGCGATATTGTAGTCCTTGAAATTCCGCTCCTTGATAACCAGATATAGGACGTAAAGTCCGCGAGTCAGTGAGCCCGGCGAGATGGGAACGACCTGGAATAATCCGACGATACCCAGTCCAATGGCCCAGGCATTTGGTTGGTCGTAATGTGTAAGATAATAAATTAACGCAATGGTAACAGAGACGACTTGCGTCACGGGCAGCGTGCAAACGTGCACGGCCAGGCTCTTGAGGTACTTCTGTATGAACGGCTCGTTGATCTGCGAGAGGATGGTCCCGGCGTCCTCGTCGCTGAGCATGTGTTTGTTCTGACCTTCTGCTATCATATCACGTAACCACTGCTCGCGCAGCTCCGCATTGAAATACAGCCGGACCGGACGGACGATGTAGTAGGCCAGGCGCCCCTTGGCATGTTTCCAGTCCGTGAGAAACCTGTGCAGGCCGGCCGGCAAAAACGACAGCGGCAAATGACAGAAAAACGGCCAAACCTTCGCCGCGATCCTGGAGGCCTTCTGCTCATCCACGCGTCCGTCCCTGTGCCAGTCGATGACTTTCTCGGCAATCCGCGCCTGTGCGGCCCGGCGAAAATAGTCGGCGCTCGTCAGCATCGTCGCGTAGTGCTTCCGCCAGTCGGCTCGCGCCCAGAGCCGGCGGATGAGTTTGCCGAGCAGCGGAATCAGACCAACCGCAAAGAACACAAGGATCGAAATGGTGCTGCTCCGCAACTTTTGCTCGTGCTGCTCGTCAACGAGATTCCGCACCCTCCATCCGGTGACCGCGCCGTTAAGCATCGTGGACCAGAGCTCGCGGCTGTAAAACAATCGGACGTGATGATGCGTAATGTCCGGGATCGCGTCTCGATAGAGCTGCTCGGCGATTTTCAGTTCCTCCAGCGTCTCGTGCATGTCGGTGAAATCGTTCGCATGTGCCTGCACGAAGGCTTCCAGCTTCGCCGGATCGCCCCGGTCGAACTGCACGATGGAGCCGCGCATCAACCCTTTGCCGATCAGCTTGAAGTCGCCCGGGCTCATCGGAAGAAAGGGCAAGAGTGTCAGCCCGGCCCGGAAGTCCACCGCGACCAAGCCGCCGGATGGATCGTCTTGCGTTCCTTTGCGTTTGAGGGCGTTCGGCTGGCTCTTGCACGTTGACCACTCGTATTGCCGGGCAAACTCATACGCCCCCATATCGTGCAAAAGCTCGACGAATTCGTGCATGAATTTTCGCTTGGCCCGATATTCCGGAGACCCCACGGGTTGAATGTCCTCTGTCCCCTGACTTCTGTCTTGCGAACCCCCGGTCAAACCGGGGGCTAAATAATTTGTTCTTTGTCCTCTGTCTTCTGTCCTCTGACTTATGTTCTCTGTCTTCTGATCGTGTTGCCACTGCCTGAGCAGGTCCATTCGCTCGTCCACTTCGAGCCGCCACGTCCGGCCTTCAACCCATTCTCGCAGCTCGCCGCAACTGCCCTGTTTTTCGTCCACGAACGTGCCATAAATATCGACGACTGCGTTTTCGTCGCCGAATCGGATCTTCGCTCCCCGCCGGATGAGCTTCTGCCACAGTGCCCCGGCTTTCGCTGCCGCCGGATTGACCTGCTGCTGAAACGGCGCCTGGAAGCCGATGAAGTACAACAGATTGCGAAACAAACGCGAAAAGCCGGAAGGGGGGATTAGTATCTTTAGGCCATAGATTCGCCCGACTTCGAGCCCTTCGATTTGGCCTTCGATTCCCGTTGTTTTGACGCGATATACCTGCCCGGCAAATCCACCGCCCACGAATTTTTCGACCGTCAGGTGGACGCGCGCCGTGCCTTTTTGCCCGACACAACTAACGTCGTATATCAGTTCCGTCCCGGCGTCGTACCGGCTGACTCGCATCGGCCGATATAACTTCGCCGCACGAACCCCGGCTTCAAGCTCCTTGCATACCTCAACAGAGTAATCGCTCGACATTCTCGCTCTCTAAGATTGACTATTTTTATCAATAGTCAATATTCAATCGTCAATAGTCAATTATGAAACAGCTTTATGCAGACCTGCAGGACCATCCACGTCAAGACGCCTGCTAATAGATCATCGGCAAGAATGCCCCATCCCTTGGGCAGACTTTCCAGTTTTCGTATGGGCCAGGGCTTGGTGATATCGAAGATTCTAAACAGCGCAAACCCCCCTGCGGCCACAAGCCAGACC
>Ga0154804_1383_pt1 | contig 9432 bp, 8 predicted proteins | sample Rifle2008BG16ft_FD_105812 | JGI IMG/M metagenome (GOLD analysis project Ga0154804, IMG submission 105812) | Planctomycetes bacterium RBG_16_55_9 | reverse complement strand
GCGTGCGTAAGTCGCCGTTGAACGCCCAAAAAGTCTGACCCCTTTTCCGCAAAGAGCCCCCAGAACATGCCCGTCTCCTTGCTGAGCAGCCCCAGGGTGGCCAGCTTTTTTGCCAGGGGCCGCCATTCCCGTTTGGCCGCGTCGCTGAGCCAACGCGGCGCCCGGACCTGCTTGCCCTGTACAATCGGTTTTTGCCTTCGCCTTTTGGTTCTGATTGCCCCGATAGCCTTTAGAGCTTCCCGATTATCACCACTTAGTTTAGGTCCTCGTCTCATCTTGTGTACCCCGCTTTCCCTGAATACTAAAAAGGTCTAAAACTCGTTTAATTTCGTGCGCTGCTATACGAACGGTCTATGGAGCTTCGCTTTGTAGCTTTTTTACCCCCCTATCCCGTTGCTTTTCTTCCTCAAAGAGGATGCGCCGTTGCCGCTGTGCTTCGTCAAGGGCAGCTTGTCCGGCCAAGTAGGCTTTCGCGGGTTGACGGTGCGCTTCCTTATATTCCTTATTATTACTTATACCACAGCGCCGGCGCTGTGGTACGTTGACCGCGCCGGCGCTGTGCATAGGGTCCGCGCCGGCGCGGTCAACGGTCGCGTTCACCGCGCCGGCGCGGTGAACGGTCAAATTTGATTCACTTTGTTCTGTCTTTTCATCAAGTTTGGGCGGCTTATTTGCGAATAACCTCGCCGTTTCGCCCGCAAAGAGCTTCATCACGTTTCCGCTCGTAACGCCTACATGCGTCTTCAGCGAGCGGTACGAGTTTAACCGCCTCTTAAACCCATCGCTCCGGTAGCCTGCCGCAAGAATCTTTCGGTCAATCAAGCTGCAAATGATCCGTTGCGTTTGCCCTTCGCTCTTTCGGATCAAGTCGGCAAACTGCTGGTTCGTCTCGCGGCATGGCGCACCCAGGCCACAACGATAGGCCACAAACGCCACGACCAAAACCTCAGACGGCGTAAGTCGCTGCCTCGTACTAATGAGCTCGGCCCCCTTTGGTGAGCCATTCTGAAGAAAAGCCTTAGCCTCCTGTTCGCTGCCAAAAGGCTTCGATCCCCACCGCTGCCGGTTCTGCCCATCCACCCCGTCCGGCCAGCGCACCTCCCATACCTGGCACTCGTACTCGAATACCTCCCGCGGGATTTTCAGATAGGAAAAACCGTCGTCGAAAATGGACTTTGTCCCGCTTGCGGCTTGATCTTTACTCGTCGGCTCCGCGTCCGTGCCGTTCGGCTGTACCATGTCATACCCCCGCAATAGCCAGGATCGCCGCGCGTTGCTGCTCATTTAGGCTCGGCCAGGCTTCTATCAGCTTCACCAAATCCGCGTCGTTACCATTCTCGCGCACCGCTGGCGCACCTAAATCCTGTTTCGAAAGCGTTTGGAAGTGTTCGGAAGTGTTAGGGTTCTGTTCGTCAAAACCGCTTTTTAATGGCCTTGCGTTTGGATTTGTGATAGAATCGTCAGTGTTGTGTAATGGTTCTGTTTGGAGGTTAATAGGGTTCGAATCCCCCCGCCTCCATTCCTGTTTCGTAACAGCTTGTCAAAAAAGAAGTTATAGAATTACTCCTGCAGAATGCCCGCAAAAGCAAAGCCTATTGTATCATTCTGCCTGCTCAGTTTGTTTTTTCACCGATCCGAAAGGACTTTCATTGACCTCTTAGTCTGTCTGTGAGTATAATTGCTCAAAGGATTGAGTAAATTGTAGCAAAGGTTCCTATGGATAATTACAGAAGACCTGTTTTCGAGACAATACTTAAACGCATCCTTGAGAAAAGACGTTTTATGCAAGCGCTCGCCGGACCTCGGCAGGTAGGCAAGACAACGTTAGCCAGGCAGGCGATTGAAAAGTGCGGCCTGCCTTCACACTATGTATCTGCCGATGAGCCTACTCTGCAGGACAGAACCTGGCTAAACCAACAATGGGACATCGCCCGGACAAAAACCATTTCCAAAAATGGAGACCGTCCAGCTTTATTGATTATTGATGAGGTCCAGAAAATCCAGGGCTGGTCTGAGACTGTCAAGAAATTGTGGGATGAAGATACTACGAAAAGAACTCCCTTGAGAGTAGTGATTTTAGGTTCTTCTCCTCTCTTGGTGCAAAAAGGGCTTGCCGAAAGTCTGGGGGGACGCTTTGAACTTATCCCGATTACACATTGGTCGTATAGTGAAATGAAACAGTGTTTCGGATTTACGTTGGAACAATACATCTATTTTGGAGGCTATCCCGGAGCAGCAACTTTAGTTGACGAGCATGATCGCTGGGTAAACTACATTGTAGATTCTTTGATTGAAACGACAATCTCCAGAGACGTGCTGCTGATGAGCCGCGTGGATAAGCCGGCTCTATTACGAAGATTATTTCATCTTGGCTGTGAATATTCAGGGCAGATCATTTCTTACCAAAAAATGATTGGTCAACTGCAGGATGCAGGTAATACCACGACATTGGCGCATTATCTGGATTTATTGAATGGAGCAGGATTATTGGTAGGATTACCAAAGTATGCAGGCCAGCGTGTTCGTCAAAGAGGTTCGAGTCCAAAATTATTAGTGCTTAATACAGCGCTGATGACCGCGTTATCCAATCGGTCATTCGCAGAAGTACAATCGGACCGTGACTATTGGGGCCGGCTTGTCGAATCTGCTATAGGTGCACATTTAGTCAACGATGGAAAAAGCAAGCAAATAGAGGTATTTTATTGGCTGGATCGTAATAAAGAAGTTGATTTCATTGTCCGTCTGGGAAAATCGCTGACAGCCATCGAGGTTAAAAGTGCTGCTAAGGCATATACGCTGCCGGGCATGGAGACTTTCTGCAAAACGTTTCCTGTCAAACGCCAATTGTTGGTTGGCGGCCAAGGCATATCCCTGGATGAGTTTTTGTCTACGCCGATAGAGCACTGGCTGAGGTAAAACATCGTGTCTGTTCGTCAAGAACTATTTACAGGCCCAAGAATCAAGCGGCTTTACTCGAGAATCTCGATGATCCCCTTGAAGCCTTGATCTGGCGCCAAGTTTTCAGTGGGTTCGGGTAGCCAGATTCTGAGGTTTTATTCGTGGGCTGTGCGCACCACAGCTCTCTGAGTTATTCTGAGCTTCTCGTATCAGCAGTTCAGAACGGACGTTCGGATCGGGATAGAAGCCGAATTGACGAAGCAGCTTAAGTTTCGAAAGGATGTTGCTCTCCAGGTCCACGTGGAAGAAGCCCGGAAAGATATCGGGATTCTGACGGATCAATTCGAAATAATCCCGGTGGGATTCAGGGATCTCAACGGAGCCTCCATGGCAAACTTCGTGGCCGGTAAAGACGAACTCTGGAAATAGATACGGACAAAATTTCAACGGGACTCTCGATCGCCACTGCTGATAAATCTCCGTTTGGGGAAGAAGGCAGAGCAAGCTGGGCAAAATCCTGGCGCCCATCATGCGAAGCGAGATCATCTGGAAAAGCGATTGGTTGAAATCCTCCATCGACTCGAACGGAAAGCCCCATACGTAAAAAGCATCGACTCGCGGAAATATCTCAATCGCAGCCGGAACGACCTCCAGCACGTCCGAAGCGGTGAATCCCTTCTTGATTTGTGACAGAATTTCATCAGAGCCGGACTCGATTCTGAAACGCAGCTCGATGCAGCCGGAATCCGCAAGGGCGAGCATCATTTCCCGATCCACCAGGTTAACTCTCCCGAACGCCTTGAACTCGACCTCAAGCTCCTCTCGCTGAAGCTCCCGGCAAAACTCCATGACTTGTTTCTTGCCGGAGACAAAGAATTCATCCTGAAAAAGAAATAGGTCCACCCCCGCACGTTGCTTGAGGAGTTTCATTTCCTCGATGATATTCCGGGCACTTCGTGAGCAGCTCTCGAATTTCCACACCGGCGCGACGGAGCAGAACGTGCATCGGTAGGGACAGCCCCGGCTGGTCATCATGCCGAAACCTTCGTACCTATCCAGCTCGATCCGCTCGAAGGCTGGAAATGCGATGGTGTCCAGGTCATGTATCCTTTCACGATCCGCATTATGAAAGATAGAGCCATCGTGTCTGTATGATATGCCCTTTACCTGCGAGAGATCGGCTTTTTTTGTGAGAACGTGCAGCAATTCCGGGCCCGTGCGTTCGGCCTCACCCCGGCAGATCACGTCGATCCAGGGAAACCGCTTGAGAATCTCGTCCTCGACGGATTTCGAGCCTACGCCGCCCAACACTAAAATCCGGTCGGGATATGTTCGCCGGAGCGCTTTGAGGGCCAGCATCGTAAAGGGCAGCAAATTGGCCATACATGAGAACCCGATAACCGGCGCCGGGTCCTTCACGAATTCCAGAAATGTCCCCATGTCAAAAGGGTCGTCCGCTTGGCACTGTTGATAGTCTCGAAAATCAACCGTAAATCCCGCATCCTCCAGCGCCCTGGTCAGGTAGAGCGGTCCTAACGGTACATGCTGCTCCCTTTCCGTCTGCTGACCGTAGCGGATGTAAAGCATATTCAAATTGACTAACGTGATATCCGCCATCTGAAGTCACCCTCCTCAGTCAGCTCCGTTCGGTTCTGCTCTGTCCGAATCTAACTCCTGATGGTCTGGCTCATTCACATCGTTGAGGTCGCCGGATCGTTCCATTTGTAATTTTCGAACACGGTCCGGTGAGATTCCAAGAGAGACTTGCCCCATACGCGTCCCGGATAGAACACCTACAGTCGCTACCGCGGCCAACATAAGCGTCACCGCCGTTCCCATGAATATCTTCCGCTGCTCCGGCCGGACTTTGACATTGTCGATGATCTTCTCCAACTGATCGACCGGTTATCTCTCCCTCGAAGGGTTTTATGGCTGCTCATTCTTTTCCGTAGCACTTTCTGCTTCGTTAGGCTCATTGACATTGTTTATGTCTTTCAGGGCCGCTTCGCGCATTCGTAGAAATCGTTCCCGCTGTTTAGGGGTAAGTGTATGGCCCAGGCTGGGCGTAAATATAGCCACTGCAACCCCGGCGGCCACGGTCGCGAGCATAACCTTCCCGAAGGTACTTGAAAAAAGGTCCTTCTGCTCCGGCGGTACTTTTGTGTTGGCAATGATCTTTTCGAGCTGTTTGCGCGGAATGTTCGCTAGCAACTCAACCTCGGCCTGGGTCAGATCGAGATCGATCTCGCGTGCGGCTTCCGCGCGTTTTTCGAGCAGAAGCCGGCGAAATTTCGGATCGACGGAGGCTTTCTTGACCAGCACTTCAATTCCGTGTGGGATGGAACCTACCTGCGTTCCCGATCCGGGAGGCCGCCCGCCGACAATCGTAGTGAAAACGGCATCCTTTTCGCCGGGCCTTTCAGGTTTCTTGCCGCGATTCATTCTCGACTCCCTATAGCAAAACCTTAACAGCGTTCGCTCAGTTACCGCTTGTACTTACATTATACAATTATTCGCTCGAAGCCGCAATCCTTATCACAAACAATTCCCCATTGATCCCCGTGCCTAACAAACGTATAATGACACACAGATTCAACCAGTGACTGGAGTTTTTTTTGGAGGAGAAAAATGAGACGGGTCATCTCATACACGTTGATCTTGGCATTGATGGTTGGCTTCGCGGCGGATGTGACGGATGCGAAGCTGGTGGCATGCGTGGGCGACAGCATTACGTACGGCTCGGGCATTGCCGACCGGGCGAAGGATTCCTACCCCGCCCAGTTGGGCCGGCTGCTGCGAGAGTTCGATCCTCAGTGGCAAACCCAGAACTTCGGCGTCAGCGGCGCAACCTTGCTGAGGAAAGGCGACAAGCCTTACGTGCAGCAGAGCGCTTACAATCAGGCCCTGGCCGCGAAGCCGGACGTCGTGATTATCAAGTTAGGAACGAATGACTCCAAGTCCTGGAACTGGGTCTATAAGGAAGAATTCGTCTCCGACTACCTCTATCTGATTGATGCCTTCGCGGCGTTGCCCAGCGCTCCCGAAATCTGGATCTGTAAACCCGTGCCTGCGTTTACAGACAATTTCGGCATTACCAATGCAGTCATCCACGATGAAGTTATCCCCTTTATCGACGAAATCGCACAACAAAGGGACGTGGGGGTCATCGACTTATATACGGCGCTGAGCGGTGCAGCCGGCTTGTTCCCCGATGGCATCCATCCGAATGCGCAAGGGGCCGGGATGATAGCCGAGGCGATTGTCGATGTGCTCATAGGCTTGCGCGCACTGCCCGATTTCAATGGGGACGCTAAGGTGGACTTCCGGGATTTTGCGAGACTTGCTCAGTCCTGGTTGGAGAATGATCCGATGCTGGACATTGCTCCGCCGCCTGATGTTGATGGCATAGTGGATTATAGAGACTTGGCTGGCTTGGCGGAATACTGGCTCAAGGAAATCGGCCTCGTCGCTCATTGGCCACTCGATGAGAGGGAAGGCGAAGTGGCAGGCGACAACGCCGCGGACCATCATGGTACGCTGCACGGAGATCCGGTCTGGCAGCCTGAGGATGGCGTGATCGCCGGCGCGTTGCTGCTCGACGGACTCGATGATTACGTCAGTACCGCCTATGTGTCGAATCCGGCTGAAAGACCGTTTAGTGTATTCGCCTGGATCAAGGGCGGTGCTCCAGGGCAGGTGGTCGTGGCTCAAAAGGATGAAGCAAATTGGCTCGGCGCCGCCCCAGTGGAAGGTTACTTAATGACGGGGCTTAAATTTCCAGGCCGCTCCGGTGCTCCAGTAGTTTCACAAACGGTCGTTACGGACGGCCAATGGCACCGCATAGGTTTCGCGTGGGATGGCTCGCATAGGATGCTCTACGTTGACGACGTTGTGGTCGCCGAGGATACACAAGATAGTCTCGGTGGCTCGCGGGAAGGATTGTACTTTGGAGCCGGCTACGGTTTGCAGCCGGAAACGTTCTGGTCCGGCTTGATTGACGACATTCGCGTTTACAATAGAGCCGTATCTCCGTAGAACAGGATGAGAAAGGTCTAATTTCGATGGACATTAAAACAGTAATGTATGTATTGCTAATGTTTTCAGCGGGTTTCTGGTTGATAGCATTGAATGCCACACCCGTAGTGGCCGCTCAGAACGAAGGCACGTCTGTAAAGAAAGTCATAGCGGCCCACGATGCCGGCGAGAATTTGCTCGATCCAGGAGCCTGGCGACCGTGGCAAAAAGGATTCGAGGAGAAGGATGGGATATTCCTTTGCGACAATGCATCGGATAGCCAGGCCCAACGGGGCGTTTCGCAGACGGTCGAACTGAACCAGAGCAAGCCCGCCCCCATCGTTGCGTTGGCCTGGAGCAAGGCGGATGGGGTAGGCGGCAGCCGGGGCAGCGACTATTCCCTCTATCTCGATCTTGTCTATACCGATGGGAGTCCCCTCTGGGGCCAGGTCACCCCGTTCAACGTGGGCACGCACGATTGGGAAGAGGCGGAGGTCCTTATATTTCCCGAAAAGCCCGTAAGATCGGTTTCCCTCCACATGCTCTTGCGTCGGCACTCCGGGAAAGTTTGGTTTCGCGATCCTGAGCTGCGTGTCATAAACCCACCGGCGGGTGCGTGCCTGTTCGACGGCGTGCCGGTTTCGTTGTCCGGCAGGAGCGAGGAGGGTTTCCAGGTTCGCGACGTTATCGCCAATTCCGACTTCATCCGAATCGAACGCCGTGCCGTCGGATTGGAGCTCGACTGCTCCACGGAGCAAATCGACGGCGCCACCTTCTTCGACGTTACGATCTCCGACACGACCGGCAAAGACCGAGCCATCACCCTGGTCTATGCGGTTCCAGTGTCTTGCGAAGATTGTGTCTGGCTTCAAGATGCCCGCCGGAACGTAGCTGTCGAGCCGGGACGGGAATACTTGAACGCCGGCAGATTCTCTGTGGGCGCCAATGGAAGGCTTTCGCGTTATCCATTCGCTGCCGTCGCGGTCGACGGCCAGGGCATTGGGCTGGGTATTGACATGGACCGGCCGGCATTTTTCCGCGTCGGCTACAACGCTGGAACCGAAGAATTGTTCCTGGCCTATGACATTGGCCTGGCGAAAGAAAAACCCACGGCTCATTTGCGCTTCTGCAAATTCATCGTGGCGAGGGCGTCCCGCCCTCGTGATATGAAACAAGGCCAAGATGGCCTCGCCACGGCGTGGGGCTTTCGCGCCGCTTTGGCAAAGTATTACGAGCTTTTCCCGGACAGCTTTCGCTGCCGCACGGCTGAACAAGGACTCTGGATGCCTTTTGCGAAGATCAGTGACGTTAACGACTGGCAAGACTTCGGATTCAAATTCAAGGAGGGCAACAACGAAACGGGGTGGGATGATGCGCATGGTATCACGACCTTTCGCTATACCGAGCCGATGACCTGGTGGATGTCCATGCCCAAGGAAATGCCGCGCACCCTTCAGGCCGCGCTGGATCATGCCTGTCGTCTCGCGAATGAAAAGGCCGACCCGCGTGCCAGGGCATTTCTGGCGAGCGGCTTTCACGATCAGCAAGGGCAATTCTCGGCCCGGCTGCAAGATACGCCCTGGTGCGATGGGGCCGTATGGAGCATTAACTCCATGCCGAAGATCACCGGCGACGTCACGGACTTCAAAAATAAGTGGAATCCGGAGCTCCGCGAGAGACTTTACGGTCCCCAGGCTCGTGCGGTGTTGGATGGGGAATATATTGATTCCAGCGAAGGATACGTCACCGACGAGCTGGACTTTCGGCGTGAGCACTTCGCCGCTGCACAGACGCCTTTGACCTTTTCGCTCGATGGCCGGAAGGTGGCCGTTTTTCGCGGCCTGATCGTCTTCGAATATATGCGTGCGATCGCTCAGGACGTTCACGCGATGGACAAGCTCATGATGGCGAATTCCACTCCTTATCGTTTATGCTGGCTGGCGCCGTTATGTGACGTCCTGGGCAGTGAGACGGATTGGAATCCGAGTGGAAGATGGCAGCCGATGTCCGACGGCGATCTGCTCTATCGCCGCTCGCTGTGCAAAGGCAAGCCCTACTGTTTTCTGATGAATACCCGTTTCGAGGAATTCTCGCACGAGCTTGTCGAGAAGTATATGAAACGGGCGCTCGCCTACGGGATGTTTCCGGGCTTCTTCAGCCACAACGCCTCGCAAGGCCATTACTTCACCCGGCCGGAGTTGTACGAACGGGATCGCGACCTCTTCAAGAAGTATGTTCCCCTCTGCAAATTAGTTGCCGAGGCGGGGTGGGAACCGGTCACGCTGGCTCATTCGAGCGATCCTCGCGTTTACGTGGAACGGTTCGGCGACAGGCTCTTCACCGTGTTCAATGATAGCGACGGGCATCGAACCGTAATGGTGAGACTGGAACGCGACAATCCGAGTGCGGCCCGCGAATTGATTCATGGCCGGACTATTACATGGCAAGATCAACAGGCCAGTCTCATGCTTGACGGTCAGGACGTCGCCGTCATCGAGATAGACTGAGAGTCATCGAGAT
>Ga0154804_1010_pt8 | contig 9506 bp, 8 predicted proteins | sample Rifle2008BG16ft_FD_105812 | JGI IMG/M metagenome (GOLD analysis project Ga0154804, IMG submission 105812) | Planctomycetes bacterium RBG_16_55_9 | reverse complement strand
TGGACGTTCAACGACAGCAGGCGGTCGGGTCGAAAACCCGGGTCGATGCCATGCAGGATCAGGAAGCTCCGTGCGAGCAAAGCACCGCCGATCAGCAACACCAACGCCAAGCCCACTTCCGAGGCCACCAACACGCTGCGCAGGCGCTGACTGGACCGCCCCTGCGTGGCCCCGCGTCCACCTTCCTTGAGCGATTCCACCAGGCGGACCTGGGAGGTCTCCCAAGCCGGAACGAGTCCAAAAATCAGGCCCGTCGCGAGCGCGACGAGCATCGTGAACGCCAGGACCCAGCGGTCGACGTGAACACTGCCGAACTGCGGTAGATTGACGGCACTGAAGGCCCGCATCAGACTCATGGCCGCGTATGTTAGCAGCAGTCCGCCCATCCCGCCGAGAAGAGCCAGGAGGATGCTCTCGATTAGAAGCTGACGGAGAATTCGCAACCGCCCGGCCCCCATGGCCGCGCGGATGGCCATCTCCCGTTGCCGGCTGGCCACTCGGGCCAGCAGCAGATTGGCCACGTTGGCGCACGCGATCAGCAGCACGAAGCCGACCGCGCCCAGCAGAACGTACAGGGACAGCTTCGCCGAGCCGAACACCTCCTCGTGCAGGTTGACGAGCAGCACGCGGCCCTGCTGCCCCGGCTCTGCGGTCGCCTGATAGATAGCGTCGAGATTGGTCTGTGCCTGGGCCAAGCCGATCTCCGGTCGGAGCCGGCCGATCACGGAGCACCCAGGGCCTCCGAAGCTGAAGGCCATCGAGCCCCCTGCCCGAATAGGTGCCGGGCGCTCGTTCATCACGAGGGGCACATAGATGGCATAGGGCTCAACAAATTGAAAATCCGCCGGCAGAACGCCCACAATCGTATGAATACGGTCGTTCAGGAGGACGGTTTTGCCTATGATAGCGGGATCGGCCCCGAAGCCGTGCTGCCACAAACTGTGACTGAGAACCACCGTCGGCGAAGCCCCGGCCCGGTCATCCTCGGGCAGGAAGGCCCGTCCCAAGAGCAGCTGCACACCCAACAGCGAGAAGAAATCCGCCGTGACCTTGCCGCACTGAACGCGTTCGGCCCTCTCGCCACCGGTCACGGTCACTTCGGTGCGGTCATAGCCGGCCAGCGCCGCAAAGGCGCGGTTTTCCCGCTGCCAAGCGAGAAATTCGGCGGTAGTGACGGATTCGCTGATGTCCCGCCTGGAATCTTTGATCAGCTCCTTCTTGACTTGCACCAGTTGCTCCGGATGGAGGTACGGCAAGGGCCGCAGCAGCGTGGCGTTGACGACGCTGAACATGGCCGTGTTCGCCCCGATACCCACGGCAAGAATCACCACCACCACGGCCGTGAAGCCGGGATTCTTATGCAATTGTCGAAACGCAAATTTGATGTCGTTGATTAAGGTCGTCATTGCATGACTCCCTTTTATAGTTCATAGTTCTGGGTTCTGAGAAAACCAACTAACAACGAGTAACCAACAACCGACCATTCGCTGCGAGTCCTACTCGTAGCGCAGCGCCTCCATCGGATCAATCTTCGCCGCCCGACGCGCGGGGATATAGCAGGCCGCGAGCATGACGAATGATACGAGTAGTATGACACTGAAGTAGGTCAATGGATCCCATATATGCACGCCGTAAAGGGCGTACTCATCCACAAAGCGGAAGTCCGGCACCAGGAGGAACAAGATATAACAAGGGATACAACTCAATCCCAGGCCAAGCCCTAATCCGATACCTGTTAGGATAGCTCCTTTGCGCAATACAAATTGCAGCACGTCCTTCCATTGGGCGCCCAACGCCATGCGTATGCCAATCTCCCGGGTTCGTTGACTGACCTCGAAAGCCATAACGCCGGCAATCCCGCTCGCTACAAACAAAAGCCCCACCGCTCCAATCACGGCCAGGAGAGCGGTGATGGCACGTTGTGGATTATGCAATTCCCTGGCTCGCTCAGCAAGAGTACCTATCTTATACGTCGCCGGCGTCAAACCCGCAGATTCTAATTCCCCTTTTAATAAGGACATTAGTGAGTGATGGTCGCCCTGGGTTCGTATGAGCAGGTCCCATTTGTCGGCCGGCGGTGAGGGATTACCCTTGGCATCCACTTGCCGTCCGAGCGGCCAGAACGACAACGGTTCAGGTCTTTCTCGAATGTTACGGAACTTGACCGCTTTGACAACGCCTATCACTTCCCGGCGTCCCCCCCCAACATCAACGTGCTTGCCAATCGGGTCCTGGCCCGGCCAGAAGCGCTGCGCCATCAGTTCATTAATAATCATAACCCCGGACGTCCCGGGACCGTCCTGCGGGGTGAAGTCCCGTCCCCGTAACAAAGGAACACCCAGCGTCTGAAAGTACCCCGGGCCGACGATCGTGTAATCCCAGGGGATATAGTCCCGGTCCGCAGGCATCTGGAAGTCTTCAACATACCCTGCACTCGTTCTCGTACGTCCCGTTGCCGTTAACGGCACCTCCGAGGCAAGACTGACAGCCTTCACGCCGGAAAGGGATGTTACTCGCTCCTGCAAATGCGTGAACAGTTGTCTAAAGTCGATGTTAACGGGTGAATGGTCTTCAAGATGAATGGATACGACTAACACTCTTTTATGATCGTAACCCGGATCTGCCACTCGAAGCGCGCGCAAACTCAGCAAGCACAAGACACCAAAGGACAATACAATCACAGAAAAAGCCACCTGGATAACCACCAGAACGTTGCGCAAGCTAAAGCGTCGGGCGAAGAGAGTGATCGTTCCTGCTCCATCCTTCAGAACGTTCATCACGTTGGGGCGTGACACTCGTAAAGCCGGCGCCAGACCAAAAAGAAACACGGAGCCCAAGGATCCCAGCAGTGTCAGACAAAGAATACGTCCGTCAACGCCGACAGGCAGACCCAACTGTTGAATGAAAGGCAGGGCCGAGCGAAGTGTGTGCGTTAACCAATGGGCCAAAAGAGCGCCGCATGCACCGCTCAACAGTGCCAGAAGCGAACTCTCCACCAGTAACTGTCGTATAACGTCACACCGATGAGCCCCCATGGCTCGTCGGATGGCGATTTCTCTCTGACGCATCATCCCTCGAGCAAGTAATATATTCGCCACATTGGCACAGGCAACCAAAAGGATCAGCATCGTAGGCGCCTGAAACAAAACGACGACCAGCCAATAATAATCTTCATGGGCAACGGGATTTGTGCCCCGGCTTCCCTCCATGACCCTAAAATTCGTATAGCCGGTTCGATGAGAATCCACTTGATTGATCTGCTCTGTCAGAACAAGGAGTTTGGCCTCGGCTTGGGCGCGACTCACTTGCGGTTTGAGACGTCCGAGACAAAACAACGAAAAATTACCGGGATCGTCCCAAGGGAAATTGTCCATCTGCCCTAACGTACCAAGGGTGACATATATTCCTGGATTCATCGTCGCCACGGTTCCGGTAAACTCGGCTGGCGTCACACCAACGACCGTGAGGATATAGTTACGGATAGAAATAGTTTTACCCAAGGCCGCCGGATCACCGTCGAATAAACGACGCCAAAGCCCGTGACTGATCACGGCAACAGACTGGGCGCCGTGTCCTTTTTCCTCCTCCGGAAGAAAGAAACGCCCAATCACAGGTTGAATACCGAGAACGGAAAAGTAGTTGCTGGAGACCGCCATCGATGCAACGCGCTCGACCGAATCGCCCACGCGCACATTGGATTGAACAGACGTATCAAATGGCATATAGGCGATCAGTCCGGAAAACACTTGAGACTGATCACGATAACTCACGTAGAGTGGATAAGTGAATTTATTATCCTTACCCACACCGGAATGATTACCATGTTGATATTGATATTGATATTCCAGCTTGACCAGTTCTCGTGGTTTCTTCACAGTAAGCGGTCGAAGCACAACACGATCCAAAAAGCTAAAGACAGTTGTATTCGCCCCGATACCCAAAGCAAGCGTCAAAACGATCACAGCCGTAAATCCAGGTTTCTTGACCAGCATCCTAAGGCCATATCGAATGTCCTGCCACAAGGTCGTCATTGTATAACTCCAGTTTTTAGTTCATAGTTTTTGGTTCGTGGTTCTTAGTGATTTCAACTAACAACGAATAACCAATAACTCGGTACGAGTTTCTCACTCGCACCTCAGCGCCTCCATCGGATCGATCTTCGCCGCCCTTCGTGCCGGAATCCATGCCGCCAAGGCCGCGACGGTGACCATAAGTACGGCGGCCCCGATTATCGTGAGAGGATCGTAAGGCTCAATGCCGTAGAAAAGAGAACGCATCAAACGGCTAAAGGCCAATGAGACAGGCAAACCGACGGCTATGCCTATGGCCGTGAGCATTAAGGCCTCTCGGAGGATCGGCCAGGCTACGTTCCAGGGACGAGCGCCAAGAGCCTTGCGAATGCCCATTTCACTGGTTCGTCGTGCGACATTGTAGACCATCAGTCCGTACAGGCCGATACAGGACAGCGCCAGAGCCAGGAGGGCAAAGCTGCCAAAAAGCGATGTCAAGAGGCGTTCCAGACGAAGAGATTCCCTGAGTGCGAGTTTCTGCGTTGTGATCCCCTCCAGCGGGAGATTCCGGTCGATCTCAGCCACGACCTTGCGCACAGCAGGCACCAGAGACAAAGGGGGAAGCACACTGCGTATCATGCAGATCATGCCGGATGTCCCATATTGACTATGAGGCCTATAGAAAACGGGTACAATACCTCGACGCACGTTACGACCTATTTGGTTGCTGCACAAGCCCACGATCTGATACTCTTCACCTTCAATACCACTTATGGCGATGAACTGGCCGAGGGGATTTTCATCCGGGAAAAACAAACGTGCGAATCTCTCATTGACGATAGCGACCTGCTGAGAGTCTTCTGTATCCGTAGCATTGAAGTTGCGCCCACTTAGCAGGTTAATCCCCATGGTCGCAAAGTATCTCTCATTCACACTCAGCATAAGCGCATCGCGCGGCCTTTTGTCAGGACGGCCTGGGATCAAAACGTCAGGGCTCCAACCTGATCCACCCGTCAGTGTCGTATCTGAGAGGGCGACCGACCGAACACCCGGGATTTCCGCAATCTTTTGACACACGGAATCAAAAAAGAGTTGTTTATCTTTTGGGGGGAACAGGGAATTATCCGGATTGATTGGTACCAGCAAGAGATTCTCCGTATCAAATCCTGGATCCGCTCGATAGAGATTGATCAGGGTTCGACATAAAAGTCCGCCGACCAGGACAAAAAGGACAGACATACTCATCTGGGCAGAGACCAACACTTTCCCCAAGCGAAGCCGGGGGGTGCTGCTGCTTCTATTATCTTTGAGCCCTGTCAACGGATCAGTGTTACCCGCACGCAAAGCGGGGAAAAGGCCGGACAATAGGGTGGTGACCACGCCAACGCCCAGTACAAACATCAAAACATTCTCATCAATCCACAGATTGAGCAGTCCGCTGCCTGACGGACCGAGAATGCTTCTGCTCAGTATCCCTCTTATCCATACGGACAACAGCAATCCGAGACAAACTCCTCCCAGTGACAAGATCATGCATTCCGTGAGTGATTGACGTATGAGACGCCACCGCCCGGCGCCCATCGCCACCCGCACGGCCATCTCATGTTGACGAGCCGCCCCCCGAGCCAGAAGCAGGCCGGCCAGATTCGTACAAGCGATCAACAAGACCAGGCCCACGACGATCTGCAGGAACCAGAAGGGGCCAGCCGCCCCCTGCCGTCTACCCAACACCTCTTGGAGACCTTCCTTCAGCAAGATTCCCGGCCGGTCAATCTCCACTTCAGAGCGACTTAGGGCTTGACTAAATAGAAGCTCCAGCGAGGCCTGCGCCTGAGCCTCATTGGCCCCGGGAGCCAGTCGCCCCATGATCTGAATCCACCACGAACTAAGCCGCTCGTTCCTGAACCGCTCGTCCATGAACCGCGGCCGGGCTACTATTGGCACAAAGAAATCGACGCGCTCATGTCCTACGACTGGAGCCACGTAGTGGCGAGGGAGTACGCCAATGATAGTGAAAATTGTGTCACGTACCGTGAGAGTCCGGCCTATGACGTGAGGGTCGAGACTATAGACGCGTTGCCAGAGAGGATAGGTGATGACGGCTACCGGCGGAGCCTCAGGGCGGTCATCTTCAGGAGTAATCGGTCTTCCAATCAAGACCTCTGCGCCGTAACTCTGGAAGAAGTTGCCCGACACCGTCTCGGGATATGCCCTGGACGTAAGATCCCCCACGCTGATTGTTACAGACTCCCCAAAGTCGGAAAATGCAAAGACATCGGAAAATCCCCGTGCCTGTTCAGTGAAATCCAGGTATGTTTGATACTTAAACGATCTGCAGCAAAGCCCACCAGAGTCGGTGTCACTGTATCCCCCTTCGAGAAAAGCTATTTTAGGCAACGTACGAGTTGTCCAGATGATCGCACGCAACTCATGTGGATTGCGGACGGGTAAAGACTTATACAAAATGCCGTTGATTGTACTGAAGACCGCTGTATTCGCCCCAATCCCCAGGGCCAGTGACAGCACCGCGACCGCCGTGAAACCGGGATTCTCCGCCAGCATCCGGACGCCGTATCGAATATCTTGCCATAGCGTTCCCATGAGACTATCCTTTCTTACAGTCCATTCCCTCCACGCTGTACGCAAGTGCTGTGCCAGAGAAGGCTCTTCGCCGGGATGGCTTTTCGACGGCCCAATGGCATGTTTTCGCCGTACGGGATCAGACTGGGATCGCTTTGCGTGTCCGATTTTGGAAATGGCGCGCCCGATATCGGACACACCCCTAACTGGAAAACACGCCAGTCCATGGACTTCCCCGCCGCCGGCAGCAAATGGCCAAGCGATGAAACGACCGCACATCGTTCTGGATACGAGTGTCTTGAACCTGCCCTGCTTTTCGTCGGCACTTGACCTATACACAGATTATTTATATATTGGAAGCGGTTTGTGAAAGGGTATTCGATGGCTACAACGGTGAACGTCTCCTTTCAGGAGAGCTTGCTGGCCGACATCGACAGACTGGCCAAGAAGGAACGTCGCTCGCGGTCGGAATTACTCCGGGAAGCGGCTCGCTTGTATATCGAACGGCGAAATCGATGGAACAAGATCTTCGCTCTGGGAGAGGCTGTGGCCACAGACAAGGAATTGTCTGAGCAGGACGTCGCCACAGAGATCCAAGCCTATCGCAAGTCAAAGGCTGCCAAGCGATGAAGCGACCGCACATCGTCCTGGATACGAATGTCTTGATCTCTGCCCTGCTCTTCGGCGGTCCCCCGCGAGAGATCCTGGAAAGGATTGTCGCAGGAGCCGTCGATTGCTCGCTCTCCCCGTCTATCCTCGATGAACTCAAGGACGTGCTGCAACGCCCCAAGTTCGGTTTCTCTTTCCAGCAGGTGATGGCCGTTGTGGAAGAACTGTCTGCAATACCGTGAGGAAGAACGTACCGACCGCCCAAAAAAACCATGGTCACAAACGGTAGTCGATTCGCCCGGCAACCGACAACGGTCAGCCGCCTACGGGCAGCCGCAGGCTGGCCCGGCAACCCGGGGCATCGCGATGGTTCTCCAAGGTCAAGGTGCCGCCGTGGGCCTCGGCGATCTGGCGGCTCAGGGCCAGGCCGATGCCGGAACCCTGGGGTTTTGTTGTGAAAAACGGCACGAACGGATCGATGGACGTATCGAGGCCGAGGCCGTCGTCATCGACCCAGACCTCAAGGAATGAGCCGGAAATCCTCCAGGTGATCGTCACGTTTCCAGCCGCCGGCTGCTTGGCGTCTAAACTGGCTTCCACGGCATTGGATACGATATTGATCAGAAGCTGGTCGAGCTGGCTGCGGTCGGCTCGAATCGTCAGGTCAGGGCCGGGTAAGATATCCACGGATAGGCGCGTTTCCAAACCCGCCACGTGGTGTATCCACGTCTCGACTTTCATCTGAGCAAAGGTCGGCTCGGGCAAGCGCGTTAGTTTGGAATAGGAGGCGATGAAGCTACCCAGCACCTCGGAACGCTCGGCGATGATCTCCAGACCCTCACGCACGTCGTCTTCCCAGCCCGTGGAGCGGGATTCCTGCTTGAGGCGCGTTTGAAGGCTTTGGGCCACGGATTGAATGGGAGTCAGGCTGTTATTGATCTCGTGGCGCAGGATTTGAATCAGGCGTCTCCAGGCTTGTCGTTCCTCTTCGTGCAGGGTGCGGGTCATATCGGATAGAAAGAGCAACTGATGGGACACGCCTTTCTCCCGGTAGGTCGCGCGGCGAAGCTCCCAGCGCCCCGCGCCGCCCGGAAGTGAAAGATCGACAATGCGCGGCGTCGGCCCTTTCAGGCAAAGATCGAGTCCGAATTTCTCCGCGTGACAGCCGATGATTTCCTCTTCATTCAGCTTGAGCAATTGCCGGCCGCTGTCGTTGACCCACTGCAAGACGCCGCTTGAGTCAAATCCGAAAAGGGCCACGTCGATCTGGGCCAGAATCTTCCGCAGCAGAGCCGTCGATTCGACGACGTCGAACCTCTGTCCCTGCAGAAACTGGACCAACCGGTTGAGCTCCCAGGCCAGCTCGCTCATTGCATCATCACGTCCGCCTCCTCGAAGCCGCATGGAATAGTCTCCCTCTCGCAGAGCGCCCAGAATGTTCAGAATCGTACGCAAGGGAAAGGCCACCTTGTTTCTGACGCTCAAGGCAAATCCGATCCACAATGCCAGAATAAGAAATGTCAAAATCAATCGAGTGGAGCGATCAAACAACCCCGTCCATAATAGCACGAGGGCCACCAGGATTGCTGCGAGGCCCCCAAAGAGAGAAGTAATCGTGATCTTCCGTTCAAATCTCATCTTACGTTTTGATAGCCACAAAGGCACCAAGGCACGAAGAAAGAAAATATCGAATAACGAATAATGAATGTCGAATGATGAAGTAAGGACTCTAAAACTTAGTGTATAAGTGCATAAGTCTTGTGCTCTTATGCTCTTGTGCTCGGCCCTTCGAAATTCGACATTCGATCCCGATGTACATCGGGATTATTTAGTTCCTCTTTGTGCCTTCGTGTCTTAGTGGCTCAATCCATTCTATTTTATCTGGTGCTTCTCAAGCCGGCGGTACAAGGCCGCCCGGCTGAGACCGAGGGCCTGCGCCGCTTTGCTGATGTCTCCGTCGTACCGGTCAAATGCCCTGCGGACGGCCCAACGTTCGATCTGATCCAACGTCATGTTCTCAAAAAGCGGTCCGGCCGGCTCGCTTGGCTGAAGGCCAAGATCAGCCGGGGCCAGCAGTGATGTTTGCGCCATCAAAACGGCCCGTTCGATAGCGTGGTCCAGTTGCCGCACGTTCCCTGGCCAGGGATATTCCAAAAGCGCCGCCATAGCGGCTTCGCTAAAACCGGTAATGGCCTTTCGATACTTGGCGATGTATCCCTGTAAAAAGTGGGCGGCCAGCAGAGGAATGTCCTGCGGCCGTTGTCTCAACGCCGGCACGCGGATACGCACGGTATTAAGACGATACAA
>Ga0154804_1351_pt4 | contig 9508 bp, 10 predicted proteins | sample Rifle2008BG16ft_FD_105812 | JGI IMG/M metagenome (GOLD analysis project Ga0154804, IMG submission 105812) | Planctomycetes bacterium RBG_16_55_9 | reverse complement strand
TCGGTATGTCGCGGAACAGGCTGCTTTTGGCCGGTGGAAGGATTGAAGTAGATGTCGTGCTTTGCATCAGATCTCAAAAGGACGCGACCCTGTTTGGTTAGCTGGCGAACAGGCTCTTTCCGCTTCATATCGTGATTTCCTTCGTATGATGTTCTTCAGGCACATTGTTCATAGCCATCTGCAAGTAGGCATCCTTGATGCTTTTCTCCAATTCTTCTAAAGTCTCCGCCTGAGTCATAATTTCCGGGTGCCCGAGAAGTTTTCCAAGCCAGAATTTCTCTGCCTTCCAATAGATCATTGTCATCTTTGGCTTCATAACCACATTCTTGTTTACTACTCTACATAGTTGACTATCAAAAGATCTTCTGAAATTGCGAATTCGATGACACTTATTTATTATTAGTGCATTGACTTCAAGACGAATGGTCGTATCATCCTTAGCTTGTTTGATTTGTGATTCAGTCGAAACATTAAATTTACCTTTAGCAATGAGGTTAGTTTTTTTCTTGGGCATTATTCTTATCCCAAATTTCTCAGATGCTGTTAAAGTCACAGTATAATAATGTCCTTTGACCACCAATCGGTCGATTTCGATAGGGAATGGATTGTTATTTCTAAATTCTACCTGAACTTGAAACTCATTCTGTATGCACCAAATTTGAATGGAAGATTCATTCGCAGAAATTGATACATCAACATTTCTGTCTGTTCGTTCAGGAGAGTATAGCCACCAGTTAAAGAGCTTTGGTAAATATGAAATGATGTTTAGAATAAAATCAGTAACCATGTTTTCCCTTAACCAACAAACCTCGGAGAACAAATTTTACTCCATCGTATATCTCTGTCCTGGTTATAAATAACGAACACCAGCTTCTGAGCTTTTCAAAGGGGCTACGAATAGTGATTTCCTTTTATCCTCAACCCTTTGTCAACTGTTTCCATACTTCGAATTGTACATACCAAATTGTGAATTCTCAATTCCTTTTTTTGCCTCCCTAAGATGATTCAAGAGATATTTTTTGTCCGGGCCGCCGAGGTGGTCCCAGGGGAGGGATTCGTCGGGATCGAATTGCTTTTGGGCAAGTTGGTTGAGGTCCAGGCCGGACTTTTCGAAGGCTTGTTGCCAAATGGCCGAATCAAAAGACTCGTCCCAGAGGTCAAATCTTGCGCCGGCGCGCCAGGCGGCTTCGATGACGTCACTTAGTCGTCTGTCACCCCGGCCGATGGCCGATTCTAATAAGCTGCGCTCTATGTCGTGGAACTTGAATTGGAGGAATTTGGCGCGGAGGCTTCGCTTTTCGTCGAGGATCAACTGCCGGGCCTGCTCGAAATAGGACTTCGGTTTCTGGCCCAGCCAGCCGAAGGGCGTGTGCGGCTTGGGAACGAACCAGCTTATCGCAACGTTGATCTGACCCGTTTTCCCATCCACCGTTCTCCTCAACGTCGCTAACTCGAACGAGAGCTGGACGATGCGCTTCACATCGTCCAACGTCTCGCCGGGCAGGCCGACCATGAAGTAGAGCTTGAGCTTTTGCCAGCCGGCCCGATACGCCGCCTCGACCGCCGCGAAGAGGTCCTCATCTTTAAGAGGTTTGTTGACGATTTGGCGCAATTTCTCGCTCGCGGCCTCGACCGCGATCGTTAAGCCGCCTTTACGGACGGAGGTCAACAGCTTGGGGAGCAACTTCAATTGCTGATCGACGCGCAGGCTCGGCAGCGAGAGACCGACGTGCTTGTCGTGAAAATAGTCGTGAAGGCCCGCGACTAACTCTTCGAGGTTCGGGTAATCGGCGCTCGATAAGCTCAGCAGGCTGACCGTGTCGAAACCCGTCGAATGATAGCACGCCTTGGCGATTTCGATGATCCGCGCGACGTTGCGATAGCGGATCGGCCTGCGACAGAAGCTCGCCTGGCAGAACCGGCAGCGGCCGGGACAGCCGCGCATGATCTCGACGCTGACCCGCTCGTGCACCGCCTGCACAAATGGAACGATGGGCCGAAGCGGAACCGGGGCGTTCTCGAAATCCTGGACCACCACGTTCCGGCGATTGCCTCCCGTGTGGAATTCGGGAACATAGGCCCAGTCAAACTTTTCAGCAATAAGGGAAAGAGTTTCCTTCTTCGCTGCCCCGGCTTTCTTTTGGGCGCGAATCAATTGGGCCAGCTCGACTACAGCCTCCTCGCCTTCACCCAAAACAAACATGTCAATGAAGGCCGCCATCGGCTCGCAACAATTGGCCATCCCGCCGCCGGCTATGACCAACGGATCGTCCTGCCCTCGATTGCAGCTTCGGACACTCACGCCAGCCAGGTCCAGCATATTGAGTACATTTGTGTAGCAAAGCTCGTTTGTCAGGCTGAAGCCGATAATGTCGAAGCTCCTCAACGACGCCCTGGACTCCAAGCTGAATAAAGGAATCTGTTTTTCGCGAAGGACCTTCTCCGCGTCAATCCACGGGGCGAAGACCCGTTCGGCGGCGACGCCGTCGAGTTTGTTCAGGCAATTATAAATGATCGCCAGACCCGTATGCGACATGGCCACTTCGTACACGTCGGGAAAGCACAACGCGACGGTCAGCTCACACCGCGTCATGTCCTTCTTGACCTGGTTTATTTCTCCGCCGATATAACGGCCCGGCCGGCGAACAAAGGGCAGAAATTCCCATTCGACCCGCTCGCCTAATATTTTCACTTGGCTTTCACTCATACGGATATTATAAATTAACCTCAGATGAATTTCTATCAGTCATAGTCTCGTCACTGGAAAATAAGCTATGAACAGAAAGATCGGCCGGACAGTGATTATCGTCACTTGCCTTTCTCTGGCGACCCTGGCGTATGTGTGCCTGGCCGGAAAGAAACGGATAAGAGTCGAGAGCGGCTACTATCTTGTCATGGGGACGTTCGCTCGCGTCGTCGTCGTCGCGAAGGATACCACAACCGGCGCCGAATGCGTCGAAGCCGCTCTTGCGGAGATCCGCAAGGTTGACGAGCTGATGAGCGATTACAAAGAGGATTCTGAAATCAGCCGGGTTAACAAAAGAGCCGCCCAACGAGCCGTCCAGGTCAGCGAATCCACTTATGAGGTTTTGCACAGAAGCGTGGAATTCAGCAAGTTGTCGGACGGCGCGTTCGACGTCACCGTCGGACCGTTGGTTAATCTATTCCGCACGGCGAAGAAAATGGGAGCCGCCCCCACCGAAGAGCAGATCGCTCAAGCCAGGACGAGGGTGGGCTTTGAAAAGCTTGGGCTTGACGAGCAAAACAGGACGGTACGTTTTTGGGTCGAGGGTATGCGGCTGGACCTGGGCGCGATTGCCAAAGGCTACGCCGTTGACAAGGCCGTCGAGGCCGCCCGGCGATGCGGCGCCATCGGCGTCATGGTCGATCTCGGCGGTAACGTTCGCTGCTTCGGCGTGCCGCCGGAAGATCGAAAACACTGGCGCATCGCCCTGCAGGACCCGAACTCAGCAACAGAGGGCGCCGGCGGCGGATTCGTTTTGACCTTGAGAATCACAGACGCCGCCGTCGCCACGAGCGGGGATTATCAGCAGTTTGCACTCATCAAAGGCAAACGATACAGCCATATTCTGGACCCCCACACCGGCTGGAGTGCCGAGGGTTTATCCAGTGTGACCATCATCACGGACAACGCCACCGACGCAGACGCCTTGTCGACCGCCGTCAGCGTCCTGGGCGCTGAAAAAGGTCTGGCCCTGATCGAAAAGCTCCCCAACACCGAAGCGATTCTCATCACCTCCGACCCCAACCCTAAAATCCTAAAAACCACCGGCGCAGATAAATACATCAGATAATCGAAAAAGCGAAGAAGTTTTAAGGGACTCAAGTATAGAGGGACTCAAGTTAAGGGTTCATTCTCCTGTCGCGGATTCTCACAGTTTCCAAATCCGAAATTCGAATTTCGAAATCCGAAACAATATCGAATTCTCGAAATTCAAATGTTCAAAACGGCTCTTGCTCCAGCACGACTGATGGACCAGCGTTTGGGTCATTGGAGCATTGGAATTTCGGATTTGTTTCGGATTTCGAAATTCGTGCTTTCCTTTACGCTTGTTTCGGATTTCGTGCTTCGGATTTCGAATTTGAAACACGTATGAATCCGTGTCTACTACAAATTCTTATGCTTTCCAGTTGAAAACGGCGTGAGCTTGGCTGCCATGATACAGCAAGCATCCTACGAAAGGCGTCGATGATATTCTCCTTCAGTTCATCGAAGGTCTCGCCCCGGCTGAAGTTTAGAGCGAATGAGCGAATGAGAGATTGCTAACGCAGCCAATTAACTAATTATCTAATTAACTAATTCTCTAATTAACTAATGAGCTTCGTTCCTTTCGCGCTCAATCCAATCCGTTGTCCTGGCCATAAATAAACGTTATCCTATCTGACCGAAATGCCCATAAAAAGGCTACAACGCCTCGTCTTCTTCGTGTAGAATACACGGAGTATGCAGAAGTTTGACGTTACCCTTGAAACCCATGTTTGGAGTTTTGTCTTTGCCGAAGATTCACCAGACTATCGAGCAGATAACGTTCATGTTCTTTGAGCTTTGCAGAAAACGAGAATTTGAACCCTATCTTTCCAATGGGGTCTTGAACGAAATTCAGCACGCCAAAGCTCCTCTACGCAAACGTCTGGAAGAAGTTATTCGCTACATCAAACCGACACTGTTGACTGCTTCGCCGGAGGCGGACAGTTTATCGAACGCATTCCTCCGCGAACACGTTATCCCTACAAGCATGCCGGAAGACGCCAGACACGTTGCGATTGCTATAGTCCACGGCATCGACGTGCTGGTTTCGTGGAACTTTAGACATATTGTAAACATCAGACGGGAAGAACGTTTCAATGCCGTCGCCGTACTTGAAGGCTATCATCACCGTCTTCAAATTGTCAGCCCAAAGGAGCTCATTTATGGCGACTAAATCTTATGAAAGCAAAATGCTTCGACAGGTGCGCCGCTGGCGAAAAAAGGCTTATGAGGCGGACAGATCAAAGTCCCCGACTGAACGGGCCAATGAGGATGAGAAACTTGCCCGCCGGTTCAGCTTGCCCTTGATTCAACCCCAAAGGATCGATCCGGCCGGTTGATACTGAAATCCCTGTCCTGATTTCACAATCAAACAAAAAGGGCCGCAAGCAAGGAACTCGCAGCCCTTTGTATTTGCCCGAACGTCCCGTTCATGAGCCGCCGGCTAAATAGTTCCTGATGCGGAAAACATAGACCCATGCTGTCACCCCTGCGAAGGCAGGGGTCCTGAGCGAAGAAACTGGATTCCCGCCTTCGCGGGAATGACAAATTGTGTTTCCGCAACAGAGACTACATACCAAATCCCATTCACTAACGACTATTGGTTCAAATCGTTCTCCTTTGGAGTCCTTACGGACTGCGTCTGCGTAGCTTCCAACCGGAAAAAGCCAAGCCAATACTGGGTAATGGTATGTTGCTAACAACCAAAGCGAAACTGGCGGTTTGGGCGAAAAATTTATTATCTTCTCAAAGGTTGGGCATACTCTGCTTGCATGCTTTCTGGACGAACTATTGCGTTTATCGCTTTATCTGCTGCCAGGTAGTGGGGATTGGGTAATGTCGTGAGTTAGGTTGTGTGTGGTGAGTTATGAGGGAATTCCGCTCGCTGGCCCCACTACTAACCCTCAACACCTAACCCACTGCTTAACCTCATCCCCACTACTGGTCTGCCTTATCTGCTGTTAGCCTTAATGCAATAAACGCTTTTGAGCAAGAGAGCGCCTTCCCCCTTTTGGGGATGACGTCAATTGTTTGGAGACCTTCAAATGGTGCGATACATCGCACCCTAATGCTACATACTGCAAGGCGCTCGTGAGACGTTCGACATGCTCCTGGTCCAAAGCGATAAATCCGAGGGGCTTGAAGAGCCATCCTCGAAAGCTCTCGGCTTAGCCGTGAGAACGGTTTTGGTCAAATATGAATCTGATTTAGGTTTCGCAAGAGTGTCAAGTTTGTAGATTAGACCTAATACTTCCTGCGGGGAGATAATATCTCTTTTGGTAAAATATCGCGGATTTCTTTTCTCACGCGCCGTGCCAGTCTGACGCTCAGCCGGGCTTCATCCAATGGAATCGGGTCGTATTCGCCGGGGTAACGAGTCACCGCGGCGTAAGTAGTGAGAAGTCTCTGCTCTGTAATACTTAATCGCAACCAGATGTTTTCTGGCAACAGCGAAACCAACCGCTCAATATCGTGTGTTTTTGGAAAATCAATCCTTCTGACGACCAGAAAAGCCTTCAGATACTTCTCCACACACTGCTGAGCATGAAAACACACCGTATCAGTTGGACACCCCCTGCTCATTTTCAACGTGTGGGTAGCGTTTTTAAGGTCATTCTCCGCCTTGATGATCCACTCTCTGGCGATGGCGGCGCTTTGGCTATTTCCGCGCATAGAGCAATTTGCCTTCCTTGGCGGCAGGTCGCTCGATCGTGCCGATGATCTTGCTGCGCCACTCGAAGTCCTCCGGCCTGACCACGATTACATCTTTGGCAACGGGGATATCGTGTAATGCTACACCAATCTCAATGGCCTTTTCTCGCCTTGAACCTGATACGGGCATCACGACCAGCAGATCAACATCACTATCCGGCCCTGCTCGTCCACGGGCGTGTGAGCCGAAAAGAATGATCTTGTCCGGCTGGAACTGGGCTGCAATGCGTTTGACCATTTGTTGGATATATCTCTTTGTCGAATTTCGGACTTTGGCCATTCGGAATCGTCCTTCGGGAAATTTTTTACCTTACAGCCATCTCTAAGATACAAGGGAAGGGATATCCTGACAAGGCAAATCTCAGTATCAATAGCAGGATTATGCTTGTGTTGATGAGGTGGCTTTTGGTTTCATGCTCGGCGGTTCGGGGGCGGATTTGCCGCGATAGACGATGACATTGGTGGGACATTTTTCCATGGCGGCTTCGGTCTGCTCGGTGGGCTGGTATCTTGCGTAATCCAGCCGGGCAAGGTTCTCTTCGACCTTGAACAAGTCGGATTGTTTGGCGCACAAGCCGCAGCCGATGCAGCCGACTTTGCAAACTGAACGCGTGCTTTTGCCAGCCTCCTTGCTTCTGCATGCTACGGTCATCATGTTCTCACAAGTGAACGGAACCATCTCGATCAGGTTGCGGGGGCAGGCCTTCGAGCAAGCTGTACAGCCGGTACAATTGTCGTAGTTCACGGTGGCCAGGCCGTCAATAATGTGCAGCGCATCGAATTTGCAAGCCCGCGTGCAGTCGCCGAATCCGAGGCAGCCGAACGCACAGGCCTGTACGTTGGCCAGGGCGTTTGCGGCCGTGCAGCTACCTATACCCTCATACTTGGCGTAGAAGGTCTTGTCGGCGACGTGGGCGCGACAGTGGACGATGGGCCGTTTTTGTGGGCCCGAGTCGCTGACCTGAAGATTTAATATGTCCGCGATCTTCGCGGCGGTTTCCGGCCCGCCGGGCGCGCACTTGCCGATGAGCTCGGCATTGGCCAGGAGGGACTTGGCGTACTGCTGACACCCGGCGAAACCGCAGGCGCCACAGTCGAGGTGCGGCAGCACTCCGTAGACTTGCTCGACCTTCGGATCGACTTCGACCTTGAGCTTCACGCTTGCAATCAAAAGCACCAGCGCAAAGCCGGCGCCCAGCCCCAGCATCGTCACCCCCGCCGGCCAGGCGCTATCCCACAATTGGTATATATTAGCTAAAAACATTTATCATTCCCTGAGCCATAAAGGCACGTAACAATTTTAAGTGCCTAAAGTTAAAAGTGACTAAAGTGCCTAAAGTGGCACGGAGAAGCCGTCATTGCGAGCGCAGCGAAGCAATCTCATTTTGCCAGCCAGATCCCTCGGCTTCGCTCGGGATGACACTTACGTGTCACTTTAGCTCACTTTAGTCACTTTAGCTCACTTTAGCTCACTTCTCACCGTATCATTCCAGAAAAGCCCATAAACGCCAGCGACAGCAGCCCGGCGGTAATCAGGGTGATCGGCGCGCCTTTGAGACACTCGGGCACGTCGGCAATGCTCAGGTTCTCACGAATGCCGGCCATGATACAGATCGCCATTGTAAAGCCGATGCCTGCGCCGAAGCTGCGCACGGCCGCATCCAGCAGATGGTTCACCATCCACACGTTCAAGAACAAACACAGCCCCAAAATCACGCAATTCGTCGTGATCAGCGGCAGAAAGATCCCAAAACTATCATACAACGAGGGAAAGAATTTGCGCAAGTACATCTCGACCAATTGTACAGCGCCGGCAATGACGACTATGAAACAAACGTATCGCGTCACCTCCAGACCGAGCTTCATCAGAATCCAGTTGTCGATCATCCACGTCAAGGTGCCGCTAAAGGTCACGACAAACGTCACCGCCAAGCCCATCCCGAACGCCATATCGATCCGGCCGGACACGCCAAGGTAAGGACAGGTGCCGAGAAACTTGGTGAAAACAAGGTTGTTAATAAGAACAACCGAAATGAAACCCATCAGTACGACGTTGAGTGTATCCATCGTTTTGCCTCTTACGCTTTCTTTCTGGTCACGACGTTGACCAGCCCCAGCATCAGTCCCAACGTGAGAAAAGCACCGACCGGCATGCCCATGGCCGCCCACTTGACGAACCAGCCGCCCTCCGTCGCCGGAGTAAGCATCTGTATTTCGAATATAGCGCCCGTGGCGAGCAGCTCCCGAATGGCGGCCAGGACGCACAAAGTCAGCGTAAAACCGACGCCCATACCGACGGCGTCGATAATACTTATCACAAGGCCGTTCTTACTGGCGCAGGCCTCCGCCCGGCAGATGATGATACAATTGACGATGATCAACGGGACATACGGGCCGAGGATCTCACTCATTTCCGGCTGATACGCCTTGAGAAACAGGTCCGCGACGGTCACGAAGGCCGCGATGGTCAGCGTGAACATCAGGATCCTCAAATGCGGCTTGAGAAGATTGCGCATCAGGCTGACGATAATGTTGCTGCAAACCAGCACGAAGATGACGCAACAGCCCATGGTCAGGGCCGGCTTGACCGCGGCGGTCACCGCCAGCGTCGGGCACATGCCCAACAAAAGCCGAAGGGCCGGATTCTCACGCCACAGGCCCGCCAACAGCGTTTGCGAATACAATGCCGGTTTGGCTTCACTGCTGCTTGACATTGCCGGTAATCCCTTCCTTCTGCACCTGGGCTTTGATCTGCGTAACGAAACGGCTGATGATCTCCACGACCGCCTCGCTGCTGACCGTCGCGCCGCTGATCGCAACAATTTGCGAGTCAATCTTCTGCGGGTCCCCGATGCTAACCAGCTTCAGCTCCCCGGCGGGCGCCCCTTTGTACTGGTTTCGATAGTAATCATACTTGATCTGGTCGCCGAAACCGGGGGTCTCGTTGCTCGAAAGGACATCGAAGCCTGCAATCTTTTCGAAGCTCGCATCCACCGCCACCACCAGCTCAATCTTGTCCGCAAAGCC
>Ga0154804_1347_pt4 | contig 9534 bp, 6 predicted proteins | sample Rifle2008BG16ft_FD_105812 | JGI IMG/M metagenome (GOLD analysis project Ga0154804, IMG submission 105812) | Planctomycetes bacterium RBG_16_55_9 | reverse complement strand
AGAAATATCTCAAATATTTCTATTTTTCAGAAGAGATTTGTTGCCTTTTGTCGAAATATAGCGTATAATCTTCTGAAAGGTAGAAGGAGGTCAGAGTAATGCAGATCGGTCATAGAATCAAAATCGCAAGAGAGGCAATCGGTTACACGCTCGAAAAAGCTTCGGCGGAAAGCGGTATAGGGCAATCCTCTTTGAGCGAATTCGAGAATGAAAAGCGTGAGCCAAAGTTCTCACACCTTAGCAGGCTGGCGGAAGTCTACAGGAAGAAAATAGATTTCTTCCTGGCAGAGGGATTACCTGCGCCGGAGACGATGCTTTGGCGCGATAAGCCGAGTGTTAAGGGGGAGAAAGAAAGAACGCAGGCCGAATTCCGCCAACTCTGTGAACAGTATCATACCCTGGAGGTGCTTGCTTATGAAGTAAGGGAAGCCAAGCTCCCTCGGTCTGATTGCGATCGCGAACAGTTCGATTATCGCGCGGCTAACCTGCTTGCGGAACGATTCCAGAGAGGATTTCTGCTTGGTGACATCCCGAGTGCATCGTTGAAACAGCTACTGGAAGAGAAGTTCTGTGTGAAGATATTTCATTTGGCTTTCCATGGGAGTGCCGTTTCTACCATGTCGGAGAGTTTTGGTCCGGCTATCCTCTTGAATCGCGATAGTAGACTATGGCGTCGCAACTTTGACCTTGCTCACGAGTTGTTTCACCTTCTGACGTGGAATGTTTTCAGAGTGAGTGGCCCGGGAGGTGATGAACCCAGCGAATACGAGGAGAAGTTGGCCAATGCTTTCGCGAGCAGATTATTGCTGCCTACTGACATTGTTAAAGACAGAATAGAAACCGCTATCGGCGATAGACATCAAGTGAGTTTCGATGTTTTGGAGGAGATTGCAAGAGAATTTGGAGTATCGCTGGAAGCCTTGCTGTGGCGTATGCTTTATCTCTACAACAAGCCAGTCGAGGAGGTTGAGAGATACGTGGAGCAAGCCAAAAGAGTCAAAACGTACCGCCCTTCGCGAAGATCGGACGAGCCGGATAAGTTGCCGGAACGCTATTGCAGCTTGGCGATAAAAACACTCAGGGAAGGCAAATTGTCTCTGATGCAGTTTGCAAAGTATCTGGATATGAGCTACCACCAGGCCCGTCAATACATGGCAGAAGACGAGGACTTCACGGATGAAAAATTTTCCCTTTCTTTTGCTTGATGCCGGGCCAATTATCAAACTCTTTAGTTTGGACATTTGGGATAAGTTCATCGAACATTGCAGTGTTACGGTATCGCGAACAATAGCATACCATGAAGCTCTATACACAGAAGACGGCACAAGACAAATCGATTTGAAACCCTACGAAGAACGATGCCTGATAAAGATTTTGGATTTGGAGCCTTCTATCGTTAAAAGCTTTCATGACACATTTGACCAACTTTATAAAGCTGACATCCACCCCGGCGAGAAAGAAACACTGGCATTCTTATGCAATTCTTCTGAAAAAGGGTTAGTATGTTCAGGGGATAAGGCTGTCTTTAGGGTCATTGGACTTCTGGGCAGGGTTGAACAAGGGATTTCTTTAGAAGAAATCTTACAAAAGATCGGCCTATCTTTGCCTGGACAACTGGAAAGGCAATATACGAAGGGATTCCGCGAAAAGTGGACCCGAATAGGTCAAGTGGATTCTCTGCAGGGTAGAGGATTGCAGTAGCTTCGTCAGCTTCGTTACCCTTAAGATGGCCGGTTTGTGTTTGTTGCTTAGGGATTTTGGAAATTTCCTGGAATTGGGTTAAGATGGGGTGTTTTTTGCCCGATATTGGCAGTAATTGCAGGAAGGAATTGAGGTGGAAACACCTCGGCTCATTGGTTCAAAAAAGAGGATACAGGGCTGAGGTGCGGAGGGAGAGGAAAAAGCGAGATATCCTCAGCCCTGTGAATGTGCTTCATTAAGAATGAGTATATCAGACGGCTTTTCGCAAAGCAATACTATTTTTCAAAAAATTGGACATTTCCGCGAAAAAAAAGTCTCCGGATTTACGCCGATCTAAATGTCATTCTATCAACAGCTTACGGAAACAGCGCAGCTTCGAAAGAAAGCGGGGCCAAATAAATCGAAGAAATTTTTTTAGCTTCATCCCATTCGTTATTGGTGATTGGTTACTGGTGATTAGTAAAAGGGCGCCGCGTTGGCTCTGCCTCTTCGCCATTCACCAATCACCATTCACCAGTTATCAGCTTTGTCCGCGTGGGCAAAAAAAAATGGGCTGAGGTAAGGAGGAAAGGAGGGTCGAAAAAAACCTCAGCCCAGAATCCATTAACAGTTCATACGTCGGTTTGCATCAAAGGTTCATTGCTTTTATTGGCCATAAAACCATTCCAATAAAACCGGCAACAACCATCTTCTCAGTCACTGAAAATCATTTTGATTCCGTCGTTTGGGGATAAAAAAAATGGGGCTGAGGTCAGGAGGAGAGGAGTGAAGTTTAATACCTCAGCCCGTGGCTTTGTATAAATTCATACGTGCCTTGCCTGACAAAGTTCGCCCTCGGGCAAAAAATACCATCAACTTCTGCAAAAAGTGTGCCCGGCTCGAATTTTATTTCATTTTTAAGCCAAAACCGCCATAATAGGCCCCGGCCTTTTTATCAAGAGGGAACAAAAGATGAAACTGGACACGCTTTCCTGCTTGATGTTGGCGTTGCTGATTGCAGCCGGGGGGTGCAGGAGGAAACCACCCATTAATCCAGAGGCTTTGCATCGGGCCGCCGAGGCCGGCAACCTCGAATGGGCCCAATCGCTTATCGACAGCGGCTTTGATATCAACGCAAAGGACCAGAACGAGCGAACACCCTTGCACTGGGCCGCCGTTAAAGGCCAGACGGAAGTCGCCAAGTTACTCGTCGCCGCCGGTGCAAATGTTAATTTGGGGAAAAATAACGGGGAGACCCCTCTGCATTACGCCGCAGCACATGGGTACAAAGATATTGTAGAGTTTCTTCTGGCCAGCGGCGCCGACGTTAATGCAAAAGGTTATCTTGAGAGTACACCCCTTTTTGATGCCGCCGGAGCGGGCCGGAGGAACATTGCGGAACTATTGATCGACCGCGGGGCTGATGTCAATGCACGCACTAAAGATGGTACGACACCGTTGCACTCTGCGGTCTTGCGAGGGCACAGAAGCATCGTTGAATTGCTCCTGGCCAAAGGCGCCGAAGTTGACGCGCGAGGCGACTGGAATGGCGAAACGCCCTTGTTCAAAGCTGATGTGAATATGGCTGAAATATTGATCGCCCACGGAGCGGATGTTAATGCAAAAGATACGCTTGGTAAAACACCTTTGCATCGGCTTAGTGTTTGGAACCGCAAGAGCGTGGTCAAGCTGCTTTTAACTCATGGGGCTGACGTTAATGCAAGAGACGACCATGGCGACACGCCTCTCCACGAGATGGCATCTGCGCCGGTAAAGGTTTTCTGCGAAATGGCGGAATTACTTATTGGTGCCGAGGCTGATATCAATGCAAGAAATGAATATGGTCGTACGCCCTTGCACGAGGCCGCTCACGGATGGAATGAGAGTATCATAGATTTAGCGGATTTGTTCATTAAAGAAGGAGCAGATATCAACGCAAGGGATAAGCACGGCTGTGCCGCACTGCATTTGGCCGCTACCGGCTCCGAAAGACACGTGATGGATATTCTCAAGTTTCTTATTGATAGTGGTGCAACAGTCAATGCAACGGATGAAGAAGGAAGGACGCCATTGTTATATTTGCTCGAAGATTATCATCAACATGTGTACGATTATCGTCCTCCTAAAGGTAAGGAAATTGTGACATTTCTTATTGATCGGGGCGCCGACGTCAATGTTAAGGACGCGAATGATAATACGCCGCTCTTGTTTGCGTGCAATTACTATGATACGGATCTAGCCGAGCTTCTGATCGCCAGAGGCGCTAATGCCAACGTACAAAATGATTCCGGCCAAACGCCGATTTTAATGGCCTTACGTCGTCAACATAGGGATTTGTCGGCATTGCTCGGGGCCAGGGGTGCAGATGTGAATACGCGGGATTCAGACGGAAGAACATTGTTGCACTTGGCGGCTCTTGAAGGCAATATGGATTTGGCTAAGCTTGTTATCTCGAAAGGAGCGCAGGTTAACGTACAAAATCCTGACGGTTGCACACCATTGCATTTTGCCGCTCGAGGTTATCGGGATATAGCCGAGCTGCTCTTGGCCAACGGAGCGAACGTTAATGCGAAGGACAAGAATGGGGATACGCCTTTGCACGATGCCGCCCTTCGAGGCCGAATGGACTTGGTGGAGCTGTTCATTGAAAAAGGAGCTGACGTGAAGGCGACGGACAACAGCGGCCTGACGCCGTCGGGCGAAGCGGCCCGGCGGGGATTTAACGAAGTTGTTGAGCTGCTTGGCGAGCATAAAGCGGCTCCAAGAACGAATTAAATGACGATGAGATCGGTAAGATTGTTCTATCTGGCTTTTACCGTGATACTTGTCGGGCTCGGATGTGGGGCAAAAGAGTCCGGAGCGGAAAGAGTCAGAATCTCGCCATCCACGAAGCGGGGCAAAGAGCTGGGGCGGACGCTTCTGCATCTGGCGCCCAACTGGAAAATCGCCGAGGACCTGATCGCCAGAGGCGCCGACGTTAACGCCGGGGATAACTTTGGGATGACGCCATTACACACGGCTGTCAAGGAAGGCCATAGCGACGTGGTCGAGGTGCTTATCGCTCATGGGGCTGACGTCAACGCCAAAAGCCACCGCGGCCAGACGCCTCTGTTCTGGGCGGTCGCCAAGTCCGACAAACCCATGACGGAACGCCTAATCGCTCACGGCGCCGATGTTGACGCGAAAGACAGCTACGGCGTGACGCCGCTGCACGGCGCGGCCCACGCGGGGACAGCCGATATCACGGAGCTTCTTATTTCTCAGGGCGCCGACGTGAATGCGAAAGACAATGAAGGCCGAAGCCCGTTGGACCTGGCACAGGCCGGAGGCCGCACGGAGATCGTCGGGCTGCTGAATAAGTCTGGAACTAAAGAATGACAAATAAGATCTACAACTGATGAAAGGAGTTTATGATGTTTTACAACGACGGTAGAAATCTCAGGGGCGTGTTTGCTATTGTTGTTGTGATTTGTGGGTTTTGCCCGTTGGCGCTTGCGGCGTTTCCAACGTTTGAATGTTACCAGATTGATCGGATCGGCAACCAGATGGGCCAGACTTCGCTGGTCGATATCGACAAAGACGGCGACCTCGACTGGGTCGTCGGGGAGCGGGCCAGGACGTGGTGGTTCGAGTACGCCGGCCCCCAGAAGTGGATTCGGCATGACGTAGGTCAGGGCGTCCGCACCGACGTGGGCGGCACGGCCTTCGACATCGACGGCGACGGCTGGATCGACCAGTTCTGCGGCGCCGGATGGTACCGCAATACCGGCAAGCCTCGCACGGAGCCCTTCGAGCGATTCGACAGCGGCACCATCGTCTGTCACGACAACGTGGCGGCCGACATCAACGGCGACGGCAAGCTCGACGTGGTCGCCATCAGCGATCAGAAGGCTCATCTCGCCACCGTCTGGTACGAGATCCCGGCTAATCCCCGCGACAAGTGGATCGAGCACAAGATCGGCGGCGGCATCCACGGCGGCGTCGGCCCGGCGGGCGTCGGCGACCTCGACGGCGACGGGGACAACGACGTCGTCCGCGGCGACGTCTGGTTCGAGAACGCGGACGGCAAAGACTTGCAGTGGACCGAACATGCCGGCCTAACCCCGCCCGGCGGCAACCGGCCCGACCGCTACGGCCTGGCCATCAAGGTCTGGATCTGCGACTTGGATAAAGATGGCAATCTCGATATCGTCGAGGCCGAGGCCGACGCAGTGGACGGGCGCGTCTTCTGGTTCCAAAACCAGGGCAAAGGCAAAAGCTGGGAGTGTCACCTGATCTCCGCCGATCATACGAATCAGGATTTTCATTCGCTGGCCGTGGCGGATTTCGATAACGACGGCGACCTCGACGCCTTCTCGGGCGGAGGACCGATCTCGAAGGATAAGGTCCACAAATGTTACATCTGGGAGAACGCCGACAGCCGGGCGGGCCAATGGAAAGAGCACTTGATTCTCGAAGGCAAACGATGTCACGAGGCCAAGGCTGCCGACGTGGACCGCGACGGCGACATCGACATCTGCTTCAAACCCTGGAACGGCGACGAGCACATCTACCTTCGTAACATGCTTAAGGAAAATGCCTCAAAATAGTTGTAGGATGGACAGGCTTCCTGCCCATGCGGGTCAAATGCACTACGAGCCTGCATGGGCAATCCCGATAGACGGATATCGAGACCCGTCCTGCGAGCTGTCCACAGGACAAAATGTCCGCGTGGGGACGGCAAGGCCGCGTTTTTCGCTTATTGGGCTACCAGCAGTCCCTCGGTGCGAGAGCGTATGGTTCTCTATTCGCATGCAGAACCTGTCTCGCTCCCTGTCATTTCGACTAAGCACCCTCTCGCTCTCTGTCATTTCGACCGAGCGCAGCGAGCGGAGAAATCCGGCTCCGACCAGGCAACCTTTCTGACGCGCAGGCCAGATGTCTCGACTTCACTCGACATGACAAGGGCGCTCGTGCCATCTCGATCAGAGCGTCTCCTCATTCCCCGTCACTTCGACCGATGCGTCCCACGCCCCCTTGTCATTTCGACCGAAATAGCCTTTAGCCCCATTCGACAGGCTCAGGGCAGGCTCTGAGCGAAGTCGAAGGGGCAGCGAGCGGAGAAATCCGGCCGCGAGGAAGAGACACGCCTTATTCACAGCCAGATGCCTCGACTGTGCTGCGAGGAGTCTGCTCCATTCGATTCTTCGGCTTTGCTCAAAACCTGCCCCGTTCGACTACCCCTTCGGCCGGGCTCAGGGCTTCGGCTCACTCAGGGCAAGCTCTGAGCGCAGCCGAATGGGCTCGACATGACAGAACGCGCGCCCGAGGGCTTTGCCAATGCCGCATGAATCCTCCCGCCGTATTCCGACCGCACCCTGCTGGTAGTCCTGATGCGATAAACGCTTTTGGCTGAGAGAGTGTTTCCCCCACAAGATTTGGGATGGAACTCTCAATTGGACAGACGTTCTTTTTGCAGGAAAAGGCGCTGTTTACTAATGCCCGTTATGACGGTATCATAAGGCGGAGTTCGTTTCATTATGGTTGAATCGGAGAGCAAAAGTCTACCCGACAATTCTTTAGTAGGAGACGATCGGATGTTGCGTCATGTTTTCCGGAAGGGAGCCAAGCCGCTTTGGTTTATGTTGACGATCATTGTCTTGGTTGTGGCGAGCGTTCCGGCGACTCGCGCTGCGGAATATTGGGACAACAGGACTTTGGGCAGACATCTGACGGCCCTGGCCGAGCAGAATCCTGATGTTGTGCGCATCACGGATATTGCGCGTTCGATAGGCAAACGCAGAGTCTGGCTCGTCGAGGCGGGCAAGGGCGCCGAGCAAGACCGCCGGACGCGCCCGGCCATGCTCGTCGTTGCGGGGATCGAAGGCAACGATCTGATCGGTTCATCGGTGGCCGCTTTGTGGATCGAACAACTAATCGAGCGAGATGGAAACGATACCGAAGTCACCAGGCTTTTGGAGACTACGACGATCTATGTCGTCCCCCGGCTCAATCCCGATGCCACGGAACGGTTCTTCGCCAAGCCTCGGCGCGAAACGTCCTTGAATGATAAGCCCGTGGATGAAGACCACGATGGACTTGTCGATGAAGATGGCCCCGAGGATCTCAGCGGCGACGGGTTTATCACGTGGATGCGGATCGAGGATCCGGAGGGCGAGTACATTCTCGATCCCAAGGACAATCGGCTGCTCATGAAAGCGGATCATCTCAAGGGTGAGGTCGGGGCCTGGCGATATCTGACCGAGGGAATCGACAACGACCACGACGAGCGATGGAACGAGGACGGCTTGGGCGGCGTCAACTTCAATCGCAACTTTCCGCACGACTACAAGTTCTTTGCTTCGGACGCCGGCGTTCATCAGATCAGCGAGGCCGAGACCCGGGCGCTGGCCGAGTTTGTCGTCGAGCACCCAAACATCGGGATTATCGTGACCTACGGCGCGGCCGACAATCTCTCGAAGACGCCCAAGAGCGGTCGCCCGGAGGGGCGCCGAGGCCCTTTAACGGCGATTGATGAGGACGACGCGGGCTATTATAAAGCGATGGGTGAGCTTTACCGCGAGACGCTGGGATTGGGCAAGGAACTTGAGGGCGCCTCCTCGATGGGGACGTTTAGCGACTGGATGTACTACCATCGGGGCCGGTTCTCCCTTGCGGCGAGGGCCTGGAGTCCCGGCATGGCCGCGGCCTTGTCCGAAGCGGCTGAAAAAGAGGACAAGAAAGCCGAAAAGGAAGCGGATGAGAATGCTGAACAACCCTCAGAGCCGCAGCGCGAAAAAGATAAGAAGGGAGCAAGTAAGGACGGCAAGGAGAACGAAGACAAGCGGAATGAACAGGAACGTAAAGAGCTGAAATGGTTTGACGAACACTCGCCGGAGGCTTTTATCGAATGGCGGCCCATCGAGCATCCTGATTTTCCGAAGCAGCGGGTCGAGGTCGGCGGATACAAGCCTTTTACGCTGACGAATCCTCCGGCTGCAATGGTCGAACAAATCGCCGCCAAGCACGCCGATTTCCTGAGCAAAGCGGCCCAGCGGCTTCCGCGCATTGGCATACGGAAGATCGAGGCCCGGCACTTAGGCCGGTCGGTTTATGAGATCGAGATTCAAATTGAGAATAACGGATTCCTGCCGACCGTGCTGGCACAGGGGCAAAGAACACGCGAGGTTCATCCGGCCCGGCTGATCTTGAAACTGGACGACGAATGCTTTCTCTCCGGCAGCCGGACCACTCATCTGCCGACGATCCGGGGCAGTGGCGGGATGGTCGAGCAGCGCTTCGTCATTCGGCCGCCCGGCCGGGAAGGCATCGACTTTGAAGTGGTTTCGATGTTAGCCGGACGCCTCGAAGGAACCATCGATCTGCCGGACGTGGAATAAACTAATACGCGAGCAATATGTTTTTACGTTACTCAGACTTGCCGATTCGCCTTGTCATCCCTGCGAAAGCAGGGATCCAGGAATGTGGCGGCAGAGTGGATTCCCGCTTTCGCGGGAATGACAAAGTAACAAAGTATCAGGGATCGTTCTTATGAAGAGTCAAACTCAACTGAAACGTCATATCACAATGGCATTTCTTGTATGCACATGCTTGGTGTTTGTCGCGACAAGCTTCGCTGAGGACCGTCCTCTCGGGCCGAGGGCGGGTAATCCCGCCAAACATGCGTTCCCTGCGCTGGGGGCGTCCGCCGAGCGGAAGGTCCCGGTGGAGTGGAACCGGTTTTACGATCACGCCGGGCTGACGGCGATTCTGGCCCGGCTGAATCGGGCCTTTCCCGATCTAACCAGGCTGTATTCGATCGGCAAATCGACCCAGGGCCGGCATATCTGGTGCCTGGAGGTCACGGCTCGCAAC
>Ga0154804_1346_pt17 | contig 9568 bp, 4 predicted proteins | sample Rifle2008BG16ft_FD_105812 | JGI IMG/M metagenome (GOLD analysis project Ga0154804, IMG submission 105812) | Planctomycetes bacterium RBG_16_55_9 | reverse complement strand
TTGACCGTATACTTGACCGGGATAGGCTCACAAAGGAGCACCTCGTCCGGCGCCGTCTTGGCGATCTGCAGAATCGCCTGAAGCACTCTGACGTCCGCACGAGCCGGGACCGTGTAGGAAACGGTCGCACGATTGGTCAGGCTCCCCGCGCTGGTCGCAAAACCGGATACGGTGATTTGCTCACTGGCCTTCGGCGCCAGAGAGCCCAGCGTCCAGGTCAGCGTGCTTGCGTCTTTGTTGGCCGCGGGCGAGGCGTTGGTGAAATTGAAACCATTCGGCATGCGTTCGACCACCACAACGTCCTCGAGAGGCATGTCGGTCAGGTTGGTAACCTTGATCGAATAATCGAAGACGGCGCCCAACTGAACGTCCTTCGGGGTCATTTTCTCGAGCTGTATGGCATCTTGTGACGGGTACGTTCTCGATATGACGCGAGGCTCGGGCGTAACGGCAACCTTTTGCTCCTGTTTCGACGGAGCCGAGTTGGATTTTTCTAATGGAGTCGCCCAGGCCTTGCATTCTTTGGACCAGTGGGCCTTGCGCGCTATCGCCTCGGGCACCGGTCCCACGTCCTTCCACGCATAATATGATTCACAACTACAGCCGCCTAACACAGCCGAAACTCCCAGCAAGAGCACACTCAGAATTACTTTATTCATGATCGTTTCCTTTCATCTTAAACCTGCTCCAAAATATCTGCGACGCCATCCGCGGCGCGCAGCTCGTACCAAAATGACTCCAGCTCACAAAATCCAACCGCCGGTCGACAGACACCTCCTTTCGCGTGAACCAAATCCTCCGTGGTGCTGTACAGCTTCGTTCCATTTTTCTCACCCTCATCCCTCAGCAAGGTCCTTACTTCGCCTCCGATCCCACCGGCGCCTCAGGCTTTGCTGGCGTGTAATACGCGTTGCATGTTATGGGCAACTCCTCGCCACCCTTAAGGTTAAGGGAAAACGTGTCCGTGTATATAGTCTTGCCCTCGACGGGCGGCGCCAACGGCGTTATTTCCACTTCCAGCTCGCAGCCGTCGGGAATTTCCTTTTGTCCCAGCATCCTGACGGCCATCGTCCGGCTCTTCGAGGTCACCGACTCCACCTCGGACGCCTGCCCATAGTTGCAGAGCACCTTGATCTTTCTGGTCGTCGGTTTGCCCGGCTCGGCCCGCAGGACGATGAGCAATTGCGGATTAATCGTATACTTGGGCAGCACGTCGAAAAGAATCGACACCTCGCGCCCTTCGGGATGACTCAACTCCAGGCTGATGCGCCCCTGGAGATTTTCCTCGAGCTTCTTCATGTCCACCTTCGGTTCGAGAACGAATTGCGTCGCTTCCGCCGCCCGATCATAATCCGCTGTCACGCAGTCGGCCGTCGATTTGAATCCCTGGATTGCAAACGGCTGATTATCAAGGCTGCGGACCGTCAGTTTCGGACAGCCCGCGTTCTCCTCGTTAAGGAAAAGCTTTAATCGCCTCGGTTCCCAAGTGATTCTCTGCACAAGTGTGGCCCTCATATTCAGGACCAGGGCGGGATTGGCTCCGTCGTTGCTGTGAACGACCAGTTGCCACATCATCGTGGCCGGGTTGGGTTTCGCCGTCCACTCCATCTTCAATGTCCCGGTCTCGCCCGGCGCGAATTCCGTCTTGTCCAGCTTGACGTTGGTGATGCCGCAACATCCTTCAACATTGGTAATCTTCAGCAGGGCCTGACCTGTGTTCGAGAACGGGATCTCGTCCGTCCTCTTTGCGTTCACACCAACCTCGCCGAAGTCGTACGCGACTTTCTCAAACGTGATTCTGGGCGAAGGCCCTTCGGACCCCGTCGCCAACTTGCCGTTCCGCCCGCAACCCGCCAACAAAACTGACAGGCCGCTGGCTGCAAGAAGGCTTAAAATGACAGATTTCCGCGCCATGCTATGATGTCCATCTCGAACGCTCATGTGCCTTCCTTATAACCAAAATTATCCAATTTAACCTTCCTAACCAGAGCGCTAGCGATGTATTTTATGACTTTTTCGCGCGGCAGTCTACAAAAATATGCTGAAATATGCTGAAAAATCCGTATTTATCTGCAAACTTCATATTACGCTCGCTGGAAAGCGGAAATCGTTTGTTTCAACGCCCGGCAGGCCGCCGCCGGATCGCTGGCACCCGTCACAGCCGAGCAGACCGCTATACTCCTTGCCCCCGCGCTCAGCACTTGAACGACGTTGCCGGGAGTGATGCCGCCGATCGCTACGTGGCCAATCGCTTCACTCGCCAATATTTGGGCGCCTTCCCGCACGTAGTCCAGGCCGACCGCCGGGGCGCTAGGCTTCGTAGGCGTCGCGAAGACCGGTCCCAAACCAACGTAAGTGGGCTGCTCGTCACAGGCGGCACGAAGTTGCTCAATAGAATGGGTGCTCTTGCCGATAATCAAAGGCCCTAGCTCGAGCTTGCGGGCCTGGGCGACGGGCAGGTCATTTTGGCCCAGGTGCACGCCGTCGGCGCCCGCGGCCACGGCAACGTCCGTCCGGTCATTGATGATGCTCATAACCCCCGCGTCTTTGCATATTTTCACGAACGCCACGGCAAGCGCGAAGAGCCTTTCGTCTTCAACGGCCTTTGCTCGAAGCTGGATACAATCAGCGCCGCCGGCTATACATTTTCCGGCCAGATAAATGACCTCCGCGGGCAGATGGCTTGTTATGACAATATACAGGCGGACACGCTTGAACCGCTCTAAAGTGTGGCTTTGAAGAACGATGTCCTTTTCGAGCGTATAGGCTGTATACCTGAGCGATTCCATCGTATCGGCCGCCGGTTGACTCTGGGGCCGAAGGACCTCGGCAAGCACGCGCAACGCCTCGCTCAAGCGTTTGCAGGCGGCGGTGCAACCGTCGTACAGATCCACTCGTGAGAGTTGCTTGTCGACTTTCTGCCCGGCGCCGACGTCTCCCAACGTATCCCTGCTCGAAATGAGCCGGCCGGTATCGAGCTGGCCGATACACGCCGACAGCTCGTGCCTAAGTTGCTTGCTGCGCCGCGTCAGGGAGTCCGAATTCAGCGCAAACCTGCAAAATTCCTCGACCGACCGTGCCGCCTCACGCGCCCGGTTGAAATTGGCGTCGATAATCCTGTAAACTGCCCGTTCCATACAAAATTGGAATAATGGAATGATGGAATAATGGGGGCAAGCAGAGCCGTACGATTCACACCCAATATTCCAGTATTCCAATATTCCAGTATTCCAATATAAATCATAAGCCTGTCCCGAGCAACGTCGAGGGATCGTAAATCATAAATAAAAAAAGGAGTCGCCCCTCCTCCGGAACGACTCCACGCAAAGATATTTATTTAACTCAGAGCCGGAAGGTCCGGCCCTGCGATCCTCAAAATCGGGCGGACATGTCCTCCTCCGATTAGCAAGTTTTAGGCCGTCCGCCCAATATTGTTGCCTGAAAAGGACAAAATTCAACATGCAGCAATCAACATACCAGCTTGTCTAGCGCATTACGCAGCCCGTTTGCGCAAAGCGATATAATCCCTTGTGAAAAAACGACTTGTACGTATGTCATTACTTACATCCACTCCAAAGAGGAAACGCCGCATTTTAACGGCACGTTGCTTTCATGCAACGCACATCAATAAAGGTTTCCCCATCTTCCTATTATAACTGGCCGTTGCGCTGTGTAGGCAAAGAAGTCGCTTCTGTGTTTATAAAAATCAACAGACGTGACATGAAATGCGGTTGTGCCTCAATCCGTCGCTGTTACTCCTCCCGGCCTTCCTTCATGTATTTGGCGGAGGAAACGCGATTCGTCCACCGGCACAGCCAATGATCGTAGAGTACTTTCTTGCCCGTTTTCTCTTGTTCAATACGAAAAATCGTGCTTTTTCGCCATGAGATTATTCCATTAGCAAGCTCAGGGCCTTTTTTTTCGGGAAGCTCGATCCTCGCCTGCTCGAGCGGATCGTTGGCAAGATCGTACTCATAAATCGTCTTGTCTACGGGCGTGCATATAAATTTACGGTTTCCTTCTACAAAACCCGATGGACCTTCTTGCATCCACCCGCAGAAATACACCTTTCGATCCCATAATGCTGGCGCCAATGCATCCGCACCATCGAAACCGGCGGATTCCGTCTTAAATCCCAACAGCCCGAGCAGCGTCGGCGTCAGATCGACCGAACTGACAAGCCGCGTTTGTATGCGGCCAGGCTCCACCAGGAACGGCGCCCTTATGCAGAAAGGTATTCGCAGAACCTCGTCAAAGGCTATTCGCTCGTGTCCGAACAGACCATGCTCGCCGAGCGCTTCACCGTGATCGCCGACGACGCAGAGAATCGTCTCGTCCAGGAGATTTAATCGGGCAAGCTCCACATCCAGGGCGGCCAGGAATTTGTCCGTGTAGAAAATCGCCTGGCGGTAACGGTCGAGCAATTCCTCTGGAACTTCACCAAACCACTCAGGCACTTCGTATGGATCGTGCGTGACCGAGCAAAGGATGACGGCGAAGAATGGCTGTTCGCTAACCTTCATCCATTCAGTGACTGGCGGTAACATAGCGAATTCATCACACCCAAGATAGCCGATATAACTATTGGGATCCTCCAGATCATCCCGGGCCCAGAAGGTGCCAAAACCAAGATTGTGCACCAGCCCTGGCCGGGACTCGAAACTCCCCGCCGCCGACTGGAAGAACGCCGTCCTGTAACCCAGTGTGTCGCTAAGTACTGTTGCCAAACTGGCATACGGCTTCTCGGTCGGGACCGCCTCGGCAAGATCCTGGGAAGCCGACGCGAATCGTCCCGTTAACAAAGCGAAGAGCGCCTTGGTCGTATGGGTCAGAGAAGAGCGTGCGTTGGAGAAATCGACTCCCTGACTGGCCAGACTTTTCAGAAAAGGCGTTAAGTCACCCTGTTCATTTGAGAGGGAGGTGTGGCGGTACTGCACGCCCTCAAGAACGACCACGACAATATTCGGCCTCGCGCCAGGCGTGTTTGCCGTCATCGTCAACTGGTCCGCGGAGGGTATCTGTCGCTTAGGATCGACGACGGACCTGTAATCGGGCATGACCAGGCTCATCAAAGCCCGTAGCTGTGAATTATGTCGAAGCCCTACGGCGGCGATTTGAGGCGATCCGCGATGTACAAAAGCCGGCCGGGAAGCAATCGACGCAAGAACAACGGCAACACAAACCGCCATTCGAACAATAAAGTGCCTGCGTTTGTAAACGGGAAATGAGGGGCGAGCCACGGCGAAAAAGAAAAACGCAAGGGCGATCGCGCTGGGTATCAGGAGAACAGCCGCTGCCAGAGGCATCTTCGCAAGATTCACTCCGATCATGAAAAAAACGCGTACTGGATCGCGAAATAAAGGCAATAAAACCCTCGGCAATATTTGTGTTCCCGTTCTAATCAGCCAGCCAGCGTTCATAACGGACCAGGTACACACGATAGCAGCAAAAATCGTTGCCGTTCGTTTCACCCACATTTTAGGCCATCGGAAACAGACAAGCGAGAGCACGACCTCTACAGCCACGAAAAAAGAAACATCGGATAGAACCCAGCCCAGGTATTCGTCAGTAAGGTTACATCGCTGCGAGTGAAAGAGCTTGACCGCAAGCGTGCAGAATATCGCACCAAAAAGAATCACGCTATGGGCTCGTGGAAATAGAAACCCACTCAAGTAGTAGGCTAACGCGGCTTGCTTAGGCCTCGGTCCGGACTTTGAACAATGGAAAACCATCGGGCGTAAAGATACAATAATAAGCTGCAGATAGCAAGCTCCTTTCCGGCAGGGGACAACCGTGCCGGATTTGTGTAATATAGATTGTTAGTATTTGAATAAAAGCAGTATTAGTCTTCATATATCCTGTTAGTTTGTGAGGTTTCACGTAACCAGAACCTAAAAACGCGTTTTAGCCTTGGTAATTTCTTTTCGATCATACCAAATCTCTGCTGTGGATAACTTGTTAGGTTTTATGTATTTTCTTTCTGTAAATCTAACTCAAGAATACCCATCTTTTCTCACGAGCGGCATTTGTAGGTGAGGCTTCCTCGTTCTTCACAACTTTAATAACCGTCTATCCACTTACTTGTGTTTCCTTTTATTGAAAGGAGGCAACCTGGCGACGAAGCCTGAAGATGCTTGCATATTAAGGCGGAAAGGCTATAATATTTTTTTCGTGGTCCTGAGCTGTTTTGGGATGCTTTGCCGGCAGTGACGACGTTGTCGCAATCATACATAGAGGTTGCTGGGCATGAGAATTTAGGAAGGGTAAACGTGGGAAGTTTAGGCAGTTGTTTTTTTGTAGGCTTTGATGTAGGAAGCAGTTTTGTGCATTACTCGGTTCTGGCCGAGGATAGGCAGATCGTGTACGCTCCCAAGTCGATCATGCACTTTGCGAATCCAGTCGGGGCCGTCAAGGAGGCTTGGCGTGACGTTGTTGCAACCTTTGGGGCCGACAAGATAAGGAGTACCGCCTTCACGGGCAGCGGCGCCGAGTCCTTCCCGAAGGTCATGGACGGCGTTACGTACGTCTTCGATAGTGTAGCCATTCCGAAGGGGGCCGAAGGGGCAAACCCCAACGCACGATACGTCTTCCACATCGGCGCTAAGGACGCGTACTTCTTCGAGCTTACACAAATTGGGGGCGAGAAGGTCATCCAGGAATGGAGGACGGGGACAAAGTGCGGCGGCGGATCGGGAACCCTCATAGAAAAGCAATGCAGAAGGCTTTTCGAGGGGGAAGTTCCCAGTCCCAAACTGTCCGATCCGGCGTCCGCAAAGAGTCAGGAGGAAAGAGAGAAGCTCCGGATACAAAACCGGGCCAGACTTCAGGCGAGACTCAAAGAGATGTTCCGGCGGGCCCAGGAGGAAGCGGAAGAGGCGGACGATCCCAGCGAGTTTCTTGCCAGGTGCGGCGTTGTTATTCAATCTGATCTGATCCATAAACAGAACGAAGGGGCAACGAGGGCGGACAATCTGGCGGGCTTGTTCCGCACGGTGGCGAGGAACTTCAAAATCGACGTCCTCGGCGCTCGCACAATCGACGCCGGCGACGGGACGTGCGACGCCGTAGTAAGTGGCGGCGTCTTCGGCAACGACCTCATCAGGAAAAACCTGGAAAAATTCCTTGGTATATCCATCAAGAGGGCGGAGCATTATGGCGATATTGCGGCCATCGGTACAGCGATCAAAGCGATAGAAGAAGACAATAGTTTCGTTTTCAGCTTTGAGCAGCTCGACAAAGTCGCCGCTTACAGCCGGGAAAAAAGGAAATTCGCACCTCCACTGTCCAAGTCTCTTGATAACGTCCACGAGCAAAGCCAGCAGCTCGCGGAGAAGATACGGGCGGGAACGGAGGTCGTGCTTGGAATCGACGGGGGCAGCACGACTACCAAGGGGGCGCTGGTCGAGCTGAAAACAGGCCGGCTGCTCGACAAGCTCTACATCAAAACACACGGCAATCCTGAGGAGTCTCTCAAGTGCGTTCTACGGTATCTGAGCAAGCACAGGAAAAAGGTCGTCGTCAAAGGCGTCGGCGCTACGGGCTCGGCCAGGAAGTTGTATGAGAAGATTCTGGTCAGTAAGAAAAAGGCCGACCAGCTCGCCGAAGACGGCGTAGGGCTTGCCGACCGGATCACCGATGAGATTACCTGTCATGCTCTTGGCGTCAAGCATTACGACGGCCAGGTCGATACGATCTTCGAGGTGGGCGGCCAGGACATGAAATTCACCAGCTTCAGCACGGATGGAACGGTCAAAGAAGCTAAAATGAACTATAGCTGCCAAGCCGGCTCCGGGCAGACGCTGGAAAACATGGCCGACGTGATAAACCTCAACGTGGAGGATTCCTTGCAGGAAGCGGCGCTGAGGGCTGAGAAAGTGCCCATGATAGATTCGACGTGCGGCGTCTTCATGGAGATGGACGAAAACAGGCTCATCGCGGAGGGTTTCGATACGGACCAAATCGCCGCCGCGATTGTCAGAGGGACCGCAGCGAGCTACTACTATAAGTTCGTCGGAGGCTCCGGCCACGCGGGTCGAAAATGCTCCGCTCAGGGCGGACCGCCTTTAGGCAAGGCTTTTCTGGCCGCCCTGGCGCAAGTCACGGAAAAAGAAATTGAGGCCTATCCTCACAGGGAGATGTTCGGGGCGTGGGGCCAGGCCCTCGACATTATCGAAAACATCAAACGCCTCGAAGCGCAAGGCAAGAAATGTGGGTCTGCGTTCAGGGGTTGGGATTTGGTGGACATGCCCTTCGAGAAACGAAGAGTTTCGTGCAAGGAGCTGTTCAAGGAAAAGTCGTGCGGGATGAGGGATTGCCAGCTCGAAGTCTTTTCCATCGAGGACGACGAGATCATCACGGGCGGCTTCTGCCCGAGGGGCAATTCCGAGACGGCAAAGCGGCCGAAAACGAACTATGTGGATAGATACCACAAAATATACGAAAAGCACTTCAAAAAGCAGGGTTGCTTGCAACAAGAGCTGGCGGCGGTGCGAAAAGAGGGCGCCGCGGCCCGGACGGTGGGCATCAAGAGAAGCACAGCCACCCTCGGGGAAAAGGGAATCTGGAGTGCGGCTTTTCTGCGAAAGCTCGGTTTCTATCCGGTCGTCTCGCCGCGGACCGATAAGGAAATCGCGAAAATAGGCGTCGATCAATCGAGGACGGAATTCTGCATTGCCAGGAAGCTCGCCACGGGCCACGCCGCGGTGCTCAACAGCGATCCGAACATAGATTTCCTGTTCAATCCGAGCTTCATCGAGCAAAGGACAGATAATCCTCCCGATTTGAAGTACTGCATTTACACCGAATCGGAAGGGTATATCCTAAACGACGTCCTGTCTCTCGATAAAAGCAAACAGATCAATCCCATCCTGCACTTCGGCGACGAAGGGCTTCTCGTTCGCCAATTGCGGGTGGAATTCGACAGGCTGCGGTTCGGCTTCACGACCGGACAAATTAAGGAGGCCATCAAATACGCAGACGAAGCGGAGCGCACGTTCAAAGAGGAGCTTTACGCCGAGGGGGACAAGTTCCTCAAGAAAATCGAGGCGGGCAATGAGAAGGCTTACGTTGGTATTGGCAGAGATTACGTTTTGCTCGATCCCGAGGCCAGCTCCAACTCCGGGAGCATGTTCTCGCAGATCAGGGGCCTGGATTACATCCCGCAACAGTTTTTGGAGCCGAGATTCCTGGATATTCCGCTCGACGGCATCGTCGAGAACGAGTTCTGGGTGCAGAGCGTCAAGATTCTGAAAGCGAACGTCTTCGTGGCGGACCACCCTAACCTGTTTGCGATCCGGATGATGAATTTCGCGTGTGGGCCGGACAGCTTGAAGATCTATCAGGAAGAGAAGATTCAGCAGGCGGCGGGCAAGCCGGTCCTCGTTTTATTGACGGACGCCCAGACGAACAACGCCCCGTTCGTGACCAGAACGGAGGCTCATGAGAGGGTGGTCGAGCAGAGCAAGCATCACAAGCTGAGGATAGAGCAGTTGAAGCGGCCCTCGCGTGACGGCTCCGAGGAGCGAACGTGGCTCATTCCATATATGGGGGACGCAAGCTACGTCGGAGC
>Ga0154804_1342_pt7 | contig 9600 bp, 10 predicted proteins | sample Rifle2008BG16ft_FD_105812 | JGI IMG/M metagenome (GOLD analysis project Ga0154804, IMG submission 105812) | Planctomycetes bacterium RBG_16_55_9 | reverse complement strand
GCCTTTATTCTATGAAGGACGTCCTGGGTTTGTAGAACGATTACGCCTTTTTCGGAGCTTTTTCTTTTTTCTCTTTCGCTGCCTTAGGCGCTTTGGGCTCTTTGATCTTCTTGGGCTTTTTCTCTTTCTTGACGGCGGTTCCGCGTTCACCGGTAAACAAGAAAGCCGCTCCCACGACTAGGCCCGTCACTACGGCGGCGCCGCCCATGATGTACCAAATGAAGTTCTGGACCAACCCCAGAATCGAGGGTATCACGTCCTTGGGGCCCGCTACGGCCACCACGTAGGTGTAAATGACGACCAGCAAAGGCAGGAACAAAAGCATCCCGAGTGTGTTGCTCTGTGCATCCGGCGCCACCTCGATAAAAGGAGTCGCCAACGCGGAAACCTCGGGCGCCGCCTGGGGAGCAGCAAGCTCGTCTTCAGGGGCTATCTGTTCCACCTCAGCCATCGCCCCTGCGGGACCGGCTTGGGCCTCAGCCGGTTCCTGGCCTTCACCTTCGGCCGTATAAATCTCGTCCAGAATTCCACCCAGAGACGTATCATCAGCCTGTAGTGAAAGATCCAACAATCCCGATCCGCTGCCGAATGTATCCAGATTCACGTCTTCTTCAATTTCTTCCAGCGGCACTTCGGGTGTAGTGCCGGTCGGGACGGCCGTCTCGGCCAGAGTATCGTCCGTGATCTCGTAGTCCTGGTCGGTCTCTCCGAGGACGCTGGTTCCCATGCCGGTCAGGGCCGTGTCCGCATCCGTCAAGTCGCTTGGCATAACGGGCACCCCTGTTTCCGGCGCCAATAGAATTTCATCCGTGCCGGAGGCGTCCGCGGGCATCTTTGGGGCTTGGGCCTCCTCTGTTTCGAGCGATTCAGCTTCGTCCTCCGGGATTTCCATCTCGCCGGCGCCGGGCTCGATGGCTTCGAGCTCCGGAATTTCCGACTTGTCGGACAAGTCCGATTCGGCGAGTTCGGCTTCCAGGGCCTCTTCCGTCGGTACTTCCTCCCCGGAAGCTTCAGATTCGAGATCTTCGAGCATCAGGCTCTCAGGTTCGAACGCTTCGCCCTCCGGCGGCTCTTGAAGTCCTATAACGTCGGCATCTGGAACCAATGCCTCAACTTCTTCGACCTTAAATAGCAAATTCGGGCCGTCGCGAAACTCACGCAATTTGCCTTCCGTGACCAATTGTTTTAGATCGTTTTGCGTTATGCTGAGTCTTTCGGCGGCTTCCTGCAATGAGTAAAACATACCTGCCATAATCACCTGTCTCCAGTCCGAAGTTTGAGGGTCGTTACTATCGACTAAATCTATTTTACCCTAACGAACGGCTTTATGCAACCTTTTTTTGGCCAAAATCCGGTAAACCGGTGAATCACCTCCCGAAAGAGAATCATAGCCACGAAGACACGAAGGCACAAAATGATGGACGATGGACGACGGAAGGACCGATGGACGATGGACGATGGTCAAACTCGTCCCTCGTCTCTCGTCCTTCGTTTTTTGTGTCTTAGTGTCTTTGTGGCCCACCGCTTAGCAAGCCCACTCGAAATATCGCTCCGGTCGGTTTGGCGTTGATGATCTCCACAAACCCGCTGTGGGCCTCGGCGAATTTCTTCACCAATGCCAGGCCCAGACCCGTCCCCGTGGTCTCACGCGTCGCCTCGGCCCCTGCACGATAGAATGGCTCGAATATCTTTTTTCGCTGCCGGTGGGACACACCCGGCCCCCGATCTTCGACCTCGATCAGGACAAATCTTCCCGCACTTGCCGTCCGAACGATAATAATCTTATCGTCGGCATCGCGTGCATATTTTATGGCGTTGTCCAGCAAATTGACGACGATCTGCGTGACCGCGTCGCCGTCAAAAGCCGACGATTTCACCTCGCCAAACTCCGTCCGGATCGAGAATCCCTTTTGCATGGCATGGGGCCGCATGAATTTTACGACATCTTCAACGGACTTGTTCAAGTCGCCCACGCGGAAGGCATACTTCTTGCGTCCCTTTTGGATGCGTGAAAAGTCGAGGACGTTCTCTATGAGCCGGCTGAGCCTTTCGCTCTCTTGCCGCATACTCCGGTAGTATTCGGCGGCCTTGTCCTGCGATTTAACCCAGTTCTTCTCGAGCATCTCCGAGTACATCCGAATGGAGGTCAGAGGCGTGCGAAGCTCGTGAGAGACCGCTGATATGAAGTCATCTTTCTTCTGCGCCAGCTTGAGCTGCGCGCGAGCGTTGCGCCACAAGCTCGCCAGTCCCAGCGTCACGGCAAGGAGCACAACCGAAACGATGCTGAAGTACCAGGTCCGCAGGTGGCTTATCCGCCTGCTGATCCAGTCGGGATCGACCTCTCTCAGGTTCAGGAGCAGGTCGCCGAAACCGAAGTTCAATATTGCGGCATAGACAACGTTTTTTTCGTCCTGGATTCTCCCGCGCTGTGATAACTTAAAACTCATGCCCTCACGCATAAACCGCGATGCCGACTCTTCGACTTCCTTGATGAGTTCTTTTTCGTTGAGCTTAAAACCCTGGACGAAATGCCGGTCTTCGATTTGGACATGCCTGAGCAGAAACACCTGCCCGCCGAAGACGGAATGTACGTTTGGATCGCCCGGGACCACCACCGGCACGAACGGCTCAATACGCACCTGGACCGTTTCAGATTGGTTTTCCGTCAAGCTCGACGGCTGCCTGCCGTAAAGATCCACAAGTTGTCTTGTTTGCGGTGTAGAGATTACGGGAGGCATTGGCGGCATAGTCTCTCTCTGGGTTATTTCATCCTGGACTGCCAATTGTGATTGAGCAGCCTGATTAGCCACGTTCCGCTCGACAATAGACCGCTCTTGCTCAATCACCTGAGTCTTTTGATCCCGGCTTTGTAAGCTTTCGATGATATAGTCTTTTCCTCGGCGGCTTTGAGGCGCCTTACCCTTCGCGCTCATGGCCACCTGAGTCTGCTCGGGTGTTTCCAACTGGACCAGCGGCTCGGCAAGGTTCTCACTGCGGAGATTTATCCTAAACGAACCGGGGATCTTTCCGTTTAGCACAGGGAGCAGATTATCTTCTATGTTCTGCCTGTTCGAGATAGATTTGGCGAATAGCTCCTTGTCGGCGGGAGCAACCTCTTGCTGTTGTTCGAGGAAATCATTCGGAGTAATAACACTGCCGTCCGGTTCAATCTGGAAATTGCCATAGGCCAGATCGTTTTCCAACTTCCCTGCCAGAGGCGAACGCAGCACGGGCAATTGTTGCTGGCCTGGCGCAACGTTTTCCGGAACGTAATAATACTGATAATCGGTGTAGGGACGGTTCTGTTCGGTCTGCATGAACTCGTCGAGCTTGCGTGTCACGTCCCGCCGGATCTGCTCCGCCACCGACGCAAATTCCCCCAGGCGAGCCCCTTCCATACCCTGAGCCCGTATCCGGATGGAGTGATACCCCAGCCCGATCAGCCCGGACATGGCAGCGAAAATAATCACCGACAATATAACAAGCCGCTTGTACATTTTTACTTCTCAGCTTAACGTGAACTGAAACATCCTACATATCTCGCCCACTTGTTGGACTGCAACGCTTCAATTAAATATGGAACGGCCGGTTCGCCGATTTGCTTAAGACTCCGAGTAATACACAAACGCTGATAGTAAATCCCCGAGGGAAAAGAGCGAAGTTTCTGTAGGAGGAAAGGCACTGCCGGCTCACCCAGGGCAGTAATTTTTACGTTCGTTTCTCGGACAAGTGTTTTCAAACGGCCTTCAAGTCCACTATTAAGAGATCCATTAGTAGTTATTATCTTTTTTTTATCCTCTTCGCTCATTGCGTCCCATTTGTCCCTATGGGCTTTCAGGTGCTCGTTCTCCAGCTTTTCGAGTCCACCGAGCAGATTATTAACCTGCAAGTTGATATCCTGTTCTTTGGCGGTGGTTGAGTCTATTCCGCCGCTCAGCGGAACGAAGCTAATAACCAAAATCAAGAACGATACGTAAAGACTTTTTTTTGAGGGCATTATTCCTCTCCTTATCTGTCTAACTCTCATATTTATACCCAGCGCCGCGGACGGTTTTGATGATTTGCGGGTTGGCCGGGTCCCGCTCGATCTTACTCCTGAGCTTGGCGATGTGCATGTCCACGGTTCGCGTGCCCAGCTCGGTCATTATCTCGTTCCAGACCTCCTTGTACAGCTCTTCTCTGTCGATGACCTGGTCCGGATTGGCGGCGAAGTATTGTATGATGGCCGCTTCGCGTTTGCTGATCTCTATGGCCTTGCCTTTGCGTCTTACCTTCAAGGCCGGGATATCGACGTCCAAATCTGCAAACTCGAACGTCTGGCCCACGGCCCGGGCCGGATCGGTCCGGCGAAGCACGGCATTGATCCGCGCCAGCAATTCCTCAAGTGAAAACGGCTTGGTGACATAATCATCGGCGCCCAGATTCAAGCCGCCTACTCTCTCATGCTCCTGTCCCTTGGCGGTCAACATAATGATCGGCGTCCGCAAACCCTCGCGGCGCCATTGGGAGCAGAGCTGCTCGCCGCTGATCTTCGGCAGCATCAGATCGAGGAGGATCAGGTCGAATCGTCCCCCGGCCACTGCGCGCTCGGCTTCAAGACCGTCCGCCGCTTCGGTCACCTCGAAGTTGTGAAACTCCAGAGAATCCGTCAAGGCCGTTCGGATTTTTTCTTCATCTTCAACGATCAATATAGACGCTTTTTGTTCCATACCATTACCTGCCTCTATCTACATTATAAGCAAAATCGAAGCCGGAGTTGTGTAAATCTCCTGTAAAAAAACTTCTCCATGATTCTACATTGACGAAAGTGTGATTTGAAGGTATCGTTTTCTCGTGTTGCCGGATTCTTCGGATCAGTCGAATGAGGAAAGTGGACATGATGAGATTAAACGTTTTCTGCGTAGCCATTTACAGCGTTTTGGCCGTTTCTCCATCCGCTTTTTCAAATACCATTCAATCCTCATACCAAGACCGGCCTTTTGTGCAGGACTTTGCGGAGAAAATCCCCCTTTCCGCTGAGTTGTCCGAGGTGGAGTTATCCGCCGTACGCTCGGATAGAAACGGTGGCATCCTTGTCTTGTCAAATAAAGGCCTGTTGCAGATACACGATGGGACATTAGTCCCAAATCACCATTATCGACCCGTGCTGGATATGCGAGTCAGGAGCCTGGATACGTATCAGGACCAATTTGTTTTCCTGACGAACAATACCGTTTTGAGCAATGCCTGGGCGGGCAAATTCAATGTCCCCCACGGAATACCTGACGCCGGATTTTTCGATCTGGGGAGCCACTTTGATTTTTTACTGGCTGGAAATGACGTGCTCGCCTATTTCGATCAAGGCAAACGTGTGGATCAATGGAAAGCACCAGAAGGCGGCATAAAACAGATCCTGTTCGATCAGGCACGCAACAGATTCCTCATCTTATCCGGTCGTCAGATTGATTGTTACACGCCCGGAAAAGAAACAATATCGGTCTTCAAAGGTGACAATCTTACTTGTCTGGAATTAACTCGTGACAATTCGATGCTTGTCGTTGGCACGTCGGATGGATATATCGAATTGGATGCCGCGCCGTTTCGCCAGCGTTCCGCTCTGATGAGCAGACTGCCATGTACGGACATACGTTGTGTCAGGCAGATCGGTGACGCGGTCTGGTTTGGAACACCCAGCGGAGCTTTCGCCCTACGCGGCGATGGACGGATGGACTATTACGCATCGAAACGCTGGCTTGTGGATGACACCGTGATCGACATCTCGGAAGGCCCGGACAATTCTGTACTGATTCTCAGCCGCAGCGGGCTGAGCATTATTCACTTTGAGATGATGACCCTCCAACAAAAGGCCGAGCATTTCGACAGGCTCACACGTAGGCGTCACATCCGTTACGGTTTCAGCAGCTCCCTTGCCATGAGCAAAGCCGGCGAGCTATCGACGGGGACACTTGTGGACAGTGATAACGACGGTCTGTGGACCGCCATGTATCTGGCCGGCGAGCTTTTCCGCTATGCCACAACAAAGTCCGAGGACGTTTTGCAAAACTGCTACGAGTCCTTCGAAGCGATGGAGCGATTGTACTCGATCAATCCCCTGAAGGGTTTTCCGTCCCGGTCGTTTGAACGTGCCGGCTACCACGTCTCGGACAAGTCCCGCTGGCAACCCGCCGAGGATCGAGACTGGGTCTGGAAGGCGACGACCAGCAGCGATGAAATCGTGGGGCATTTTTTCGTTTACAGTATTTTCGCCGAGGTCATTCCCGACAAAAAGTGGCGCGAGCGGGCGATTGCCCTCATGGACGACACGATGGATCACATCGTGCGAAATGACTGGTACCTCATTGATTATGACGGCAAACCCACACTTTGGGGCAGGTGGAATCCGGAATACGTGAATCAATTTCCCGAACAGGTCGGCGACCGCCGGCTGAACTCCGCCGAAATCATCTCTTTCCTGCAGACCGCCTATCACTTCACAGGCAAGGAAGTCTACAAGAAAAAAGCCTACGAGCTGCTGGAACAGCACGGCTATTTGAATAACATCATGATTCCCATCACCCGGATCGGCCGGGTGCCGGGCATTGACCTGACGACGGAATGGAACCATTCCGATGATGAGCTGGCTTTCTTGTCTTACTGGGGTTTGTATAAGTATGCCTTCACGGAGGAGCTGCGACAGAAATACCGCCGGGCGATTGCAGATCATTGGGAAATTGAACGGCCGGAAAAGAATCCGTTATGGAACCTGATTTACGCCATGACCGGGGCCGAGGATTTCGATTTAGAGGAAACGATTTGGAGCCTGAGAGAATTCCCGTTGGATACGATCGGTTGGTCCGTTCGCAATAGTCATCGCAACGACCTGGAATTCATCGAGCCTGATTTTCGCAATCAGACGACGCGCACCGTTCTGCCGCCCGACGAACGCCCCATGAGCAAATACAACGGCAACGCCTTCCGCCTGGACGGCGGCGACGGCGGCTCTTGCGAATATAGCGGCGACATTTTTCTTCTGCCTTACTGGCTCGGAAGATACCTGAAGATTATCCGGTAGTGGCTATGGTGGGGCAAGCCCCACCCTACACGTCTGATTGTTGTTGTCAATCAGGAGAACATTCTTGTGCTGAGTGGGATCGATTATTTCGTCGTCGTCATGTACCTGGTCGGCATTATGGTGCTGGGGCTGTACTTCGCGAGGTTCGTGCGTTCTGCGGACGACTTCTTCTTGTGCGGCAGATCACTGCCGTTCTGGGCCGTCGGCATGTCCATTGTCGCGACCGACATCAGCGCGATGGATTTCGTGGGCGTCTCGGGGCAATCCTACCGCTTCGGGATCTCCGTCGGCAACTTCGACTGGCTGGGGTCCGTGCCGGCCATGCTCCTGGCGGCATTTATCTTTATACCGTATTTCTGGAAGGCCGGCCTGTACACGATCCCGGAATACCTGGGGCGTCGCTACAATGACGGCGTCCGGGCGGTAGCATCGATGACCTGGATCGTCTTCTTCGCCGTCGATCTGGGCGTCCTGTTCTGGGCGGCGGCGGTTATGTTCAAGTCCATCATGGGTTGGCCCCACTGGTTCTCCATCGGCGCCACGGCGATTGTCATCGGACTGTACACCTTCTTCGGCGGCCTGACCGCCGTGGTGATGACCGACGTCGTTCAGATGATCATCATGTTCGTCGGCGGGGCGACCGTCGTGGTTGTCGGACTCTACCATGCCGGAGGCTGGGGCGGCCTGACCGACAAGATCGCCGCTATGGGCGAAGCCTATCAGAATCACTTCGAGCTGATCCAGCCCGCCGATACGCAGACGCCGTTTCCGTGGACGGGGATCCTCTTCGGACTGACTCTCGTCATGTCCAATGCATACATGATCGGCAACCAGGCTATCGTTCAGCGCTGCTTAGCCACCAAGAGCGTCTGGCATGCCAAAGCGAGCATGCTCTGCGGGGCGTTCTTTAAGATGTTCATCCCGATGCTCGTCATGTTCCCAGGATTGATCGCCGTTGCGATGTACCCCGGGATGGAGGACGGCGATCATGCGTTTCCCACGCTGGTAAAGAGCCTGCTGCCGCCCGGACTCCGCGGCCTGCTGTTCGCCGGTTTCCTGGCGGGTCTGATGTCCACCATCGATTCGATCCTGAACTCCACGGCGACCCTCTGGACCAAGGACGTCTATGAGCGATTCCTGAAAAAAGACGCCAGCAAGCGCCACTACATGATCGTGGGACAACTGGCCACGGTGGTCCTGCTGATCTTCGGCGTCATCACTTCCCCGCTGAGCAAGCAATTCCCGGGTATCTATGTAGCCATCCAGACGTTCCTGTCGTTCTTCCAGGGTCCGGCGTTCTCCGTCCTGCTGCTGGGCATGTTCTGGTCCCGCGCCACGCAATGGGGCGGCCTGGTCGGGCTGGTCGGGGGCATATCCACCTCCGTCTTGCTTTACATATTTAAAGATCGCCTGTTCACGATTGAGGACCCATTTCTGTATGTCTCATGGTGGTCGTTCGTAGCCGGCGTACTGCTCAATATGGTGGTGAGCTTAGCGACGAGGCCGCACCCGCCTGGGCGACTGGCCGGCCTGGTGTATGGATTGCCGAAGACCCCACAAAGTAGTTGCGAGGCGGCGGTATGTTGAACTTCGACTGGCTTCAATGGGTGTCGCTCACCATGGCAAAGGCCGTGTTCCTGGCCTTGTTCGTGGTCTCCGGCCTGCTCGTGCTGATGATTCCGAAGGCTTCGATCCTTGAGGGCGTCGAGAATCCCCGCTGGTGGCATAACCTCAAGTTGTGGGCGCTCGGCGTGCTGGCAATTATCTTTACGATCTATTTCATTTTCTGAGAGGGCGGTAATGGCTGAAGCTCCCGACCACGACGATACGCGAATGCTCCACGAGTCCCAGATCAATAATGCGCTCGGCGCTTTCCTGGCCCTCTTCGGCTTGGTGGTCCTCGCGTCAATCCTTTTCACTGATACGGGGATCGGCAAGCTGACGAACCTCGGGGCCGGGGCCGTCATCGGCGGGATCGGCGCGGCGATGATCTACAGGGCCCGACGCCTCAAGAAATCGCGGTGATTCGTCAGATGCTTCTCAGATCGTCGGCGTTGTCGTAGATTTTCTGAATCGCTTCGACGATCAGGTCCATATTCGCCTTTGTCCCCATCAGTACCGTATGATGAAAACACACCGATTCCTCTCTGTAAACTCTTTGGCAGACCGGCAGGTCGAATCGAGAAGGATTGATTTGCTTCCAGTGTCTTTCATTCAGCTTGTATCGCTTCGGCTTTGTATGAGGCGTGTATAAGGCACACGCATTGAGAGGCTCGTAGCTGGGCTCAACGGCACAGCCCAGCTCTTTTTCCATCGCTTTTCTGAACGTTGCCACGTCCAGGTTTTTGAACTCGGCCTTGTTATACCTGAAGGAGAAATTATAGTAAGCTCCCATCGTCTGTCTTTCATCGTGCCGCATCGGGCGAATGCCGGGAAGCTCCGAAAGCAACGAATTGAGATACGTCGCATTCTCATGACGAATTCGGTTTTGCCCCGGCAGCCGTTTAAGCGATTCGAGCAGCAGCGCCGCCTGAAAATCCGTGATCCGA
>Ga0154804_1343_pt7 | contig 9610 bp, 6 predicted proteins | sample Rifle2008BG16ft_FD_105812 | JGI IMG/M metagenome (GOLD analysis project Ga0154804, IMG submission 105812) | Planctomycetes bacterium RBG_16_55_9 | reverse complement strand
ACAGGCTCAAGACCTTGATTCTTGAGAAGTTCATGCCGGGCGGGCAGATCAGCACGACCGACCGGATCGAGAATTATCCGGGCATCGAGTGGATCGATGGGCCGGGGCTGATCGAGAAGATGCAAAAGCAGGTCGAGAGTTTCGGCGCCGAGATCAAGACCGGCTGCGAGGTGACCAGCCTGGAAAAGCTCAAAAACGGCCCTATCGCCGTAACGTACGACAAAAATAGATTTATCGCAAGGGCTGTTATCCTGGCGCCCGGCAGTGACTATCGCAAGCTCGGCATCCCGGGCGAGGACGACTTCCGCGGGTCCGGCGTCAGTTACTGCGGAACCTGCGATGCGCCGTTTTTCAGGGGAAAGCACGTCGTGGCCATTGGCGGAGGCAATACAGCGGTGGAAGAAACGCTCCATCTGACCAAGTTCGCCGAAAAGGTCACAATGATCCACCGCAGAGACGAATTCCGAGCCTCGAAGATTCTGGTCGAGGAGCTTTTGGAGAAGGCCAACGAGCCGAATTCGAACTTGACGATCAGATATAACACCATTGCCACCGCCATCCAGGGCGAGGGCAAGGTCCAATCCGTCAGGCTCAAAGACGTCAAGGGCGGCCGGGAAGAAGACTATCCGTGCGACGGCGTCTTCGTATTCGTCGGTATGGTGCCGAATACCGGCTTTCTGAAAGGCTTTGTGGAGCTAACCGACAGGGGATTCATCAAGTGCGACTGTGCGTATCTTCGCACAACCGTGCCCGGCGTCTTCGTAGCGGGCGATTGCCGAATCGGAGCCGCCATGCAATTAGCTACAGCCGTCGGAGACGGCGTCGTGACGGCCATGATGCTCAAGCAATATTTTAGAGATCCGAACTGGTGGAATGAGCAGGTCAGCGATCTTCTTCAGCCGGGCGGATGGTAAGAGCGATTGACTATTGACAATTGATTATTGACTATTTGCACACAATTGGTTATCAATAGTCAATAGACAATAGCCAATGTTGAAAGGATATAACCATGGCTGGTAGTGTGATTGAGCTGGACGACGCTACTTTTGATAAGACCGTTCACGATTCTGATGTTCCGGTGCTCGTTGATTTCTGGGCGCCCTGGTGCGGACCGTGCAAAATGATCGCTCCCATCATCGAGGAAATCGCCGGCGAATATGCGGATAGAGCCAAGATCTGCAAGCTGAATACCGACGAAGCCCGCGATAGTGCGATGGAATTCGGCATCAGCGCGATACCCACCCTCATTCTGTTCAAGGATGGCCAGGTACAGAAAAAATGGGTTGGACTGACCAGTAAGAAGAACATTGCCGAGGCCATCGACGAGCTGCTATAAGCGGAATTGAAGCGAGAAATCATCAAGTCAATAGTAGCAATGGCAGTCTTTGCAGCCGCGGTAATGTGCGCCGGCTGCCAAACGTTGGCGCTGCGCCATGAGCGAAAGACCGTTTCATTGTCGGGCCGGTGGCTCTTCGGCCTGGACCCGAACAATGTCGGCGAGCAAGAGAAGTGGTACAACCACAAACTAACAAAGTCGATTCGATTGCCTGGCTCGACGGCTGAAAACGGCTACGGCGACGACATCTCCGTGGATACGAAATGGACCGGCGCAATCATCGATCAGTCGTGGTTTACAGAAGCTAAGTATGAGAAGTACCGGCAGGCCGGCTCCATAAAAATCCCCTTCTGGCTAACGCCCTTGAAGCATTACGTCGGACCCGCCTGGTACCAAAGGCAAGTCGAGATACCGCAGGACTGGCGAGACAAGCAAATCGTGCTGTTCCTGGAGCGCTGCCACTGGGAGACAAAGGTTTGGGTGGATGGCGTTGCCGCCGGGATGCAAGACAGCCTGTGCACGCCGCAACGCCATGATCTCAGCGACCTGATGACGCCCGGGCAACACGTGCTGACCGTTCGCGTAGATAATTCGATCAAGTACGACGTGGGTGTGAACGCCCACTCCGTCAGCGACCATACTCAGACCAATTGGAACGGCCTGATCGGTCGCATAGAATTGCAGGCTACGGATAGGGAATGGATCAGCGACGTTCAGGTTTATCCCGACGTGCGAAACAAATCTGCAAAGCTGCGCATTACCATCAGCAGCAACTTAAACCAGCCCGTTAGCGGCACACTCAAAATCCGGGCTGAGAGCTGGAACACAAAGCAAAATCATACCCCGTCGAAGAAGAGCGTCGAATTCACCGCCGCTCAATCCAAAAGCGTGGTCGAGGTTGACTACCCGATAGGCGATGATGTACTCTTGTGGGATGAGTTTTCGCCCGCTCTGTATAACCTATCCGTTCGCCTTATAGTAGCGGCTGATGACAACGCGTTCCACGATGAGAAAACCGTCACGTTCGGGATGCGCGATTTCGGCACGAAGGGGACGCAGTTTACGGTGAACGGCAAGCTGACCTTCCTTCGCGGGACGTTGGAGTGCTGTATTTTCCCGCTGACGGGCTACCCGCCGACGGACGTCGAGTCGTGGCTGCGAATTCTGCGAACCGCCAGGGCCCACGGACTGAACCACCTGCGGTTCCATTCCTGGTGTCCGCCGGAGGCGGCGTTCGAGGCCGCCGACCGGATGGGATTCTACTTCCACGTCGAGTGCGCCGCCTGGGCGAGGATCGGCGACGGAGAGCCCATCGACAAATTCATCTATGCTGAAAGCGACCGTATTCTCAAAGAATACGGCAATCACCCGTCCTTTTGCATGCTTGCCTATGGCAATGAACCGGGCGGACCCAATCATAAGAATTTTCTTACCGACCTCGTCAATTACTGGAAAGCCGAGGACCCCCGCAGGCTTTACACCAGTGCGGCCGGCTGGCCCATCATTCCTGAGAACCAATACCACAGCACACCGGCGCCGCGCGGCCACCAATGGGGAGCCGGCTTCCGGAGCCGCTTCAACGCTAATCCGCCCGAAACCACAACCGACTATCGAGACATTATCCAAAAGTACAACGTCCCCGTCGTGAGCCACGAGATCGGTCAATGGTGCGTGTATCCCAACTTCAAGGAAATCAAAAAGTATGAAGGCGTTTTGCAGGCACGCAATTTCGAAATCTTCCGCGACTCGCTCGAAGCCCATCATATACTCGATCAGGCGGAGGAGTTCCTCATGGCCTCCGGCAAATTGCAGGCCATGCTGTACAAAGAAGAGATCGAATCCGCCCTGCGGACGCCCGGCTTCGGCGGCTTCCAACTGCTCGACCTGCACGACTTCCCCGGCCAGGGAACGGCCCTTGTCGGCATCCTCAATCCCTTCTGGGACTCGAAGGGCTATATCGAGCCGCAACAGCATCACCACTATTGCTGCGAGACCGTCCCACTCGTTCGGTTAAAAAGACGCACCTGGACCACCAATCAAAAGTTCATCGTCGACGCGGAGATCGCCCATTTCGGCCCCGCTCCGATCCCAAATGCTATTCCCGTCTGGTCCATTAGCTATGCAAACGGCAAAGAGCTCACATCCGGCCGGTTGCCCCGGATCACGATCCCATTAGGCAATGGCTTTCAATTAGGAAAAATCAGCGCCCGGCTGGAAAACGTTAAGGCGCCGGCAAAGCTCACGTTATCCCTCGGGCTTAAAGGGACGCCGTATGTAAACGATTGGGACATCTGGGTGTATCCGGCTGATCTCGACACCAAGCCGCCGAAACGCGTGCTGATCGTGGAGAGCTTCGACGAGCAGGTTGTGACGGCTTTGAAAAAAGGTCAAAAAGTGCTGCTCATGCCGCCTTTGAACTGCATCGACAGTAACATCCCCGCCGGCTTTACGACGATCTTCTGGAATACCCAATGGACGAGGCAACAGCCGCCACATACGTTGGGAATTCTCTGCGATCCGAAACATCCCGCATTAAGGCAATTCCCGACGGAGTTCCATAGCAACTGGCAATGGTGGGACCTCGTGACCAAATCCAAATTTATGGTGCTTGACGATTTTGGGCCGGACTTGCGTCCCATCGTCCAGGTGATCGACGACTGGAATACCAATCGCAAACTCGGCCTTCTTTTCGAGGCAAGGGTAGGCAAAGGCAAACTGCTCGTATGCAGCATGGACTTGCGGAGCAATCTCGAACAGCGTCCGGTCGCCCGACAAATGCTGCTCAGCCTGTTGAACTATATGAACCGTTGGGCGTTCGCACCCAAGCTGAGACTGGATCCTGAACAAATCCACAGCCTGTTGAAAACCCCATCGCTTCTGAGCAATGCCCGTGTGGTTATGGTGGATAGCGAAGCGCCGGGCCACGAAGCAAGTAACGTCATCGACGGCAACCCGAATACGATTTGGCATACCGCCTGGGAACCGACTCCCGCGCCTTATCCTCACGAGATTCAGATCGAGCTGCCCGAGAGCGCGATCAAAGGATTCACGTATCTTCCCCGCCAGGACATGACGAACGGGTGGATTGATGAGTACCAGGTTTACGTCAGTACCGACGGTCAGAGCTGGGGCGATCCCGCGGCGACGGGAAAGTTCGAGAAGAATCGTGACCTGAAGAAGGTTCTCTTTGGCGAGGCGCGCAAAGGCCGGTTCTTCCGTTTTGTCGCTCTGTCAGGATTCGACGGCCAAGCGTTCGCCTCGGCCGCAGAGATAGACCTGGTTGTTGACTCGGACTGAACGATTCCCGGTGTCATCCCTGCGAAAGCAGGGATCCAGGAACGCGACGGATTTGTGGATTCCCGCTTTCGCGGGAATGACATGCTGCGTTATGTTGTTATTGAATAGTCTGTCGTTCTATTCGCCTCAAAGGGCGGCATCCTCAAAGCCGCAGGCTTTGGGGATGGGGGGAGAAGCCATCCCCAAGCTGCGCTTGAGGCTGCCACCCGACGCTGATAGACGATTATAAGGCTTTGTCTCCACGACTGAGATCAGGAACACAGGGATGGAACTAGGCGCGTTTGACATCATCGTTTTCACCTTGTTTTTCGCGATTGTCATAGGGATCAGCCTTTTTAAGAGCAGGAAAGAGACAAACAGCGAGGACTACTTCTTAGCCGGGCGAGGTCTACGCTGGTGGCTGATCGGTGTCTCGATCGTCGCGGCCAATATTTCGACCGAACAGTTTGTCGGCATGGCCGGGCAAGGCGCCGGAAGCGTCGGATTGGCCGTCAGCAACTGGCAACTCATCGGAAGTATCGGCATCGTCATCATTGCATTTACCCTGTTGCCTCGCTTCCTTCGAGCGGGCATCTACACGATGCCGGAGTACCTGGAATATCGCTACAATTCGACCACTCGGGCGATTATGGCGCTGACGACCGTGGTCATTTACGTGGCGGTCCTCCTGACCGCGGTTCTCTACTCCGGCGGTTTGACGCTGCGAACGATTTTCGGCCTTTCGTTGGCCCGGGCCGTCTGGCTCATCGGGCTGATTGCCCTCGGGTACACCGTATGGGGCGGATTGAAGGCGGTAGCATGGGCCGATCTATTCCTCGGAGGCGGACTGCTTCTTGGCGGCGTTATCACGTTCTTTTTGGGCTTACGCGCCTGCGGGGGCTGGGAAACATTCTCGACAACGAACGCGGACAAACTGCACATGGTACTCCCGGCCGGACACGAAGGCTTACCGTGGACGGGCGTATTCTCCGGCATGTGGATTGTCATCGTGTATTACTGCGGCTTAAACCAGTTCATCGTGCAACGCAATCTGGCCGCAAAAACGCTCCGCGACGGTCAACTGGGCGTTATCCTCGCCGGCGCTCTGTGGCTAATTGTGCCGTTTGCGATTGTCATGCCGGGGATCATGTCTTACCAGCTCTACGGCAGCCAGATGCAGAAGCCTGACGAGGCGTTTCCAATGCTGATTCGTAACCTCATTCCGCAGGGATTGCGTGGATTCATGTTCGCCGCCATCGCCGGGGCGGTCATCAGCTCTCTGGCTTCGATGCTGAATTCAGCCTCCACAATCTTCACGATGGACGTCTACAACCGGATGATCGACCGAGATGCTCCGCAAAAGCGATTGTTGTTCCTGGGGCGTTTGATGACGGTGGTTTTCATGGTGGCAGGCTGTTTGCTGGCGCCCATGCTGGACAATCCGAAATTTGGCGGCGTTTTTCAGTACATCCAACAGTTTCAAGGGTATATCTGGCCGGGGGTGGTAGCCGCTTTCCTATTTGGGATGATGGTCAAAAATGCGCCGGGTATCGCCGGAGCAGCCGCACTGATTAGCGGGCCCATTATATACGGCATCTTCCAGGCGTTTTCGGGAGAGCTGCATTTCCTGATCCAGGTCGCGGTTACATTCCAGCTTGTCTTGATGATTATGGGCTTGATCACATTCTGCAAGCCGCTGGATAAGCCGAAGGAATTGCCGGTCCGTCGGGACATGGATGTCGAAACCAAGCCCGAGGTAAAACTCACAGGAGGTTTGGTGATGGCTGCTGTCGTTATCTTCTACGTCATTTTCCTTTAGCGCATGTGATATTCTCGCCGTAGGAGACAGAGAGTTCAGGAAACAACACTTGCGGCTTGGGGCTTCCATTTGGTATATAGAGGCTTGATGAGGGTGCAAACCTGGAGCTATTTGAAGGTGAAAAAATATGAGAGAAAGAATGGATAGAAGAGATTTTATGAAGCTCGGCCTGGCCACGGCGGGAAGCGTGTTTGTCTTGGGCGCGGGCCACAGCTTCGGATCGGACAAGAACACTGAAGAAGCGACGCGATGGGCGTTTCTGTCGGATACGCACGTCCCCGCCGACGTGGAGAATAAGTATCGAGGATTTTACCCGTTCCAAAACTTGCAGAAAATCGTTCCGCGGATCGCCGACGCTTCTCCGGAAGGGGCCATTATTACAGGCGATCTGGCCCGTCTGACGGGCGAAATGGGTGATTATGAAAATCTCAAGAAGCTCTTGAATCCGCTGGCCGAGAAAACGCCGATCTTCATGGCGCTCGGCAACCACGATCATCGGGATAACTTCGTCAAGACCTTCGAGAAATCCCCCGGCGAAAAACAGCCCGTCAAAGGCAAGCACGTTGTCATTGTCAACAAGGGACCCGTCCGCTTGATCTTGCTGGATTCGCTTTTCGCTACGAACAACGCGGCGGGCCTGTTGGGGAAAGCCCAAAGGCAGTGGCTCGAAGCCTATCTGAAAGAATGTGACGAGACGCCCGTAATTCTCTGCTTTCATCATACATTAGGAGATGAAGACGGGGATTTGTTGGACGTGCTGCGTCTGTTTCCTATGATCGGGCCGATCCGGAAGGTAAAGGCTCTTGTATTCGGACATTCCCACGTTTATGGGTATTCTCAGCTCGAGGGTATCCACCTGATCAACCTTCCCGCGACAGGATATAATTTCAACGATACTCAGCCGGTCGGCTGGGTGGAGGCCCGCCTGAAAAAACAAGGCGGCGATTTCACGCTCCACGCCGCCGGAGGGAATACAGATAAGGATGGCCAAACGGAAAAGCTAACCTGGCGATAATAATTAGAATTGAGAATGTAGAATGTAGAACTCAATTCTCACTTCTAAATTCTAAATTCTAAATTCCTTTTTAAGGACAGAGTTGAGATGCTCCTTTCCGCACGGATGCAAAAGAAACAGTGGATCATCCAGTCCCCGGACGACCGCTCCGCGGAGCTTGCCCGGTCGCTCAAGGTTTCGCCTCTTCTGGCCCAGGTCCTCATCAATCGCGGAATCACTGAAACCTCAGCCGCTTCGACCTTCCTCAGACCTAAGCTGACCGACCTGATCGATCCGAATGAAATGCCGGGTATCGGCCCGGCGGTTCAGAGACTCAAACAAGCCATTGCGAACGGGGAAAAAATCACCCTGTACGGCGATTACGACGTGGACGGCATTACCGGCGTTGCCATCCTCTGGCAGCTCCTGAGGCTGCTCGGCGCCAACGTGGACTATTACATCCCTCATCGGATTGACGAAGGCTATGGCCTGAACGTCGAGGCCGTTGAAAGCCTGGCCCAAGCCGACAGTAAGCTCCTGGTGACCGTCGATTGCGGCATTATGGCGTTTGACGCCGCCGAGCGCGCAAACAAACTGGGCCTCGACCTGATCCTCACCGATCACCACCAGCCAGCCCCGCCTCCGGCGGGGAATTTCAAATCCTTCGACGGAGTTTACCCTGAGCGTAGTCGAAGGGCTCAGAGCCTGCCCCGAGCCTGTCGAGGGGACATGCCTCAAATTTCAGATTTCAGATTGCCAAAAGCCGCCGCCATCGTGCATCCGGCACTGGCCGAATCCTATCCGAACCAGGATTCCGCCGGGGCGATGGTCGCTTTTAAGCTGGCTTGGGCGCTCGCGAACGAATTCAGCCCCGGCCGACGACTCGAGCCGCGATTGAGAGATTTCATGCTCAGCGCCACGAGCCTGGCGGCGATGGGAACGATCGCCGACGTTGTGGACCTGCGAGGTGAAAACAGGGTCCTGACAAGCTACGGCCTCAAAGCACTGCCTGACTGCAAGCTCTCCGGAATCCAGGCCCTAATTGAGACCGCCGGTCTGACCGGGCACCGGCTCGACAGCTTTCATATCGGCTTTCGCCTGGCGCCGATGCTCAACGCGGCGGGCCGGATGGGACATGCTCGACTGGCCGTGGAATTGCTCACGTCAGATTCGCCCGTCCGCTCGATGCAGATTGCCGAGTATCTCAAGGAGCAGAACAGCCAGCGCCAGCAGTGCGAGCGCAAGATTTTCAAGCAGGCGTGCGAGATGATCGTCGAGCGGGACCTGAACCACCCGGACCACAAGAGCATCGTCCTTGCGAGCGAGGACTGGCACACCGGCGTCATCGGCATTGTCGCATCAAGAATCGTGGACAAGTTCTATCGCCCGACAATCATGATTAACGCCGAAGCCACTGAGAACGGCTTCGCCCAGGGTTCCGGCCGCTCTATTCCCGGCTTCTGCCTGCTTAGCGCCATCAGGGCCTGTGCCTCTTGCCTGAACAGCTTCGGGGGACACACGATGGCCGCGGGTATAACCATCGAACCCGAGAAAATAGATCAGTTCGCCGCCGAATTCGAGGCCTACGCTTCAAAGAATCTCGAAAGAAACGACACCGCCGCCAAGCTCCAGATCGACGCGATGGCTCCACTGGCGGACTTTCAAAAAGAAACGGTCAGTGAGCTGCAATGGCTCGGTCCCTTCGGACAGGGTAATCCGGAGCCGACGTTCGCCACGAAAGGCGTGCGTCTGATCGGTCCGCCCAGAAGGGTCGGGGCCGGCCGCGATCACTTGCAGCTTGCCATAACGGATAGCACCGCCTCCGTGCGCTGTATCGGTTTTCGGCTCGGAAAGCTGGAGAAGAAACTGCTGGAGACGCAATTCTTCAACGTGGCCTTCCAGCCGAAGATCAACACCTACAACGGCAACAGCAACGTCGAATTCGTCCTGGCCGACATTCAGTTCGAGTAAGTGACTCTAACAAAACGTATGTGTCATTTCGAGTGCAGCTCAATGTGTCATTACGAGCGCAGCTCAACTTGTCATGTCGAGCGAAGCTCACCTTGTCATGTCGAGCGAAGTCGAGACATCTGGCCTGCGCGTCAGAAAGGTTGCCGGTTGGGGCTGGATTTCTCCACTCGCTGCGCTCGGTCGAAGTGACAAGGGGGACGTGGGGACGCTCCGG
>Ga0154804_1344_pt7 | contig 9611 bp, 6 predicted proteins | sample Rifle2008BG16ft_FD_105812 | JGI IMG/M metagenome (GOLD analysis project Ga0154804, IMG submission 105812) | Planctomycetes bacterium RBG_16_55_9 | reverse complement strand
TGCTGAGGTGTTGATGTTGATTCCTACTCTTTCTTATCAGTTTCAGGTGGGTTTTGTATCCACACGACAAGAAGCACACACACAACAACAATAATCCCGGCTATCAAAGCCTTTGCCATAATTTTCATGGCAACATAATAGCCTGTTCACCAATCTAAAGCAAGAGGATCGGTCAGATGACATAGAAACCCCGGGTATAGAGAATGACAAAAGAATATCCCACATAAGAATAATCAACATCCTTCTCGTGTTGAGGAAAGAATAGGAGAATAGAAAAGGGTCACGTCTCAATTATTAACTATTTGCAAACGCGGCCCTCACGTTCTTGATATCACGTCTTAGGTTTCTATCTGTTGCCAGCATCTTTTCAATATGTTTGCACCGAACGCCGATCCCAGCCCCGGTTATACCACCGAAATACTCTCCGAGCTCTTGGCCGCTACAGCCGCTCATCTCTCTGGCGAGATAGATCGCAACGTCACGTGGCAGGTTGCGTTTTGCTCCACGCTTTAAGATATGCTGTTTCCGGACTTGCCAGTGCCTGGCGACTTGGCCGACGATATCCTCCAGGGCCGGTCTTGGGCGTAACCGATCCAGTACAGGAAGCTGACGATCTTTCTTCCGCGTTGATAGAAACGTATCCTTGGCCCATTTCATAAATGTCTCCGATCCCAACAACAGTCCGCCGACAACGTCCTGTGATGGGATATGGGGATCAGAATCCCGCAAGTATTCGCGATATCGTTTACGCTGTGTCTTTGCCGATCGGCCAAATCCCGTTAACACTCGCTGAATGTCCAGCCAGTTCGGCGGCTGGGCCGCCGTGACAAAATACCGACAACTACTCCAGCGATACTTCCACGCCTGCTGAACAACACCCACACGCACAGGATTGAGATGAATATACCGTGAGAGTGATTCCAAGTACGTATCGGCCTCAATCAAAATCGCCTTGAATCGTCCTTGAAACAGATGCCCGGCGTATTGATGACGTCGATTATAGTAAACGGCGTAACTGACGTTGAACCACTGCATCGCACGACTCAGATTCGCCTCGGGCGTTTCAAGGATCAAATGATAATGGTTGGTCATCAGGCAATAGGCATGAAGTCGGACACCAAACAGATGGGCCATCCTATCCAGGCATAACAAAAAACGTTCCCGATCGCGATCGTCCTCGAAGATCGCCTCTTGGCGCTGGCCACGATTAATCACGTGGTAATAAGCCCCAGGATATTCGATTCGTAACGGTCTAACCATACGGAAATAGTACAGTAAATAAACCTGATGTCAATAATTAATAATTGAGACGTGACCCCCTTACCACTCTGACCCCCTTACCACTCTCCGATTCTTCTCTTCGATCCTAAGAAAATAGGCTTCACAGTCACCCGTAGGGTGTGCAAATTTCGTTATTTGCACACGCGGACGAGGCCAACGTGCGCCACACTCCTCTCAATGCCGCGTGTGCAATCCCGATGTACGTCGGGACACACCCTACGGTTCTGTTCTTGAGCCAAAACATGATGGAAATGCTTCTATGATAAGGATATAAAGCAATCTGTCATTCCTGTGAAAACAGGAATCCAAAACGGCGAGGATAACCTGGATTCCCGCATGCGCGGGAATGACACAGGGGATCGGTCAGTTTGTGTACTTTATTCACTGCCGGACGAAATATCGGTGAAAGCATTGTGCCTGAAGAAGAGCGTGTAGGAGAAGTAGAACGGGCATCTTGCTCGTGAGTTACATGGGCGTCTCGCCCATGAAAAAACGCTATGAAAGACTATGAAGTCAGGAAGAAAACATGGGCAAGATGCCCATGCTACTTTAAAACGCCTTCTCACCCACGCTCTATGGTTTGGATTGTTTTGAAGTGTATCGTGTTCCGGTTCCTAAGGCCCAGCAGAGCATTCGATTTATCAATCGTCAATTGTCAATAGTCAATGCTTTTTCCGCTGTGTATTGGCCTCGGGCCTCCATGATGAGCCTGAGCATCTGGTCGGCCTGGCTCTGGACGCCGGGATCGGAGTTCGTAATCCTTGCGTTCCATCGGCTGTATTCCCTATTCAGGTGCCGGCGGGCCTTCTCCCCGGTCATGTCCGAAGTCAGTCCGAGAATGGTCTCGACGTCTTTGACCTCGTGCATGTGGATCGGAAGGACCTTCTCCATCATCAGGCGGAATTTCTCGGCGTCCACTTCGAGCCAGCCCGCCAGGTCCTTCAAGAGCGCCCACTCCTCGGCGGCCACGAAACCATCCGCCCGGGCCACGTACAGGCACAGATCGAGGATGTCGTAACGCTGCGCCACGGGCGCCAGCTCGACAATCTCCATACAGATTTTGCTCGTATCGAGCTTGTTGCCGTCGCGGAAAAAGGCCACCGTCCTGCTCAGAACCTTCTCAAGTTTCCGCGTATCCTTTTCATCCGCCCGTTCCGAATTGGCCAGGATGTTGTCTCGCGCCCAGTCCTCGATGAGCTCGATTTCGCAATCACATAATTCGTTATCGGCGGCGCCGACGGCAAAAGCCAGCGCGACGGCCAGCACCTTCGTCCGGTCGGCGTTCTCTTGCAAATCCATATAGCCCAGGGCCGGATTGTCATGGGCAAACGTACAACGGGTGCAAGAAAGCACCTGGCCGTCGTCGGCGGACGATATCGTCGCCTCAAGCTCCAGGTTGCGCTTTCCCTTTCGAGCAAACGCCAGGCTGTCGATGCGTATCCGGGCCACGGCGGTCCACTCCGACAAGACGGTGAGCCGCTGCGGCAGCCGGCCCAGCTCGACCCGGCGGCAAAACGCGGACATGCGCGGCCCGTCCGGGCCCGCTCCCTGATTTATCCATGCCTGCACGGGCGAGGGCGATTCGTCCGTAACGTCCGTTAGTGAAACGGTGATAGACGCCCGGCATCGATCCCTTGGAGCCTGAATCGAGCCACAAAGCTCAACGCTGAAAGCGTCGAAGGTCTCTTCGTTTTCCCTACGCTCGCTCGTTTGTACACGACAGTTGAGATCGGCAACGTCGATTGTCGATTTTCGATCTTGTGTTAGCCACAAAGCACGCCTTGAGCGAAGTCGAAGGGACACGAAGACACGAAGGTTTTTATATATTATTTCTTTGTGCCTTTGTGCCTTCGTGGCTAAATCGGCCCATCGGGAGCGGTTGAACAAACCGCCAAAGATCAACGCCGCTGACGCAGCCAATACGATCGAAATTAAGATCCAAAAACCAGCCATAGAGATTTATTATTTTCTATTTACTATTTTCTATTTACGATGTGGCGAGGGCATCTCGCCCTCGAATCGCGGGCAGGATGTCCGCGACACACAAGGCCGGGACGGCCTCGCCACAATCGACAATCGACAATCGACAATCGAAAATAGTTATTCAACCTTTGATTGACCCACGGCAGTCAGTTGTTCATCCTTTTCTTTGACGTCGCTTTCGGAGACCTTGCCCTCGCTGTCCAGAGACAGATCGACCTCAAGCACCCTCCCCGATTCGACGTCCTCGAACGTGCAGTGCATTCGCTGATTCGCATCGTAGCTGTAGGTGACTTTAACGGGACATCCCGCCGGCCGGCTTGGCGGAAGCTTGAATTTATGCGTGGCAATCCTGTTGACGTACTGGATGTCGGTATCCTCCCCCTGCGTGACGGTGACCTCGATCTGGTCCTGGTTGTCGATGAGCGTATAGAACATCTGCGTAGCTTTACAGGGCAGAGGCGTATTCTTCTTCAGAATGATACGATTCTGAATGACGCGCCGGCCCGTTTCCCTATCGATCGGCGCGCAAATGGTCCCGTAGCTGTGGTTGCAGACGTCGGTCAGATGAATGTCCTTGAGCCCGCTGGCAATCCCCGCCGGGACGGCATCGGGCTTTTCACGAAGCATTGTCAATCCGGCGTGCAAAGCGGCGCCCAGCGCCACACATTCGTCCACGTTTACCGCCGCCTCCGGGACGAATCCGAACAGCTTCTCCAGCCGCTGCTGGACCAGCGGAATCCGCGTGCTGCCGCCGACCAGGAGCACCTTATCAATCCCGCCCGGCTCGACGCCCGCCTGCTCGAGGGCGACTTCCACCAGGATATCCGCACGGTCCATCCACTCGGAAATGGCCTGCTCGAACATCTGGCGCGTGATCTCTACTTTCATATTGCCCGCGGGGCCGTAGAGCATCGTTTTGGCAACGGTGCGCCTCGACAGCGTCCTCTTGATGTCTTCGGCCTCGTCTTCGTACCGTGCCCTGTCCTCCTCGGAGTTGATCAGGTCGGCGCCGAATTGGTCCTTGTAGGCTTTTTCGAGCCTCTCCAGGATTTTGCGGTCAAAGTCAATGCCGCCCAGCGCATGGTCGCCCTGCGAGCAGATAATATCCATGTCGTGGCCTTTGACGTTCAGGATGGTCACGTCGAACGTTCCGCCGCCCAGGTCGTAGACGAGGACCTTTCCCGATACGCTGCGCGTGGTCGCATAGTACAAGGCGGCGGCCACGGGCTCGTTGACAATTCCAATCACGTTCAGCCCGGCTATCGTCCCGGCGTCCATGGTCGCCTTGCGGCGCACCTCATCGAAGTGAGCGGGAACGGAAATGACCGCGTCGCGAATCTCACCATGCTCGATCGAGCCATCCTGCTTGAGCTTCTTGAGGATCAAGGCCGACAGCTCCACGGGCGTCCAGTCCTTCGAGTCAATATGTACGCGATAGTTCGGATCGCCCATGTGCCGTTTGATCCAGCGGACGGACCTCTGCGCGTTCAGATGTCGCGAGTTGATCGCCTCAATACCGATGCGGACGACATCCGGGTTTTCCTCGTCAAAGTAGATCGCCGACGGTACCAGCCGCTCACCATCCGCGCTGGGGATGATCTCCGGCCTGCCGATCGCGTTGAGAATCGCCAACGCTGAGTACGTTGTGCCGAGGTCTATTCCCACTATGTTCGTCATGTTACACCCCCGTTTTTCGATTTACGGTTTCCGATTTACGATGGCCACTAAGACACCAAGACACGAAGGAAAAAGAAATAACGAATAACGAATGTCGAATTTTGAATATCGAAGTTTGTACGCGAACTCTTTACTTCATCATTCAACATTCATTATTCATTATTCGGTATTTAATTCTTTGTGTCTTTGTGCCTTCGTGGCAATAGAATCGGCAATCGGCAATGGATTCAGGCAAAGAGCCTGACCTGGGCCGGACGCACCACCTTGATATTCTCCTCGCTAATGAAGTACTGGTAGCCCGGGCGGATCACGCCGGCTATCTTGCCTTTGTGCTCGGAGTCCTCGCACGGCTGCCTGTCTTTCACCGCCTCCGCGACCTTTTCCTGGCCCCGATAGTCGCTGTTGATCTGTGGGGCGAATTGCTCGACGCCGCTCGATTCCAGGGCGAAGATCAGCTCGTCTCTCACCTCGGTCAAATGCGCGGTCTTGCCGTTCTTGCTGCTGAGCTGGCTGATACGGTTGTCCAGGTTGTCGATGCAGCGAATCACGCGCAGACAGAACGTCCTGATGATGTTCCAGTCGTAGCCGTCCTGAAGCTTCTCGAGCCGGTCCTGCTGATAGGCCGTGTACTCGCGAATAGCCGAGACCTCCTCGCTGAGCTGTTTAAGAGCACCGTCGAGCGGCTTGGGGTGATCGCGAGCCTCCAGAGGCCTGGCCTCCAGGACCGCCGCCCGCGTGGTCTTCTCATCGGACAGCAGTGAGGCAATTCGCTCGACCTCTTCGGAAATCCTCTTGATCTCGCTGGCTTCGGCGTTGACCTGCGGATCGGGCTGAGCCGGGGTCCAATGGCCCCAACGCGAATTGGGAAGGACTTTCGGCTGTTTCAGACGCTGACTGTATTGTGCAGAGGATTCCTGCTCCGCCGCCGGATTTTCCGTGGAAGGTGGCACATCGGCTGGCTCATCGACCATCTCCGAAGGTTGTTCGTAGTGTGCCCGTAAGGGCAAGGGCATTTCACGCGAACGCCTTACGGCGTCACTACGAGCCCTGACGCCGGCCAAAACTCCCCCCATCATCCGCCAGATCCACACCAGCATCCACCAGACAAAGATGGACCCGCCTAACGACGTGCACACGATGGAGCCTATCAGAACGGACTCATTCAGCTCCTTTTGTTTCTTGTACGCCTCGATCTCGCTCGGCCAATTCTCTCCGTAAAGAACGTCTGCAAACGGATGGACGTCCGTTCGGCCCGAAGCCAGCTTGTCCAGGTCGGCCGTGAGCCGCTCTCGCTGCTCCTGCTTCAACTGAGCCGCCGTCTTCGTCTTGCCGTCCTTATCCAGGAGCAGCGGAAACGCGGGCTTTTCGTCCGCGGGCCGCAGCAGCCATTCATTGTACTGCTTCATGTAATCATCGGTTTGAGTGACGTACCTCGATTGACAGCGGGTAATTTCCTCCTGCTGCCTGCGAATCTCGGTAAGGCCCCACAACAGAGCGACGCTACCGACCAGAAGCAATATCGAACCCAAAATCATCGACTTCGTGCGCATGATTATTCCGTCTTATTTGACGGGATTACAGGATGAACTGGATTATATTTATCCTGTTAATCCTGTTATCCTGTCTAAATCTTTAATCCTGTGATCCCGTCCGCTTGTTCCGCGGGATTGATATTCTCGACGAACGCCTCATCCTCGCTCTTGCCGTACACCTCGGTCACGCGCAGGACCTCTTCTATCGTCGTCAGGCCCTGCTTGATCTTGAGAATCCCGTCATCGTACAGCGTCCGCCGGCCGCTTTCGTGGAAGACTCGGCGCATATTGTTCACCGACGGGTCCTTGTTGATCATGTCTCTGAACCGCTCATCGAGGATCAAGAGCTCGTAGATACCCGCCCGGCCCAGGTAGCCCGAGCCTCGGCAGTTGTCACAACCGGCGCCATGGTACATCTGGTCCAGTTGGACTCCCGCCTTCTCCAGATACTTTCGCACGTTCTGCGACACCTCGTAGAGCTGCTTGCACTTCGGACAAATCTTGCGGACCAGTCGCTGGGCGAGCACCGCGTTCAACGAGGCGGCGATCAAATACGGCTCGATGCCGATATCGCCCAGCCTGGGAATGCTGGCGGTCGCGTCGTTCGTATGCAGCGTGGACAATACCAGGTGACCCGTCAAGGCCGCCTGGACCGCTATCCGCGCGGTCTCGTTATCACGAATCTCTCCGATCATGATGACGTCCGGGTCCTGACGCAGCAGACTCCGCAGCGACATGGCAAAATCCAGGCCGATCTTATCATTGATCTGGACCTGGTTGCAGAAACCCAGCTCGTACTCGACCGGGTCCTCGACCGTCGAGATATTGAGCTTGTCGCCGTCCATCTGGCACAGGGCCGAGTACAGCGTCGTGCTCTTGCCGGAGCCCGTCGGGCCGGTCACCAGGAGAATCCCGTGCGGCAGCACAATCTGCTCTCCGAAGGTCTCCATCACGTCCGGCTCCATGCCTAACTGCGCGAGGCCGCGAAGGACGGATTGGCTGTCCAGCACGCGGATCACCACCTTTTCCCCGTGATTCGTCGGCAGCGTCGAGACGCGTAAGTCGATGGCCCGGCCGCCCACGGAGACCTTGATCTTCCCGTCCTGGGGCAGCCGCCTCTCCGAGATGTCCAGGTTCGCCATGATCTTGATGCGGGAAACAATGGCCGGGTGCATCTTCAGCGGCGACTGCTTCATCTCGAAAAGCACGCCGTCGATGCGATACCGCGTCTTCATGAACTTTTCCTTGGGCTCGATGTGAATATCGCTGGCGCCCTCCCGGATCGCGTTGCTGATCAGGTAATTCACGAACTTGATGACGGGCGATTGGCCCGCCATCTTTTCGAGGTCCTCGGAATCCTCCCGCTCGTCCTGAACGATCTCGACGTCCGACATGTCGTTGATGATGTCGTCCAGATTGTGATTCACCCTTTCGTCGCTGAGGACATCGCAGACTTTGTCTATGTCCGAATCCAGGCAGACGATCGTTTCGGTGTTCATCCGGGTCTGCCGCTTGACGTCCTCGATGACGAACAAGTCGGCCGGATGGCTCGTCGCGACCACCAGCGTCTGGTCCCGAAACGCAATGGGCATGATGCGGTTGTTTCTGATGTAGTCGATCCCAAGACTGCCGAACGCATCTCTATCGACCTTTTCGGGATCGATCCGGCGAAACTCCAGCCCGTACAAGCCCGCCCGGGCCATAGAGATGTCCGGCTCGCCGGCCAAATGCAATTCCGTGATGATCTGGCAGACGTCACAATTGGGCTTGACCTTCTGCTTGCGCCTGATCTCGGAAAGCTGCTCGCTCGTGATCGTGCCCATTTCAGAAAGGACGTCCGCCACGTCGCGAATCGCAGAGACGCTGTCCTCCCCCGGGCTATATAGTTGTGACAGACCGCTGATTTCCTCATCGAAACCGTCATTCGGACGAGCGCCGGTCCGACTGTCGCCGGAACGCCCTTCTCTGAGTCTGAATCCAAAAATCCGCGCCATGTCCCTCGATACCCCCAATCGACTTACGACTTACGATCTACGATTTGCGATTTTAGGATTAGCCGCAAAGACACTGAATTCAGAGAGAATATCGAATAACGAATAATGAATTTCGAATGATGAAGCAAGGGCTTCGAGCAGAATCCTTCGATATTCGACATTCGACATTCGATATTCATTATTTAGTTTCTCTTGTGCCTTCGTGGTTCCATAGGCAATCGGTCCGGCAGGATTGCCGGAGCAATCGAAAATCGAAAATATTCACGTCATCCTCCATTCTCCATTTTCTTTCCTCCGATCCCCCAGGGATGGCAAGCGTGCAATCCGGCAGGACTGACGGACTCCGGGGGCCGTACCTAAAATATAAGTAATAATCTCACTCGACCAAATCTTGATAGACGATAGTCGATGTGGCGAGTCCCGATGTCCATCGGGATTGCCCTTGTTTGTGTCGAGGGCGTCCCGCCCTCGAATCGCGGGCAGGATGCCCGCGACACGCAAGGCTGGGACGGCCTCGCCACAATCACAAATCGAAAAACGCTGGGGATTATGGTGATTTAGAACGGTCGATTATCGGAACGGTTGGTGGGGTATGTTTGTAGTGACGCCGTAAGGCGTTTCCTTAATGCCCTTGCGTGCACACGACAAACGGATGGGTGGCAGCTTCATCCCGATGGTCGTTCGTGGCGAGGGCGTCCCGCCCTTGCGTCGCGTGGCCGTCCCGGCCTCGCTAATTCAAAGAACAAAAAACAAGGGCAAGATGCCCTCGCCACATGCCTCTCCGGTTAAAAACAGGCTACACGGTCGCAGCATCTTTCGGATGTGCGGGCGGCGGATCCGTCTGGTCCGGGAATACCTCATCCGCCAGGTCCCGGCCCACGTGCTTGACGTAATATTGCCTGATGACTTTCTGGCCCTGGTTCTCAACGGTCCCGAAGTACTTCGGGATCGAGGAAAATACCCCGATCTTCATCAGAATGAGTATTGCGACGCAGGCAGCCAGGCTCGCGATGGAAAATCCGTACTTGCCGTACCTGTCCAACGGCTTCGGATCGGGCAGCGTCGTCCTAAGCTCCTGGGCCTCGGGCTCTTGTTGAAGGCTGTGCTTGAGAACGGAAATGGCTCGTTCGTTCGCACGCGTCAA
>Ga0154804_1037_pt3 | contig 9930 bp, 9 predicted proteins | sample Rifle2008BG16ft_FD_105812 | JGI IMG/M metagenome (GOLD analysis project Ga0154804, IMG submission 105812) | Planctomycetes bacterium RBG_16_55_9 | reverse complement strand
GCCGACGTCGTGGCCGTCAACGGGGCCGAAATACGGGATATTCATGCTCTCGAACATCTGGCTGGCGGGCAGGAACATACGGATGCTCTTCTTGATTCTCTCGAGCGTTTCGTCCACGCTTTTTCCGAAGACCGGCATGTGCTCCAGGATATTGCTCGTCGTCTTCCGCAGACCTTCATAAGTATGGCTCAGCCGGATCTTGGAGAAGTACTTCGCCACCGCCCCGACCGTCGCGTCGATAGCCATCGAGTTATCGTTCAGCACGATCAGCAGTTGCCTTTTGACCAGGCCAAGATTGTTAAGGGCCTCGAAGGACGCGCCGTTGACGATGCTGGCGTCGCCGATAACCGCCACGATCTTACTCGTCGCTCGTGACTTGTCGCTCGTCACTCGTTCCCCGGCTTCTGAGTCAGGATTCTCGAGTCCTGTTTTTATCTGCTCAGCCAGGGCCAGTCCGATGGCGGTTGAGATCGACGTGCCCGCGTGGCCGACGGCAAACAGGTCGTACTCGCTCTCGGCGGGATTGGGAAAGCCGCTGATCCCATCGGGATGACGGAGATTTTTGAACTTGTCCTTTCGCCCGGTGAGAATCTTGTGGGTATAGCACTGGTGGCCGACGTCCCAAAGCAGCTTATCCCGCCGAAAATCGAAGACGCAGTGCAGCGCCAGCGTCAGCTCCACCACGCCGAGGTTGCTCGCCAGGTGCCCGCCCGTCTTGCTGACGGAATCGAGAATGAGCCGGCGTATTTCCTCCGCCAGGGCCTTTCGTTCGGGGCCCGACAGCGCCTTCACGTCATCAGGACTATTGACTTGCTCCAGCAAATTACCCATCAGAATTCAACTATAACAACTTGCATGAACAAAAGGTAGGTTTTTTTCCTCTGACTTCCCTGGACGTGCGTTCAAAGCTTTTGTCGACCGTCTTCATTTCCTGACACGGCAGGCGTAGGGTGTGCAACTTGTTGCACACGCGGACTCAATCACGTTGTAGTAATCCGCGTGGGCAAAAAACGTCATTTGCCCACCCTACGAGTAGCCGTAGGGTGTGCAACTTGTTGCACACGCGGATTCGATTGTGTTGTGGCACACGAAATGTGGTCCACATGGGTAAAGCCCACCCTACGAGTGCTGATTGTCATTTCGACCGGAGCAATGCGCAGCATCGCGCAGCGGAGAAATCTGGCTGCGAGGGAAAAACACGCCCTATCCACAGCCAGATGTCTCGACTGCGCTGCGCTCGACATGACAGAACGCACGGCGGAGGGCCCCCAGCAGGCGTAGGGTGTGCAACTTGTTGCACACGCGGACTCGATCACGTTGTAGTAATCCGCGTGGGCAAAAAACGTCATTTGCCCACCCTACGAGTGCCGGCAAGACCTATTTTCTTCGGAGGATGGCTGTGTAGCCGCCGTCGTGGTCTGGAGGCTCGGCTGATGGCAATATCAGCTCTTCGCATTCGAGCTCGAACGCCGGATTCCTCTTGAGAAAATCTCTTACAAGCTCGCCATTTTCGGCCTTTTGAATACTGCACGTGCTGTAGCAGATTTTTCCATGAGCCTTGACCCTTGCCGCGGCGTCGTCGAGCAGGTCGCTTTGCATCTTGGTGAGTGCATGAATACCTTCCGGGCTGATGCGATATCGGGCCTCGATCCGCCTGGCCAGGACGCCCGTGTTCGAGCACGGAACATCCAGCACGACACAATCGAATTTAGAATTAAGAATTGAGAATTGAGAATGACTAAGCTCTTCATAGGGTACAACATTAACGCTTTTTATGCCGAGACGGGCGATATTCTCTTTGACCCTCTCCAGCCGGCGAGGGTTGATATCGGTTGCAACAATGGTGGCCAAATCGCCGGTCGCTTCGGCCAACTGTGTCGTCTTCACACCCGGCGCCGCGCAGAGATCGAGAATCGTCCAGTCCGGCTGCGGATTCAAGAGCCGGACGGGACGCGAAGCTGTCACGTCCTGAACGATGAATTCACCCTCGGCAAAGCCGGGAAGCTGCGATATGGCCCGCGGACTTTTAATGTGAATCATCGATTTATGACAACTGTCATTCCTGTGTAAACAGGAATCCATCGACTCGATGAGTTTTATATCATCGCATTTTTGGACTCCTGCTTTCGCAGGAGTGACAATGGGGATTATCTCCAGCTCGATACCTGCTTGCCTGAGTTTCTCCACTAATGCCGTTATCGTGATTCTCAGCGCGTTGGGGCGAATGGTGATGCTCGGCTTACGATTCGACGCAAGGCAAATCCGCCCGGTGGATTCTTCGCCGAACTCATCGAGCCAATCGGCGAGAAGCCATTGCGGCAGCGAGAAAACGGTGCTTAGATAGCCCGCCGGATCAGCCTCTCGGTTCGGCAGGAAATCCGTATCGAATTCGCAACCGCTCGAAGCCACTTGCATAAGCGTGCGCCGGGTAGCAACCTCTGATAACGGACTCTGGCGATTGCCAATGTGCCGTATGACTTGCCTTAATACCGCATTGACAAAGCCGGCCTGCTTCTTGCCTGTCGCGGCCTTGGCAAGCTCCACCGCCTCGTTGACGACGGCATATATTTCCGTCGCCGGGCAGTAGATCAATTCATAAGCTGCGACACGAATGATGGCCAGAAGCCCGCCTTGTATCCTCTCAACGGGCCGGCCGGAGAACGCGGTAATAACAGTATCGACAGCCCCGCGATTTCGCAGCGTACCAAAAACAAGATCAGTGGCCTTTTGCCTTTGGTCCGTTTCGTGCAGCAGCCGATCCAGCACCGGCCCGGCGTAATTCCTCCTCGGATCGCACCGACTCAAAACCTCAACAGCAACCGCCCGCGCCGATTTGACTTTTCGATCCGTCATGCCTCAACTGTCTATTTTAACGAACGAGTCGCCGGGTTGGGTTTGTCGGCCGTTGGCGAAATCTTTGAAGGCCATCAGGGCCGAGCCGGCCGGTTTGATTTGAGTGATCTTCAGGGCATCCTCGCCGCAAATGACGTTCAGATCTTCATCGAGCGTTCCAGTCGGGAGGTTCGCCGGATTTGAAGTCTCGACGACCTCCGCGCCGGCGATAGTCACCCGAACTGATTTATTGCTTTTTCTTGAGAGGTAGCTCGCCGAGGCGCCGGGCCAGGGCCAGAAGCCGCGTATCTTTCGGGCCAGGACCTCCGCCGGCTCGGAGAAATCCAGCCGGCCGTCTTCTTTCTTCAGCTTGGGTGCGGCGGTCGCCTTGGAATGATCCTGCTCGGTATAAATCGCCGTGCCGTCGGCGATCTGATTGATCGTGTTCAACAGCAACGGTCCCGCCATTTCGGCCAGCCTGTCGTGCAATTGGGCGGCGGTCTCGCGGGGTCCGATATCGGTTTGTGCCTGGGCCAGGATTTTACCGGTGTCCATTTTTTCCGCCAGCGTAATAATACTGACGCCGGTCGCGGTTTCGCCCTTGATGATGGCCCAATTGATGGGTGCGGCCCCGCGGTACTTCGGAAGCAGCGAGGCGTGGACGTTGATGGCCCCTTTCGGCGGCAGTGCGATCAGCTCATTAGATATCTTCTGGCCGAACGCAATAACAACAATCAACTCCGGCTGACAAGAAGCTATCTGTTCGATGATTGAGGGCTCGTTGGCGTTCTGTGTTTCGATAAAAGGGACGCCGTGCGCGCCGGCCCAGTGGGCGACCGGCGTCGTATTGGGCTTTCTGCCCCTTCCGGCCGGCTGCGCCGGCTGGGTCACGACCAGCCGCAACTCGTGCTCCGAGCCGATCAACCCATTTAGGCACCCAATGCCAAACCAACCACTACCGAGATAGACGATACGCATTTTTTTACGATGGACGATGGACGAGAGACGATGGACGAAGGAACAGAAATGACAGGCTATTTGCTATTACAAAACGTGTCAGCTTTTCGTTCCATCGTGGATAGCATGGCGAATATGTGCTCATACTTCTCATCGAGTCTTTCAAATGTCCTTCTATCAATATATTTACAAGCTAAGGCAAATTCTAACCAAGTCTGCGTTTCTGCGGTTTCTTGTCCGGAATCTGATACCTTGTTAATGAAAACGGCCTTGTATCGACGTTTACGCCAGCCCTCCGAAAGATTCGTACAGACAGATCTGGAAGCTCTACGTACCTGATCGGTCAGAGAGTACGTCTCTTCCTTTGAAAAACTCTTAGATATCTCAAATATCTCCATCGCAGCTTCAAACGCCAGTTTATACACCTCCAGGTCTCTTACGCTGCGTATTCTCTTCGTCTGTCGTCCCTCGTCCATCGTCTATCGTCTTACTTACTGCGTTCCTGGAGTTTTTTGAGCTGTTTTCGATGGGCGATTCTGGCGGTCTGGCCCATGCGGTTGACGATCGTCATGCCTTCAATGTGGTCGTACTCATGCTGCAGCGCCCGGGCGTAGAGTCCTTCGCCCTGGTCCCTGAATTCGTTGCCGTCGAGGTCGGTGGCGGTCACCTCGCATTTCTTGTATCGGCGAATCTTCGTATAAATCCCCGGCACCGACAGGCATCCTTCCTCGACCGCATCGAGCTCGCCCGCCGGGGTGACGGTCGGATTCACATAAACTCTTACCTTCTCTCTGCTGCCATCCAGCGAGATAATAAAAAGCCGAAGCGACACGCCCGCCTGCGGGGCCGCGAAACCCACGCCCTTGTTCGTGAGCATAAGGTCGATCATTTTGTCCACCAGCCGCCGGATCGACTCATCGACTTTCTCAACCGGCCTGGCCCGCTGCCCCAGCACCCCTGCCGGATAATGCGTCATTCCGCATTTGTCAAAATCAATCTGCGTCATTAGGCCAAGTCCTTCTTCGCTTTTTCCTTCACTTTCTCCATGAAATACCGGAAGGAGTTGTTTTTACGTTTGGCAGTCTCGATGGAGAACTTCTTCAGAATCTCACTCATAAAATCAACCACAGAAACAAAACGCTGAGGGATTAGTTTCTCGAATTGCTCCTTCGTGATATCATCCATGCGGGGCAAACTCGCGAGCCCGAGTTCCCGGCAGGCTTCATCGCCTATACCGGCCATGTACCAGCTTTCTATTTCCCTTCTGACTACGATGGCGCGCCCGGGATCAACCATATTCTTATGACACTCAACCAGATGTCCCTTTCTTGCCGTCACACAGGGAGAGGTGTTCATATCAGACACGAAGAGATAATCCGCCTTCATTGCCTGGGCTGACCTGAGATAGCTTATCCTTCTATCGATTGTGGCCCCTGCATATTCCCATATTTGCACGTGGTCGTACTGTTCCTGGAGTATCGGCATTATCACGACATTGAAGAATTCTCTGTCGTCGCGTCCTTCCACCAACACGTGCATCCATCGGTACATGGCCGATCATGGCCCCCAGAGTTCCTGGACAAAAACTTCATCAAGACCCAAATTGTTCTCGAGAAATATCTTCACCGCTTCCTTGTCAGCAGGTTTGGATACCGTGGAGAAACCTTCTTTATCTCTCGATATAAGCAGCAGGTTCTCCACGCCGGCGTGTTTTACAACCTCCGGACTATGCGTCGTAACAATGATCTGCTTGTCTCTGGCTGCATCCTTCATCAACTCCATCAGTCCGGAGATCAAATGCGGATGGAGATTCCGCTCCGGCTCTTCAATGATGACCACATCCTTGTCCTCGAAGAACAGCGCGACGATCAGGGCCATCACATCAACGGTGCCATCTGACAGCAGATGGGCGAGAAGGGCGTCGTCGTAATACGTCTCGCGCAGCTTCAGGAGGATGGAGGTTCCCAGGTATGGCCTCGTCCCGATCTGCAGGGCGAATGGGAGCATGTAATGGAGGAGATTGTGGAGCTTCCGGCTCTTTTCGGGATCGGCCCGAATCTGTTTGAGGATAAGGGCAAGATTCTCCCCGTTTTCCTGAAGCACCGCTTTGCCTGCCATTCGGAAGGGAGACTTGGCCAAGTGCGGGTCAATATCGTACGCACCTATGCCGCCAAAGAGACTCTCCCATGGCGCGAGGAAACCAAGAAAACGCATGCGTACAAGAAGAGTTTTTGCTTCTGTCTGTTGCATCCTCGGACCGGGCGTTTCCAAATAGGGCCAAAGTGCGGAGAATCGTGGATCGTTCTTGAGATGAGGCGTTTCCTCGGCGGGTTCAACGCCCACCTTCGGTGTGCCCTCCGACACTTCTATCCGTAACCTCAACTCCTCAGCAGTGACCTTTTCGCGCGATCCATTCTCCACCTGGTTTTCGCCATCTGAGATCCGGAGTGTCTGAATGACGTTGTCTTCTTCTATGATGACTCCGTTGCCTTTTTTCCCGACCCGGAGGGAAAAACCATAAACTGTCTCGCACGCATGAACAGACGTGGATCCACTACCGCACGCCATCTCCCGGTTAGACGTGATTCGCACTCCGAACGGTGCCGAGCGTCCAGCTTTCCGATTCACTATCGAATCGCATCCACCATGCAATGAAATCGCATCGTCGAGATTGTTGTCCTCAGTGTTCTTCAGAAACCGGAAGATCTCCACGAAATTCGACTTCCCCGAGGCATTGGCGCCGATGACGACGTTGAACCGGCTCAGGTTGAGGTCCAGATCCTTGAAGCTCTTGAAGTTCGAGGCTTTGATGTTCGTGATGGCCATACGCTCAATCCTCACCGGTCGTCGAATTCGTCGCCTTCGAAGGTGTTGCCGAGATAGGATTTTTTCACGAGCTCGTTGCGGATGATCTCGGCGGGCGGGCCGGCCCCGATCACCCTGCCGTGGTCGATAATGTAGGCCTTATCCACAACCTCGAGCGTTCTCTCGACGTTATGGTCCGTCACGAGAATGCTGACGCCGGACGCGACGAGCCGGCGAATCTCACCCTGCAAGTCTTCAACCGCGATGGGATCGACGCCGCTAAACGGCTCGTCCAGCAGAATCAGGGAAGGATTGGTCACCATCGCGCGGGCGATCTCGAGCTTCCGCCGTTCGCCGCCGGACAGGAACCGGCCCTGGCTGTTCGCCACCTCGCTCAACGCGAATCGCTCGATGAGCATCTCGGCCCGGCGATGGCGCTGGGCCCAGCTCAGCGGCATCGTCTCCAGGATCGCCAGGAGGTTTTTGCGAACGCTCAACCGCTGAAAGATGCTCGGCTCCTGAGAAAGATAGCCAATACCCAGGCGGGCGCGTTTGTACATCGGCAGCTTCGTGATATTCCGGCCCTGGAAAAGCACCGACCCGCTGTTGGGCGTGACCATCCCCATAATCATGCGAAAAGAGGTGGTCTTGCCGGCCCCGTTGCGGCCCAGAAGCCCGACGATACTCTGCTCTTCGATGGTGATCGATACCTCGTTGACGACAATTCGCCCGGAATATCTTTTCACCAATCCGCAAGTTTCAAGAAGGTTCATGCCTGCCATATTCGCGTCTCATACCGGATTCCGTATCGGGGCATTATAACAAGACCCGTCGCCGGAGCAAACAAATATCACCGCAGGGAAGGACCCGAAGTACATCGGTACGTGTTTAGCTGAGACAAAACCATCCCCATCCCGATAAACAGCAATCGGGATGAGGCTGCCACCCAGCGCTCGTAGGGTGGGCAAATGTCGTTTTTTGCCCACACGGATTACGTTGGCGCATGCAATAGCACGGTCAAAACCGCGTGTGCAATCCCGATCCCGATCCCGATGAACGTTTATCGGGATTCATCGGGATCGGGACACACCCTACGGCTCTGCCACCCAGCCGCTTAAGGTTTCGATCGATCCTCAATCTTGCCCCCCCTTGTCTTTCAACCGAGCGACCTCTACCTCTTGTCATTTCGACCGAGCGCAGCGAGTGGAGAAATCTGGCTACGATGGAAAAAAACGTTCTTTCCCCAGCCAGATGTCTCGATTTCGTCCGCCTTTGGCGGACTCCGCTCGACATGACAGAGTGAGCGACTCAAGGCCTCTCCGGAACCGCTTGAATCCTCCCATCGAATTCCGACCGCACCCGATGCCAAAAAGCGAATAAATCTTCTGGCATTTCGGCGATATTTCTGCTATATAGGCGTCTTTCGCATATAGAAAGCTGTTTTGTTGTTTACCTAAGGGCGTATATGTTTGCGATCTTAAGCGACATACACTCGAATATCGAAGCCTTAACGACGGTCCTGGCGGACATCGAAAAACGCGGTATCAAGACGATCTATTGCCTGGGCGACGTGGTCGGCTACGGCCCCAATCCGAAAGAATGTCTCGATCTGATTATCACCAGGAGCAAGTGGTGCGTTCTGGGCAATCACGATTATGCGGTTTTCTACGAGCCGACGAATTTCAACTACGGCGCCGAACAGGCCAGTTTCTGGACCCGGGAGGTCCTGGAATCCGAGGAAGAGCCGCCGCCCCGCGATAGACGCTGGAGCTTCCTGGGCAAGCTGCCGATGCGGCGTACGCTCAAAAGCAAGCTCGGCAAGCACACGGCCACGATTGATTTCGTCCACGCCTCGCCCCGGCGGCCGATCAACGAATACATCTTTCCCGACGACGTCTACACGAATCCGCTCAAGGTCCGGCTGCTCTTCGAGCGCGTCAAGCACATCTGCTTCGTGGGCCATACGCACATGCCCGGCGTGTTCCTCGACGAGCCCGATTTCTATCTGCCGAACGAGCTGAACAACGTCTATCCGATTGTCGATGACGAGAAAGCCATCATCAATATCGGCTCCGTCGGCCAGCCCAGAGACAAGGATAACCGGGCCAGCTACGTCTATATTGAGGAAGACAAGGTGCATTTCGTCCGGCTCGAATACGATTTCAAAACCACGATGAAGAAAATCTACGCCATCGACCAATTGGACAACTTCCACGCGGACCGGCTCCAGAGTGGAAGATAAGGGGCATTGACTATTGTCCCTGCTTTCGCAGGGATGACAATACTATTGACTATTTAGGCATGAGAACGCACATCCATTCGCGTTGTGATATTCGATGATGAAAGCAATTCTGGCTTCTGTTGTTATTGGCTTTGTTTTTTTCTGCGGGTGGCTTGTTGTCGAATCCGGGTTTTTCGAGGATTCAACGCGGGTCAAGCCGGGCTGCATCCTCCTGCAGAACGTTGCCGGTAATGAAGAACGGGGAGCCGAAGATGCCCCGGAGCAAGAGGCCCAACAGGTCAAAGCCGCCGAGACGACCGAATACGGAGCCGATCATGCCCCCGCCAAAACAATGACGCTGGGCTCGGTCGATCCGAAAAGCGGCTACAAGATCCAGGTGGAATTGAGCTCCAAAGGGGCCGCCATCAGAAAGGTCACCTTCAGCGAATTCGACGACGGCAATCGCAAGGATCCTCAACCGCTGGTCTTCGTCTCGCCCATTCCGAGAAGCGAGGGCGGCGAGGTGTTGGTCCTGGCCAATACGGCCCTCGTTTTCGTCGAGCGACAGGTGCAATTGCCGCTCGATAAGCTTCACTTGAGCAGCTTCGAGCCTCAAACCGAAGAGGACGGCTCGCAAACCGGCCGATTCGAGGCGACGATTAAGAATGAAAGCACCGGCGAACCGGTCCTGAAACTGACCAAAACCTATAGAATCCCCCGTGACAGCTATCTTCTCAATTGCCAGATCGCTATTGAGAATCTCTCGAATGCTGAGCACCAGGTTCGCTTCAATCTGGTCGGGCCGGGCGGGGTGAACAGAGAAGCCCTCCGGAGCGATATGAGAAGCGTCGTGGCCGGCTTTAGAGATGCAAAGGGCCGCGTCACCAGCAAGATGCTTGCCATAAATACCCTCCACAAGAAGGCGAAAAGCATCGAGGAACGGCAACTGTCAAAGCCCGGCGGCAATTTCCTCTGGGCCGCCGCGGTCAATAAGTACTTCACGGCTATTGCCGTGCCCATCCCGGACAACGGCAAGGACTACTGCGACTGGATCACGAGTAAAACGGGCCGGCTCTACAACCCCGACGGGGACAACAAAGCCAATAGCGGCGACG
>Ga0154804_1281_pt3 | contig 10332 bp, 9 predicted proteins | sample Rifle2008BG16ft_FD_105812 | JGI IMG/M metagenome (GOLD analysis project Ga0154804, IMG submission 105812) | Planctomycetes bacterium RBG_16_55_9 | reverse complement strand
CCCGCCGGCAGACATTCCCAGGGCGGCTGCTTCTCTTTCGCCGACGGGCACGTCGAGCGATGGCGCTGGGCGACGCCGAAAATCTTCATCAAACTCGGGCAATATGTCGGATCGGACGAAGAGGTCGAAGATTTCCTAAGAGTCCAGCGAGGCGTCAGACCGGAAAAACCTAAATCCGGGGGCGGCTTCATTCCATTTTAACTTTTCATCCATGTTGACCAGAGCGAGGGAGATTAAGAAAGTGAGAACAAAACAGTGGGACATTAGTGCTGTAATAATATTGCTCGTATTGCTCTTACCGAACAGTACAAAAATCTTCGCCCGCTTAACGACAAGGGGCTACCAACCTTCAGAGATTGTGCAGAAAGCCGATATTATCTGCACGGCCACCGTCTTGTCCACACAATGCCAGTGGAAGGACGATGGCCGGGGAAGGCATATCTACACCCATGTCGAGCTTATAATTAATCGGATGATCAAGGGCAATTTGCCAACGAGCCTTATTGATTTGGAGGTTGTCGGCGGGACGGTGGGCGACATAACGGAGTACGTCAGCGATAGTCCGGTTTTCAGAGCGTCGGAGCAATCGCTGCTCTTTTTTGAGAGCGACTCTCCTCGCCCGGCGGGAAGCATCTTATGCAAGATACCCATCCTTGATGACCACGTCTTCTGGGGCGGCCGCAAGGTCTCTCTGGAAGCGCTCTGTACATCGCTTGCCCTCGGCATCGAGGACGTTCCCGATGAATCCGGTCCAAGCGTGTTCGCCGATGATACAGGCACAGCGCCGAACATCAATAGCATCGTCCCCGATATTGCTTCGGCGGGCACGGGCACCGAGGTGACTATCCATGGGACAGGTTTCGGCCAGAGCCGGGGTTCCGGGAAGGTGGAGTTTTTCTATCGAGGAGGAGAGCCTCGCATAGAATCTCGGGCCGTTTCATTATGGTCGGATACACAGATTGTCTGCACGGTGCCTACGGGTATTATCAACGACTATCCGGCCAGTGCCGGCAGCGGGCCGGTAACCGTGGCTACGTTGTCAGGAATTAGTAACAGCTACCCGTTCAGGGTGACCTTTGGTTACGGTGGTCGATACTGGTGGGGTGAAAATCCGGTCGTGTCTTATTACATCAATGAAAACACTTCCGATTGCGTTGGCGAAGGAGCCGCGGTCCAGGCTGCCGCCGAGACATGGAACCTTGCGAGTGCCGGCTTCCAGCTCCATTATGCCGGTTCCCATACGAGCGCTCAGTCGAGTGGAAACGACAAGAATGAGATCTTATGGGGTTCGACGCCTTCGAACGCCTTGGCAATAACTTATACTTGGTTGAAACAGGGCTTCTCTGATCCAAGACGTTCTCCGCCGGGATACCAGATCATCGAATGTGATATGGTCTTCAACGACCGGCGTAACTGGAGTACAAATCCATCTGCATTCGAGGCGGATGTCCAGTCGATCGCCCTTCATGAGCTTGGCCACTTCTTCAATTTGCGTGATCTGTACGGAGATATCGGGGATAGCGAATACGATGAAACCAAGGTTATGTATGGATACAGCGACGGCAGCACTCTCAAAAGGAGCTTGCATCCCGACGACGTGGCGGGCGTACATTGGATCTACTATCCGACCAGCCCGCCGGCTATGCCTGACTCTATCGATTATCCCTCTGAGGATGACGGTGTTTACACTATCTTTTGGGATGCCTGTATCGCAGCGAGCTCTTATCAGCTCGAGCGTTCAATGGATGGCGCCGATTGGGTACAAATCTACTCCGGCCCCCATATCTGGTTCGATGAGACCGTGGAGAATGGACACTATCGGTATCGTGTTGCGGCTTCCAACGCAGCCGGGGCCAGCGGTTGGAGGACCGGCGACTGGAGGTGCCTGGTTCAATTTATGATCTGGGAAGGCAGAGGTGAGCCAAATGATCCTTACTTGATACGTACCGCCGATCAGCTCGACAGGATCGGAATGGATTCGAGGTGGTGGAACAAACACTTCAAGCTCGCAGCCGATATCGATCTCTCAAAATTTGATGGTCTCAGTGGGCAGGGTACGTTCCACGTCATCGCACCGGACGAATCAATGCCGTGGACGGGCGTCTTTGACGGCAACGATCACACGATCTCCAACTTCACCTGCATATCGAGCACGTCAGGTCACGTGGGGCTTCTCGGATGTATGGCCGGTCCGAACGCTGAAATCAAGCGTCTGAGGCTCGTCGGGGCTGATGTTGAGCATCTTGACGCGAGCGTGGGGGACCGGGCTGGAGCGCTCGTCGGCCTTTTGAGGGAAGGTACAATCACCGGCTGCTACGTGGATGACGCCGATGTCAGCGGCAGAAACCGTGTCGGCGGCCTCGTCGGAGAAAACGTGAATGGGAAGATCGCCAATTGTTATGCCGATGCCAGTGTCTATGGAATGGACGACGTCGGCGGGCTTGTGGGATACAATTCCGGCCGCATCAACGCTTCTTTTACTACGGGGCTTATATCGGGTAGCGGATGGGGATTCGGCGGATTGGCGGGGGCCAACAATCCGAAAGGCAGAATATCCCAATGCTACAGCAGCAGCACGACCAGGGGCGGAGAGAGAGTCGGTGGATTGGTCGGAGAAAACAGGCAAGGAACGATCGTACAAAGCTACAGCACCGGCTCCGTTCGGGGCACGAAAGGATACGTCGGCGGCCTCGTGGGAGATAACTTGAACGGAAACGTCGAGGCGTCTTTTTGGGACATGGAGACCAGCCAACGGACGACCAGCGACGGCGGCACCGGAAAGACCACAGCCCAGATGCACACGGCCGGCACCTATCTGGAAGCGGGGTGGGACTTCGTGGACGAAACGGCCAACGGCACGGAAGATACCTGGCGAATCGACGAAGGAAAAGACTACCCGCGCCTATGGTGGGAAAGGAATTGACTAAAGATTTATGATTTATTATTTACTATTTATGAATGTCGGCTTTCGCCAGTCTCAATACAAAATCATAAATAATAAATAGTAAATTCAGTAGTTTTTCAAATTGCTCATCCACTGAGGCCAGTCCTGGGCCGCGGCGCCGCCGGCTTTCGTCCAGGGGCCGTGAATATCGAAGTTGCGATTCCAATTGAACGTCCAAAGCTCCTTCAGACCGACTTTCCTGACGTTGAGGTCCACAAAAACCATGTTGATGATGCCGTCGTGCCTGTTGATGCACACCAGGTGCATTTCGTTCGGCAGCACAACGACGCCGTCCAGATCAGGCGGGCCTTGGGTATGACTGGGCCAGGTGTCCAGGAAGACGCAATCGAAGAACAGGGGAATATTGCCCGCCTTCTTTTGATTTCGGTCTTTCCAATAGTTGTCCTCGGGACGGTCGCCAAGCCACTCATTGAGGCCATAGCTGCCGTAATCGGCGCCTGCCTTATCCTCGAAGTTGGTCCAGCCGCCTCCTCCGGCCTGCCATCGCCAGGCGCCAAAGGGGACCTTTCCCCCATCGGAATACGGTTTCTTGGCCGAGGGGCATAACGTCAGCGCGCCGCGGTCTCTGTAATAAGGTCGCAGCATGTCGGGCCAGTCGCCGGAGGCGCCGGCGCCCGTCGGGAACTTGCCGTCGGACTCGTCAAGGTACATGTGCCAGCAATAACTCCATTGTTTGGTGTTCGCCATGCAGGAGACGGCCTGGGCTTGTTTCCTGACCCGCTGTAACGACGGCATCAATATAGCCAGCAACAAGGCGATAATGGCGATCACCACCAAAAGCTCGATTAACGTAAATGCTCTTTGTCTGCTCATAGTGTTGTGCCTTTCTTGTATTAGACTCTTTTCAGTAGTCTTTGAAGTTGTTCATCAAAAGCTCGATCAGTGTGAAACCTCTCGATCTGTCCATAAGAGCACTCCTCGCCTCTCTTGGAATTCCACGTTTCCCTCGCAGGATGCGAAAAGGGTGTTTTCTGTTCCGCAGAATATCCAATTTTGCTCTTTTAGCCTTATAGGTCCGAAAGCTATTATACCTTCTTTTCGAGGCGCCTGCAACGTTATCTGTCCGAACAATGGCTGCAATTTTGCGGTAAATATGGTATCTTAGCCGGATTGAAACTTGTCTGACGACGGTCAAGATTCGGTCGTGCTTTGAAAATACTCTGACGGAAGCTGTTTATTAAGATGGCCGCGACGGTAATCACGGTGGAAAATATCAGCAAGAGCTTCGGCAACGTCCGGGCGGTGCAGAATTTAAGCTTCTCGGTCGAGGCCGGCCAGTGTTTCGGTTTCCTGGGACCTAATGGCGCCGGCAAGACGACCGCCATGAAGATCATCTATGGCAAGTGCGTCAGGAACAACGATGGCGAGAGCCGGATGGATATCTTCGGGTACGATCCGGCGGATAATGAGCTGGCCATCAAATACCTCTCCGGCGTGGTTCAACAGGAGGACAACCTGGACGATGAGCTGAACGTCATACAGAACCTGATGGTCTATTCCAGGTTCTACAATATGCCGGTCAAGGCGGCCAGGCAACGGATCGAATATTTGCTTGATTTCCTCGAGCTTTCCGAAAAGGCGAACTCGAAAATCAAGGAGCTATCCGGCGGGATGAAGCGACGGCTCGTGATCGCCCGGGCGCTGCTGAATTTCCCGAGATTACTGATTCTCGACGAGCCCACGACAGGCCTGGACCCGCAGGTCCGGCACGTCATCTGGGACAAAATCCGCCAGTTGCAAAGACAGCAGACGACGGTCCTGCTGACGACGCACTACATGGAAGAGGCGTTCCAGCTTTGCGACCGTCTGCTGATTATGCACAAGGGCCGGAAGGTCATGGAAGGCCGGCCGGGCCGTCTGCTGGAAGAGAACATGGAAAAATACGTCCTCGAAATCCGCGACTCCGAGTCCGCCGGGCAGATCGGCCGGGAGGCGCTTTCCAGCCGGGTCAGGGTGGACCCCGCGCCGGAGCTTACACGCTGCTATTGCGACGATATCGACGTGCTCAAAGACCTTGCGGCCTCACACCTCAAGGACGGCAACTTTCTCATACGACAGACCAACCTGGAAGACGTATTCCTGAAAGCGACGGGCAGACAACTCGATGACAGACAGTAGCAACATGATATATCCGCCGCTCCATCGCAGGCTTTACGCCGTGTGGTTCCGGCACATGCGCGTTTATACTCGGAATCTGCTGAGTAACGGATTCCCGCCTTTCCTGGAGCCGCTGATCTTTCTGGTCGGCATTGGGCTCGGATTGGGTAAGTACATCACCGAACCGATGGGTGGCGTCAAGTACATCGAGTTTCTCGGCTCGGGATTGCTCGTGACCACCGCCATGTTCACCGCCGCGTTCGAATGCAGCTACGGAACCTTTCTGCGTCTTGAGTTTGAGAAGGTCTACGATGGGATGCTCGCGGCGCCGATGACCGCCAACAACCTTATCGTCGGTGAGATGCTGTGGGCCGGCTCGAAAGGCTTCTTCTTCTCGTTCGCCGTCTTGTGCATCCTCTCGGCATTCAGGATTGTGGCTCTTCCTTACGGCCTGCTCGCCCCGTTTGTCGGTTTTCTGACCGGGGTGATGTTCAGCACAGTCTCGCTGCTCGTGACGTCCTTCGTCAAGACCATCAACCATTTTAGTTTCTACTTCACCGGCTTCCTCTCGCCCATGTTCTTCTTCTCCGGCGTTGTCTTTCCCGTTGAGAATCTGCCGGCCTTTGTCAGGCCGCTGGCCGAGATCGTCCCGTTGACTCACTCGGTCCGGCTCGTCCGAGGCGTATGTATAAATGACTACAGCTTGATTCTGCTGTTCGATTTTCTCTACATTGTCTGTTTTATCCTGGTGATAGGATTCCTCGCCGTCAAAAGGCTCAGAAAACGATTGGTGAGTTGAGGTAACAAAGAAAGGGTATCTGGATAACAGGAAATCAGGGTGCTGGATATCAGGGGATCAGGTTATCAGGTAAGAACCATCGTGGTGCTCCGGAGAGTTTGCTTACACCTAATCTCCTTATAACCTGATTCCCACTTCCTGATTTCCTGATACACGGATAACCTAATACAGATTACGGATCAGTTATTGATTTAAGGATAGTAAGCGTCTGAGATGAAAGTCGCCAGTTACAACGTAAATTCTTTGCGTGCCCGCTTGCCCGTCGTGCTCCAGTGGCTCGCCGATAGTCAGGCGGACGTGCTCTGCGTGCAGGAGACCAAGGTCCAGGACTCCGATTTCCCGACAGGGGCCTTTGACCAGATCGGGTATAACTGTGTCTTCAGGGGCCAAAAAAGCTACAACGGCGTGGCGATACTCAGCAAGCATCCGATCGAGCATGTCGAATACGGCCTGCCGGAAGAGCCCAAAGACCAGGCCCGCCTGATCGGGGCACGGATCGCCGGCATCAACATTGTCAATACCTACGTGCCGCAGGGCGAGGCGCCGGACTCGGAGAAATTTCAATACAAACTGCAGTGGTTCACCCGGTTGCTCGATTATTTCCGGCGGAGCTTCAAACCGGCCGACGCCGTGTTATGGCTGGGCGATCTGAACGTCGCGCCGACGCCCATCGACGTGTACGATCCGAAGACGCTGTTGGGGCACGTATGTTTCCACCCGGCGGTGCACGAAGCGCTGAGTCACGTGATGACGTGGGGTTTCGTCGATGTATTCAGAAAGCACTGCGATAAGCCGGGCGAGTACACGTTCTGGGACTACAGGATGCCGAACGCCTTTGCCCGCAACCTCGGCTGGCGCCTCGACCACGTCATGGCAACCGTCCCCTTGGCCGACAAGAGCACGGGTTGCACGATCGCCAAAGAGCTCCGCCGGGCCGAGCGTCCCAGCGACCACGTCCCCATCGTCGCTGATTTCAACTGGAAGATATAGCAATGAGGTGGGACCCGCCCGTCCCATCGGTAGGGATAGGGAAATTTTGGATATGGAGGTGACATTATGATTATTGGAATACTTTCCGATACACACAATGACGAGGCTAACGCCATTCCTCACATCGTCAAAGAGTTCAAGAAACGAAAGGTCGAAGTCATCTTTCATTGTGGAGATATTCAACCTAAGCACCTGAATGAAGAATTGTTCGGAAATCTCCCCGTTATCTGCGCACTTCTCGACGAGCAAAAAGGGATGAAAGAGTTCTGCTTTCCTCCGAACCGTTGGCGGTTCACGGTGCCGGGAGACAGGGTGGTCACCCTGCCCAATGGATTGAGATTCTATATCGGGCATAAAAGGGCTTTTGAGTACCTCCAAGGAGGGGGCGCCAAATTGATAGAGACCCTGGAATTCATCAGAAAAGAGTATGATTGCGTCCAGTGGCTCTTCTCCGGCCACACGCACCATCAAATCTTCAAGCAGGACCTTCTCATCAATTTTATGAATCCGGGCGCGGTTGAATATTCGTTCGACGGCTACGAATTCGCCGTGATCGATACGGAAGCGCGCGAGACGACGTTTTCCAGAATCCCTAAAACAAAACCCGTCGATGCCCCTTTTACCATCGGAGTCATTTCCGACAGCCTGAATATCTCCAGGCTGGATGTTGACTTCTGGGATAACTTGGCTGAAGAGCTCAGGAAAAGGGGCGTCAAGCACATCATTCACTGCGGCAACATCTCCATAGAAGACATCGGACGAGAGGAGCTCAGTGACTTTACCGTGCATTATTTCCTGAGAAAAGATCAGAAGAATCCCTCGAATGTTCCCGATAATTGGCAATTGATTCCTTTGAAAGAGCGAATGGTGGTCATCAACGGCTATAAGTTCAATATTCAGCTTGAACTCGGAGAGACGATTCTGAAAAAACCAGAGGCGGAATTGGACGAGATATTAAGCAAGACGCGCGGCGAGCATCCGGAGACGGACTTCATCTTATTCGGCTCGACCAATTACGCCTTCCTTGAAGAGGGAACGCAGGCCCGAATTGTCAATCCCGGCGACGTGGTCCGTGGCCGCAATTACGCGATTATAACATTGCCCACGACTGAAATTACATTTAGCAGCATTTTGCCTCCGCCGCTGCGCTGATAACGACCTGCCGGCCCGGATCAGCCAGACGCGCCAGACCGTCGGCTGAGTTCGTAGTTTGCAGAGTGCGATGAATTGCACCTTGCTTTCAGAACGCCGATGCACAGGCCCCGTAGGGACAGACTCGGATGCACGCCAGGCACTCGATGCACTCCGCTTCGTCATAGCCCACCTCTCGCGTGGCTTCGTCGGCGATGTGCAAGGCCCCGCTCGGACAGTAGGGCACGCAGTAGCCGCAGTGCGTGCAGAGATTCTCATCCCGTATCACTCCCTTGCCGGTGGTGTTGATGGTGACGTTAAAGGTCTTGACGAAAGCCATGCCCTGGTCGATGTCCTCCTCCGTCCCGGTCACGTCCAGCACGAGATAACCTTCCTCCTCCGGCGTGACTTTCGCCCGATAGACGTTGACCACGAGATTGTGGTCTTTCACTAAGTGATAGATGATCGGCTTTTCGCACTCACATCGCGGAAAGAACAGCATTAGTTTCTTTGTCACCGTTGCAGTCATGACGACTTCTCCTTTGTCGCAAGCGGTTTCATTCTTACGTTTTTGGGAAGATAGGAGATCGGCTCGGCCAGCCGGAAATCGCCGCGTCGGATCTCGTCGGCCAGCAGGTTGGCGATCTCCATCGCCTTATAATAGGACGACAGCGAGCCGACCGCGACCTTGTTGCCCTCGACCTCGATCTGGCCGCTCCGCAACTGCTCATAGCTGACGTAGCGGATGACCTTGCCCGTATTCTGTGGATAGTCGCGGCTATAATCGACCACGGGCGCAAGGATGTCGCGGTCGCGTATGCAGGTCCGTTTCAACACGTCCTCGTTCAATACGGGAATGGGTATCCCCACTCCCAGCGCCAGGGACACGCCATAGCCGCGCAAGCTGACGCCGCGCACGAATTCCGGACGCATCTGTTTCATGTCGGCGGTCAGCGCCAGCGTGCCCGCCCCTCCCATGGGGATTCCGTCGGGGGTTCTCTGGCCTCCGCCGGCGTGCTGAGTGCCCTCGGCGTAGACGTGCCCGGCAGCCCCCGCCAGCCAGACTGTGGTTCCCACGCCGATCACGTCATAATAGGGATCGTTGAGCAGCGGCGACAGTTGGCCGGCGGAGCAATAGTTGGCATTCTTCCGGAAAGGCTCCAGCGTGCCCATGTAGGTATAGATCGTTCGGTCCGAATCGTTGATGGCAACGTTGTAGTTCTGGTAGCAATTTCGCGGGTTGACCATGATCGCCTGGTTCAGGTCGTGGATGGTGAAGTACGTGCGCAGCTCGCGCAGCGGATAGCAATCGGTGCCGTAAGAGAGGGCGAAGAGCTGGAGCGTCTTGCCCGCGACAAGGTCCTCGATCACGTGGCCGCCGCCGTAGCGGAATTCGCCCGGATGATACATATTAGCCGGATCGCCGTGACGCAGTTGCGTGGCGCCGAGGTAAACGTCCACCGCCGCGACGCCTGTATAAGCCAGAACGTCCTCGACCCAGGCCTCCGACATGCGAATCTTGGGTTTGGAGTGCCCGAAGTTGAGGAAGCATCCCGACGAGCACATCGGGCCGAACGTCGCTGTGGTGACGACGTCCACCTCCTCGGCGGCCGTCGTTAATCCTTTCTTGTCAACGTAGTCCATGATCTCATCGGCGGTCAGCACGACCGCCTTGCCCGACTCGATCCGGTCGTTGATCTGTTGATACGTTTTCATGGTTCGTTACCGTCCAGATTCAATTTATTCAGCCATATTCTCCGCTCTCAAAGCCAACGGTCGGATTCGAACCGACAACCACTGGTTTACAAAACCAGAGCTCTGCCGTTGAGCTACGTTGGCGTAAGTTTTGGTATCGAAAGTGGTTAGAACCCTTCGAACTATAAACGGTTTTCGGCTTATTGCAGCCGTTGCTTAAATGATACTCGCGGCGGGCTGGCCCTGCAAGCACAAAGAGGGGGCGGACCCTTCGATGGAGGCTGGATCGTGAGGTGGTGCAGGAGAATCAGCAGCGACAGGCGAGGCACGTGCTCAGCCGGACAACTGATTTCGGGCTCTTTTTGGCAGGGCACAGGCTGGAAGCCCGTGCGACCACGGCCAAGATGGCCGTGCCACGAGGGCATTTCGCACTGCTAAATACATGTCAGGCGAGGCCGCGGGTGGGGCGGGGTTCAGACCCTTTCGTTCAGGCTGATCATATTCTCTGCGATGTCCAGGACCCTTTTTCGCAGCGCCTGTGGCGCGAGGACCTGGACCTGGTCGCCGTAACCGAGTATCCACCAGGTGATTTCGCCCAGGCCGTCCACGCGGAACTCGATGGTGGCTGAGCCGTCGTCGTTGAAAGTGACCTGCT
>Ga0154804_1025_pt12 | contig 10470 bp, 10 predicted proteins | sample Rifle2008BG16ft_FD_105812 | JGI IMG/M metagenome (GOLD analysis project Ga0154804, IMG submission 105812) | Planctomycetes bacterium RBG_16_55_9 | reverse complement strand
GCCTCGTGTTTGGTCTTGTGTTTGATCGGCCCGAAAGTCGAACATCCTCGAACCCGGACAACCTGTAAATTCACTCATTTTGTCACCTTTTCAATTCGTGTTGATAATTCTTCTTCGAGCTTTTCGACGAATGCTTTACATCTGTCTATCACGTCTTTATCCATCCTCTGCTCCGCTTCGGCGAACTTGGAAAACAACTCGCCGACCTGCGTCAATGAGAGATTCCTATCCATCCACGGATAGAGAATCTCATCTTCCTTTCGTATATGCTCGGTGAGAAGCTCGCGATAGGCGTTCAGATGCTCGGCAATCGCGTTTGTATTTCCTTTTTCCAGCGCCTCCAGCATGGCCCTGACGTGGCTCCTCGCCTGCTCGTGCTCCTCATGCATGATTTTCAGGATGTCTGAATTCTCGTCGAAATACTTAAAGAGGATCTCTTCTTCCTTGGCGTGATGGTATTTGTCCGCATAAGAGCGAATGAAGTCCACAGCCGCAAGGATGAGTTGTCTGCCTTCTTCGGATTCCACGTCCAGATTCTCGACAAACTTCGGTATCAATGCGAGCCATCTTTTTATCAGAACGTGCTCGTCAACCAGTTGTCTCAGCGGGGGAGAATACTCTGTATCCTTCGGTTTGGCCTGAGGGCTTCTCCTGGCAACAGGCATTTCTCCCTGCCCGCCCCGATCGATCACGTCGGCAATCTGCGCCATCAGCGCCTGTTCGTCTTCCGGGGACAGATTATGTATATCGACGATATCCTTCAGGAGACAGGAACCTTCGGTGCACGGCGCGCAGCCGATATTGTATTGCTCAAGGACGTCCGCCACGGCGGGAAATCTTGAGATCACGTCCTTGATACCTTTGTTCATGTACTCGTCAAGCATAGGATTCTCTCTTGCTTTGCTTTACTCTTGTTCCATTGATATTCCGGCCTTCTCCCATACGGACTCTCCGTCACCTATCTGAGGCTTTCGGATATGCGGGAATGTGCGGAAGAGAAAGACGGTTAGCGGGACAACGCCTACCAGGATAATGATCAAGTCCGGAATGGCCCTCAGTTTGCCCAACGCCTGAACGGTAGGCCCATTGTAGAACTCCGCGCTCCTGGCGAACCAGGTTCCGTACAGAAAGCTGTCCCGGGCCTGAAGAATGCCGACGGGCAGCAGGGTGAGCATCGACATGATGAACAAGCCGCCGTTGAAGCCCCAGAACGTGACTTTGAGCAGGCGGTCGTTCCAGTATTGATTCTCGACCAGCCCCCGCCAGGCGAACAGCAGGAGGGATATCGAGAGCATACCATAGACACCGAACAAGGCGGTATGGCCGTGATTGACCGTCAGATACGTGCCGTGCTCGTAATAATTTACGATGGGCAGGTTAATGAGGAATCCAAAAACGCCGGCGCCTAAGAAATTCCAGAAGCTTGATGCCACGAGGAAATAGAAGGGCCATCTGTACGCAAAGGTCTGGCCCTTTTTGCGAATCGAATGGTATTCCATCCAGGCTCGGGTCACCAGCAGGATCAGCGGGACCGGCTCCATCGAAGAGAAGATTGCCCCGAGCGCGAGCCATAGCGCGGGACCTCCGTACCAGAAGTAGTGGTGAGCCGTGCCTATGATGCCGCTCAGGAACACGATGATAGCTGTCAAATAGGCGACTCGCAACGCTGACTTGATCTCCACCAGACCCAGAACGGTCAGGAACAACGCCACCACCGCCACGCCGAAGAACTCAAAGATGCTCTCGACCCAGATGTGGACGACAAACCAGCGCCAGTAGTCGGCGACCGTCAGGTGCGAGCCTTGCCGGTAAAAAAACCCGAATCCGAAGAAGAAGACCACCAGGATCGCACTGAAGGTGTAAAATCGCACCAGAGCGCCATAACTCTCGGAACCCCCTTTCCATATCCTGCCCGCCAGCGCCCGATAAACGATCACCAGCCAAGCAATCAGGCCCACAAAGAGCAGTATCTGCCAGAGCCGGCCCAGTTCCAGGTATTCCCACCCCTGGTGGCCCAGCCAGAACCAGAGTTTGCCGGGGAAGACCCCCCTGATCCCGAGCAGCTCTCCGATAATGCTGCCCAGCGCTACGACCAATATCGCCCCGAAAAGTATTTCGACCAGAAGCCATTGTTTTCTCGGCTCCCGGCCGCCGATCAGAGGCGCCAGGTAAATGGCCGTCCCCACCCAAGTGGTGGCGATCCAGAATATGGCCAACTGCAAGTGCCAGCTCTTGGCCAGGCTGTAAGGGACGAGCTCAGCTACAAGCGGGATGTAGAAGTGGATTGGAGAAACCGTGTAATGCGCCAGAATGCCGCCCAGACAGGTTTGCAGCAGAAACAAAAGGGTCACAACCAGGAAGAATTTAGCAGCTTTGTACTGGCTGAGGGACAGAGGCATCTCGTGGAGCCTCTCGCCTATCATCACGCCTTTGGGCTCGCCGTAGAAGAACCGGAACCGGTGAACGATATAGACGATCAATCCCAGGACCAGAAACAACGACAAAATACCGCCCAGGCTCCATAGAAACACCTCAGCTTTCGGCACGTTGCCCATTTCCGGGTCAGGCGGCCAGTTGTTCGTATAGGAGTAATCCTTGCCCGGCCGATTTGCCGAGGCGACCCACGACGTCCAGAAGAAAAAGCCCGCGATGTCCTTTCTTTCGTCGGGCGTCTTGACCGTGTCGGGCAAAAAACCATGCTGCTTGTCTCCGGCCCCGAATTCCTGCTCCCAAAACTCCTCAACTTCCACCAGGGCGCTCTGTTGCGCTTTGGTCAACGTCAAAGTGCCGCTGGAGGCGTTATATCTGTTTTCCTTGAGCTCAATTCTCACGATTGCCTGGACGCCTTGCTGCTCTTGAGTGCCCAGCTCCTCAAAAGTGCGGGAGTATTTCTCCTTTGCATAAAAAGACTGCATGGCCCGGCCCAGCAGGTGAAGCGTCGTGGCGGAAAAATCCATGCCCCTGAGCGAGCCGTGTCCCCATACGCTGCCGTGATCCATCAGCCCATATTTCTGATATACATCTTGTCCTCGGATTATTGCATCTTTGTCGAAAATCACGCCGCCATCCTCAGAGACGACCTTTTCGGGGTATGGTGGGAGCTTGTCCTTGATGACGTAGCCTCCCCCGATCAGAACAAGCATGGCCACGACGAAACTGATGACCGCTCCCCATTTCAGATATGACGTCCCCATTTCTTGTCTCCTTTCTTTTCCTTACATGAACGAGATTACATGTTCACAATCGTCCCAGCGAATTTCTATACCTTCAAAGCCCGACGGTCCGCCATATCATACAGCTTGCGTTCCTTCGCGGCGTTGATTCCCAGAGCGTCCCGCTTGGCTTCGATGTGTTGGAGCATGATCTCAGCGGCCGCCACCGGATCGGATTCCAGCGCCCATTTGCCGCCCACGTCCTACTCGATTTCGTCGCACAAATAGCGCTGGATGTTTTCGCTGCCCTGGATCGGCAGCAATTCCCGCCCGAACACGACCAGCAGGCCGCTGGCCACAAAGTACTGCCCGATGGAGACGGCTTTTTCAGACATCGACTCCAGACAGGCGCCCGCGGCAGGGATATCTGAAATATCCTGCCCCAAACCTCCTTCCCGCACGATCTCCGTACAGGCCATGAGTAACCGACTGTTGTCCACGCAACTGCCGCAGACCAGCACGGGCGGTATCCCTACCGCCTCACAGACTTCCCTCAGGCCGGGACCCGCCATGTCCAAAGCCTGCTTCGGATTCGTCAGGCCCTCCTTACTGCATGCAATGGTGGCGCAGCCGGTCGTGACCACCAGAACGTCTCGCTTGATTAGCTCTTTCGCCAGGGTAATGTGGGTGAAATCCTGGGGCACTTTGGGATTCGTGCAGCCGACGATAGCGCCAATGCCCCGAATTCTGCCGTTAATAATATTCTCATTCAAGGGTCGATACGCGGCGCGAAATCGGCCGCCGAGAATGTAGCTGATGGACTCGTGGCTAAAGCCAACCACGGCGTTCTGCTTTTCATTCGGGATAACCACCTTGCCGCGTTTGGGATAGTTGTCAATGGCCGTCTTGATGAGCATTTTGGCGGTGCGAAGCGCCGTTTCTTCATGCATTTCAACGTGCTCGACCTCCGGGATTCTCGCCTTGTCCGCCGTGGTAATGAGTTTCGTATGGAAACACGTGACCAGTTTAGCCAGGCCCTGCATGATGCACTGCACGTCGACCACCATCAGCTCGACCGCTCCGGTGGCGATAGCCAATTCCTGGCTCAAAAAGTTGCCGGCAATAGGGACGCCGTGCCGCATCAACAATTCATTGGCCGTACAGCAAATCCCCGCAACGTTGATACCCTTGGCCCCCACGTCTTTTGCCTCGGCAAGCAGCGCCCTATCCTGAGCAGCCGCAACGATCATTTCTGACAGAACAGGCTCGTGCCCATGAACGATGACGTTGACTTCGTCTTTCTTGAGCACACCCAAATTCACCTGACCGCGCCCGGGATAAGGGGTGCCAAAGAGAATATCTTGCAGATCGGTCGCCAGCATGGAGCCGCCCCAACCGTCGGCGAGGGCCGTCCGGCTGGCGTGTCGCAGAAGGTTCTTGTAGTCCTGATCCACGCCCATAACTGTTCGATGCAGGGCTTCAGCTAACTCACGGTCGATCGCCCGCGGCGTGACGCCGAGTTTGGACCAGATTTGTTGTCGCGCCTTCGGCGCCCTGAGAGTCATGACTTGAGTCCCTTCCGGTTTGCCGAATTCGCTCAGCGCAAGACGACCGAGATCCTCGGCAATCTCCTTGACTGAGCGTTCAGTGGTTTCGACGCCGAAATCCTCCGCCACCTTGTACAGCTTGATGATGTCCTTGAACTGGTAGTCCGGCGCCTTCCCGCGTGCGGTGGCCAGGAAGGCCTCCGCCACGCCCCGGCCGTGATCGCTGTGAGCGGCGCAACCCGCCGCCACCATGCGGAGAAAGAACCTCGCCACGATCGTATCTGCATCGGCGCCACAGACCCCTACCGGCGCTTTCTTGGAGATCCGGCAGGGACCCATCGTACAGATACGACAGCATATCCCGTGTTTGCCGAAACCGCACTGCGGTAGTTGCGCCTCAAGTCGGTCCCAGGCATTCTGCAGTCCCGCCTGGGCCATACAACCTATGATTTCCTGGGCCGCCTTGTCCGCACTGCGTTTTTGTAAGTCCATGAAATATGCCTCAATTGAGATTCTCGTTATAAAGTCCTTAACGCCGTCACGCCCGTCTGGAGTTTTCAATGACCTTCATTCGTCATTAACGATTCCATCGCTATCCTGCGACCTTCCGGGGTTCGGATCGTCTTGTCGATAATCCTTTGAAGTTTCTCTTTGCTCGCGACTGGAAAATCTTCAGGGATATTCACGAGCCAGTCGGCGTCCCGTACAATCCAAAACTCCTTTGTGTCGATATCTTTGGCACTGTGATGATTGGCGATAATCCTGCACACGTGCTCGATGACCTCAGCGGGAACGTCGTGCTTTTTCAGTATCTCTTCGGCGATCGGCGGTCCTTCGATCTCCTGGTATTTCCCCGCGGGCGAGCCGTACTTCCTTTCAGCCTCGTGAATCCCGATATCGTGCAGGATCGCCGCCGCCTTGACGACCAGCGGGTCGCCCCCCTCGACGGCTTGTATCTGCTCGGCGTAATCCAGGACGGCCAGGGCATGGTTGATCCTCTTTTCGTCCTGCCCAAACGTCCGCTTCATCTCATCGACCAGTTTGTCCCGAACAGCGATCAGACTCCCGACCCTCACGCCCAGGCACTGCTCGGCATATTGGCACCATTCGGCGCAACCCAGGTCGATCTTCGGATTGATCACCATGTGACCGCAGTGGCGGCATTTCAATTGCGGCTCGTCCTTGAAAAACTCTACGGCCTTGCCGCAGCTCGAACAATCTACTTCAAAAATAGCGTCCGGCTTCCAAAACCGTTGATCTTGTCCGGGACATCTTACCATGGCTATTCTCCGGCACGCTGCGATCGGGCCATCTCGAATTCGGGATTGGCGATTTTTTGTCCGCACCCGCGGCATTTGCGGCTCTCTTCATCCTTGAAGAACTCCAGGCTCCGGCCGCAGCCGGGACACCGGACCTCGATAACGTCATTAGGCGTCCAGCCTCGTTGCTCTTGTTTTGGACATTTATGCATGTTCGCGACCCCCTATGGTAACTGGTAACTGGTTATTAGTAACTGGTGATGGGTAGCGCTGCCCATTCACCATTCACTATTCACTATTCACTATTCACCAACCTATGAGCGGATCATCGTGAGCAGCATCTTGAATTGGGTCTCGGCGCCGACGGCGTGGGGCACGTTGGCCGGCATCACGATGATCTGCCCTTGAGTGACGCTCTTGTCTTCGCCGCCGATGGTTATCCGGGCCGTCCCGTCGAGGACCTGGACCACGGCGTCATACGGCGACGTATGCTCGCTCAGGTCCTGGCCCTGGTCAAAAGCAAACAATGTAATTGTCCCCACGGACTTATTGAGAATCGTCTTGCTGACAATCGAATCCTTCGAGTACTCGATAAGCCCCAGCAACGGCTGGGCTTTGCCGAGGCAGTCCGGTAAAACGCTTGTCTTTTCCTCTTTTCCGGTCATCTGGTTCTCCTTATTAAGCCTTTTATGGTCCCCCCGTTCGGCCTATCTGCTATATAGCCTTTCATCCCGTTCAGCACCAATAAGGAAATTCCTTAATACCTTTTTGACATATCCTGTATATGACTAATTTAGTCATATATACATAAAATAGTCCTATTTGCCTCCCTCGTCAAGATAAAAAAAGGGTTTTTTCAAAAATACTTCGAATGCTCCGCTCCGGCGAGCCGGTGAAAGTGCTTGCATGTCCCAACCCGAGTGTTACACTGTTTATATGTTCGGAATTGGTGGCAAAATAATTGGCCGGACGGCTGGGGCGTTGAAAAGACGGGCGCCGTCGTTCATCGTGGGATTTATATTTGCCGTGTTGTGCTTTATTGCGCTCAACGCCGCCATGGCGCCCGTGTCCAAATCTGATTATTGCGGCGGCAAGTGCCATGAGATGAATACCGCCTACCTGACCTGGGAGCTCTCCCCGCACGGCGCGAACAGCCGCGGCGTTCGCGTCGAGTGCATCGACTGTCATCTGCCTCCAAAAGACAGATACTTCGCTCATATTGGCGACAAGGCCTACCAGGGTGCAAAGGACGTTTACAAGCATCATTTCGGCGGCGATTATAACGTGGAGAAGATGCGCACGAAGGTGCGTGACCGGCTGGCGAACGACAGATGTCTGCATTGCCACGACGCCCTGCTCGACAAGCCCGGCAGCTCAGCGGCACGAACCGCCCATACCGCGGCGCTGGCCGAGCCGGATGCGCCGGAGAGCCGATGTATCCGATGCCATGAGGATGCCGGTCACCAGCGGCAATATAAACTTTTTTCACCATAGAAAGGCAAGATAGAAGCTATGGAAACGTTGAAGAAAAGCGACTTCATCATCTTTGCGTGGACCGGCGTTTTTGCCTTGGCCCTCACAACAACCACTTATGCTGGAGACACGTCGCCCGCGATCCAGCCGTCTGTCAAGGAATATCGTATTGTCCGAGGCGTTTCAGAAGAGGCGCAAGCGTGTATCGAATGTCACGCCGAGGAGAATGAGGGCATCGTCGCCGACTGGTCGGCCAGCCGGCACGCTCACGCGAATATCTCGTGCATTGATTGCCATATAGCCGGCCCCGCCGATCCGGATGTCAGCAAAGCACATCTCAAAATCGTCAAGACGCCCGTCAGCGTCATCGTCTCGCCCAAAGACTGCTCGCGGTGCCATCCCGTCGAAGCGGCTCAATTCGCAAAGAGCAAACACGCCAATACGCTCGAGCTGATCTGGGAGATCGATCCGTGGTTCCGCGACGGCATGAACAACAGTATCGAGCGTCAGACGGGCTGCTCTCACTGTCACGGCAGTGTTGTGAAAGTCAAGGATGGCGAGCTGGATCCCGATACCTGGCCGAACGTGGGCGTCGGGCGGATCAATCCGGACGGCAGCCGGGGAAGTTGCTCGAGCTGCCATACCCGCCACAAATTCTCACTCGCCGAAGCCAGAAAGCCGGAAGCGTGCGGCCAATGTCACTTGGGTCCCGACCACCCCCAGGTCGAAATCTATGCCGAATCCAAACATGGCGCGATCTACGAGGCGGAGGGTGACGGTTGGAATTGGGACGCCGCTCCGGGCGCCTGGACGCCCGGCGTCGATTATCGAACGCCGACCTGCTCGGTTTGCCACATGTCCGGCGTCAAGAGGATTGCCGCAACGCACGACGTGACCGAGCGTATGGCCTGGGAAACACAGGCGCCGCTAACGATCCGGCCAAGCGAATTCAAACCCTGGCCGGCCGAAACCGATTGGCAAAAGGAACGGCAGAAGATGGAAGCCGTCTGCCTGGCGTGTCATTCGCCGGCCTGGACGAAGGGGCATTTCACCCGGTTCGATGAGGCCGTCGTGAACTACAATGACAACTACTACACACCGATGAAGAAGCTCGTCGACGAGCTTTACGAGAAGAAGCTGCTCAGCAAGGAGAAGAACCTGGACGAGCAGCTCGAAATCGAGATGTACGAATTATGGCACCATGAGGGACGACGCGCCCGGTTCGGTGCGGCCATGATGGCGCCGGACTACGCCTGGTGGCACGGATTCTACGAACTCAAGAAACGCTGCATGGCTATCGAGGAGCAAGCCGAGAAATTGCTCACCACCGGAACACCGGCTAAGGTCTTCAAAGTCAAAGGCTCAGGCGGCGACACGACCCCGCCCGATTTTGAGAAATAATTAAATAAGAGCATAAGAGCACAAGAATTTGGAATACTGGAATATTGGGTTGGAGTTGTGAGGCTTTTCTCCGCTCCATTATTCCATCGTTCCATTATTCCATTGCCTTCTTATCCCTTATGCACTTCTTTTAGTTTTTCCAGGTCTTCAGTATTTCGAGGCATTCGATCATTGCCCGGCCGTTGTGATAACCCGCTTTCCAGGGGCTGGCCTTATCGCCTCTCGGCGAGCCTTCCTGCGTGATACTAGAATGCCATTCGCCATTGGTCCAATCCACCATGTTCTTTTCGATAAACTCCGACGTCTTCTCGAAGATCGACAGATACTTCGGATCGTGCGTCATGCGATACATGCGCAGGGCGCTGACAATCACCTCTGCCTGGACCCACCAGACTTTGCCGCGCCGGTCCGCCGGCTGATTGAACGGGCCGCTGTCGTAGAATCCGCCGCTGCCTTCGTCGTAGCCGTACCGAAGGGAGTAATCGAACAGGCTCTTGTACAAATCAAGAAATGGATAATCGGAGACTCCCGCGGCCTCGCACGCATCCATCAGCAACCACACATTCTCGATATCATGTCCGTAGGAGACGCGCGCATAGTCGCCGTCCAACCTCGGCGTCCAGTCCCGCTTGTACTTATCCGTGCAGGCGCCGAGTCCCTTTCGCACGACGGCGTTGCTCTCGATGTTGATCAGCTCCAGCAGACGTTCTCGCGCTAAGGGCAGCTTGCTCGCACGATAGAAAGTGGTCATCGCCTCAAGCAAATGCAGGTGCGTATTCATTAGCTTCAGATCCGCCGGCGTACCCATATAGGAGCTTTCCCCCTCAGGCGCCGGCGTCCAATCCTCGTTGAAGAATTCGATGTAACCTCCGTAGACGCTGTCGTGGGACTTGGCATCCAGCAGATTAAAGAAACGCACGGCAAAATCCAGGACATCTTGCCTTTGGGTGGCCAGGTAGAACTCGGATAAGGCGTAGAGGGCAAAGGATTGGCCGTAGAGATGCTTTCTCGGCCTTAGTTTCTTGTCGCCCGTAGCATCAACCTCCCAATAGAAGCCTCCATTCTCGGCATCCCACATCTTATCTTTCAGGAATCGGTAGCCCTCATCGGCGGCTTCGAGGTACTCGCTCTTGCTGTAACCGGCCCTGGCCATCCGCGAGAAAAGCCACACCATCCGAGCCTGGGTCACGATCATTTTCGTCCCCGCACCTTTCGGCTCGCCCTTCGGGCCAAAGTTGATCGTGTAGCCTCCGTTCACTCGGTCGATGCTCTTGATGTACCAGAATGAAGCGATATTCTCCGTGAGTATCTTCTCGAATTTGGGGACATACTGCTTCGCAAGGCCCGAGCGGTCCCGGGCCGGACAAGACCTCGGCCAGATAGGGAGCAAAACAATGGCAGCCGCAATCAGAAACCATCGAGCCTGATCAAACCATTTGGCCCTCATAATTTCTCCTTCACCTTGCCCATACCATGTGTCAGTATTATCAGCGACACTCATCGCCTCCTACATCTTGGCTATCGCTGCAACCCAGCCGCCCTGGCTTGGGGCGGTGATGGTCACTGTTTTGCCCCCGGAAACGCTCGCTTTCGGACCCCAATTACCGGTCTGTATATCTACCCACCGGAGCGTAAAAG
>Ga0154804_1016_pt2 | contig 10550 bp, 4 predicted proteins | sample Rifle2008BG16ft_FD_105812 | JGI IMG/M metagenome (GOLD analysis project Ga0154804, IMG submission 105812) | Planctomycetes bacterium RBG_16_55_9 | reverse complement strand
TCTGCACTCCCGGCAGCGCAGAGGCGACCCTGGTGGCTCTCGACAAGCTGACCGGTAAGACAATCTGGAAGGCCCAGGTGCCCAGCGGTTCTGACGCCGGCTCTGCTGGTCCCGGCAGCGGTCCGGCTGGATTTGGTGGTGCTCCCGGCAGTGCCGACCGTGGTCGAGGTCGTCCCGGCGCAAACACCGGTGGTTCGACTACAACAGTCACCGGCGCCAGGGATCCGAGCTTGTTCATCAGCGAGCATTTTGGAATGAACGCTTTTTCCTGTAAGCTTCCCAATGGTAAGTATCTCGCGAAGCTCTACTTTGCGGAGACCTACGAAGGGATTACCGCCCCCAGCCAGCGCGTTTTTTCCTTCAACGTCCAGGGGCATGACTTCAAGGACTTTGACGTTTGGGTGAAGGCCGGCGGTCCCAGGCGCGCTTATATAGAGACGGTGCCTGTGGAAGTGACCAACGGAGAATTTCGCATTGTTTTCACGCCCAAGGTCGAAAACCCGGCAATTAAGGCGATTGAAATCATTCCGCAGGCAGGGGCGGCGTCATCCGCAACGACCATACGGATCAATGCCGGGCAGTCCGCGCCATTTACAGATTCGAGCGGTCAGATTTGGCAGCCGGATCAAGGCTTTGAGGGAGGCATGATGAACCCGGGGATCGGCTTTGCAGGAGGCGGCTTTGGCGGTCGTGGTGGTTCCGGCGGCGGTCGTGGTGGTTCAGGTCGAGGCGGTTTCGGAGGCGGTTCTGGTGGAGCGGTCTATTCCTCGGCCATCGCTATCGACTTCGACGGGGTGCGCCAGTACGTACAGCTCACCAGCGGGGCGCTCATCTCGGTCGCGGCATCCGACGGCAAGTTCCTCTGGCGGTATGACAAACCCGCCAACCGCTTCGGGATTATCTGCGCCACGCCGATCTACCACGATGGCATGGTATTCGCTTCCTCGGCATACGGTGCGGGTAGCGGCCTGGTCAAGCTGAGCAGGGACGCCGGCGGCGGCGTCAAAGCCGAGGAAGTCTATTCGACCACCGAGATGCAAAACCACCACGGCGGCATGATCCTTCTGGACGGCTACCTGTATGGCGCCAGCGGCGGCAATGAGGGTGGCGCCCTCGTCTGTCTGGATTTCAAGACAGGCAAGGTCATGTGGGACCAGCGCCAGAGCGTCGGTCGTCGCGCGAAAGGCTCGGTGGCACTGGCGGATGGGCGACTGTACTATCGCATGGAAGACGGCGCCGTGGTCCTGATTGAGCCGAGCCCGAAGCAGTACATCGAGCGTGGGCGTTTTGAACAGCCGGACCGTAGCAGGGCGCCGGCCTGGGCCAACCCGGTCGTTGCCAACGGCAAACTGTACATCTGCGACCAGGATGTACTGTTCTGCTACGACGTCAAAGCGAAGTGACGAAACCCACGTCGGGTGAAAAAATCATCCGATAAAGATGCTAAGTATGAGTCACGGCATGTGTGAAGTTTGTCGTAATTCAAGTACAAGGCTTTGTTTGAAAGGAGTAAAACAATGAAGGTTAAAGTAACGTTGACAGCAATCGTTTTGATGGCAGCGGCTTGCAGCAGTTGGGCCGATTGGCCGCAGTATCTTGGACCCAACAGAAACAGTACCTCAGACCAGAAAGGTATCTTACGCTCCTGGCCTGAGAATGGGCCTCAAGTGCTATGGACGGTTTCCGTTGGCATAGGTTTTGGCGGACCCGTGATCCAAGACGGCAAAGTTTATTTACTCGACAGGGATGATAAGGTCGGTGATAACCTTCGGTGTTTCGATCTTTCCAATGGAAAAGAGCCATGGAATTTTGCCTACGACGCTCCCGGCCGTGTGATGTTTCCCGGCTCGCGAAGCGTGCCCATCGTGGAAGGCGATCACGTCTATTCATGCGGCCACAACGGCGACGTTTATTGCATCAACGTCAACACACGCAAGCCCGTCTGGAACAAGAACGTTTGGACGGATTTCTGGGGAAAACCCGCAAGCGGTTCGTCGAGGGGATTTGGACGCGGACCCGGCGGATTCCCGATATGGGGCATTACTCAATGCCCTTTGATTTACGGTGATTTGCTTATTTTGGCCTCCCAAGCACCGGAGGCGGGTGTGGTGGCTTACAATAAACTCACAGGTAATGTTGCCTGGAAAACACCCAATCTTGGCAATGAATCCTATGCCAGTCCTTCCGTTGTAAAAATAGACGGAAAAGACCATGTTGTCATGGTTATTTCATCGACGAATCCTATTGGGAATCGAGAATTGCCACAAACTCTGGGTAACGTTGTTGGAATAGAACCCCTTACGGGAAAAATCCTCTGGAAATATGATAAGTGGCAGTGTCACATTTCGGTGCCGAGTGCCGCGGACGCCGGGGATAACAAAGTCCTTGTTGTCGGCGGATATGAACTCGGCGCCACGATGATAAAGGTCGAAAAAAAGGCGGACGGCAGCTACGGCACGACGGAGCTTTTTACCACCGAGGAATTCGGCGATCAAACGAAGCCGCCGATATTGCATAACGGTTATTTCTATGCTCAGTACGGAACCAATTTTCGGCGCGACGGCATGGTGTGCATGAGCATGGATGGCAAGATTATGTGGAGCACAAGGCGTTCACCCGATTTTAACAAAGGCAGTATGATTCTGGCCGACGGCCTGATTCTGGCCACCGACGGCGCCAAGACGTTGTATCTTATCGAGCCTGACCCATCCGGATTCAAGGCCCTCGCATCAGCAGAGGTGCTTGGAGAAGGAGGAACAGACAGTGAAGGTATCGCCTTAAAAGTTGGAGGCAGAACACAAAACTGGGCCCCGCTGGCCCTTTCCGGCGGCAAGCTCCTTCTCCGCGATCAAACCCGGCTCATGTGTGTCAAAGTCGCTCAATAATTCCTGGCCGGGCAAGACAGCTTGTGCATTCGCCGAAGCCCCTGCGATCCACTCTTCGGACTTCACCAAGGCAGGGGCTTCTTTTTATTTTCGATCCCTCGACGGAGTTTACCCTGAGCGTAGTCGAATGGGCTCGGGACAAGCTTTCGATTTACGATTGAGCGGGATCATTTAACAGACTCGTAGGATGGGCAACTTGTTGCCCATGCTGTTTAGACCCGTATGGGCAGTCCCATCCCGATGCACGTCTATCGGGATCGGGATGCCCATCCTACATCTGTGCGTGGCCGAAGGAACAGGAATTCAATTGTTGACACGGATTTACACCGATTTACACGGTTTTATGCAACTGAATTAACTAAGATAGATACCAGAAATCGGACGCTTATGTCGTATCTCTCTGGCCCGAAAGCAATTCCTGAATGCGATTGAGCTGAGCGCGAATTTCGTTCACATCGCACTCCAACTTCACAAGACAAGGAAGAACCATTTCGCGTATCGCCCGACGCGTATTCAGACGTGTTGCGATGATGTCCTGAAACCGCATACGGGTTTCATTATACACATCGCTCAGCTCTTTCCCTGCGCTTGCATACTCGTGGCAGACTCCGTCTTCGTCGATTCGTATCTTCTCTCGTTTTATCGTCTTGGGAGCGGGCTTGCGTACCGGAAATGCCGCAAGAATGGTCCCGTCATGAAGACTCTTTGCTGCCGCATAGTGTATCGGCCGCCGTTTTTGTCGTCGCATCCCATGACCCTTATCTATATTCACGCCTCAGTTTCATTCAGGAATCTCCTTCAATCCTTCATCTCTCGCGGCCACGCCCACGTATCTCCCTTCACCGCCTCATAATTTGCATCCAGCTCTCCTTGCATCAAAATCAGCGCTGCCAGCCGCCGTGCCATCTCGGTTACGTATTCCGCTTCCTCAATTTTCAATCCGCTGCCCAACATCCCCTTCTCCCGATAGCTCAGCCATTTCTTGATGACTTGATACCCCCCGATATAGTAATCCCAAATACACTTGGGCACGTTCGACCAATACGCTTCATCGTTGAGATACACGTCCATCGTCTCTGTCCCGAATGCTCTTTTCAAACTCTCCGACCTCTGCTCTCGCAGTTCATACTTGCCCTTACCAGGCATGCACACTCCTCCCTTGCCTGCATGTCCCCATCCGGCTGTCACGTCCAGATGCCCCTCGTCAGGATTCAATGTCCCGCCTCCGACTTTCGATACCACCGCAATATCCTTAAGCAACGTGTCTATCTTTCCACATGTTACACCCTGAACGCCTTTCTCCGTATCTAAAAGCGCCGCTACTCGACGCCCCAACTCTGCCGACTTCAACAACGCCTTCTTCGTCCCAGGCAACGGTATCCGCGGCCAGCCTTGCCGTATGCCGTCCGTGTTCTCTTTCAAATATATTGGACTATATCCAATCGCCAATGCATGCATCCAGATAAGTTCCGACGTCTCCGCATCCTTGTCGGGATCTACAATGCCAAGCTCGCTCAAGTAATCACTTGCTACTTTTGATAGATTTGCCCTTACGAGAACTTCCCTCTTTTGTTGTCCATACATCTTCTCCATCGCACCGTCTGTTGCCGAATTTTGTGATTCTTCTCGCAGACGAATAGGGAAATAATAGGCATGTCCCCGTTGAAAATCATTATCGCCAAGAATAGTGCTGTGGAAAAGTGGTACTCCCTCTGGATTAGCAACACCACCGGGACGAGTCATTAGAAATGAATTTCCATCCCAGCATTGTTCATAGTAACTTGGACGTGGTTCATTCCAAAGAGGGCGTACCGGAGAATAATAACACCAGCGATTGTCAAAAGGTCGCAATGCGTATTGATACAGGCGTGACTCATCGTATGTTTCAGCTTTCAGGACCTTTCGTCGGCATACCTGTGCATTGTACCTAGCGGCATTTTTGGCGAGTCCATCAATTCGAGAATGAAGGGTGTTCCATTCTATCTTGGCGTCATAGTAGTCTTTCATCCTTTCAGCAAGCGTTTTGCGGTCGATTTCAATCAAAGCCCCACCGCGTTTCTCCATAAGACCATTACTGGGTATCTGGTGACATAGTTCGATTACACTTGGCCATTCCATATACTCCCCCTCAACGGATGACGGACGAAATGAATACCTGTTCACCTTGCTTGGTTCTACTTTCTCGTATTTCCGATCAAAGTTCTTTAAAGTTAAGCTGGACAACAACTGTTGACGTCTTTCCGAGGCTTTTGCCGCATCAAGATCATCGCGATAAAGCACCTTGCCTACCTTGCCCGGCTTCCGTTCATTTGCCTCGCATCGTAGCCATAGTGAAATCACAATACCTTGGCGGATACCTGGTGAAAATCCCGGTATAGAAAACACAGTCTCGCTCGTGCGTCCATCTGGCGCATACTCACTGATCTTTCTATTCCCGTGCATGTTTTCGATCCAGAATTTATCGAAAGATTGAAGCAAACGTTCTCTCACTATGACAAAGGATGCCTCCTGAGTCCATGAGTAGTTTGAGATATACGTGACGATTCCTTTGCCACTTTTTACGATTCTACGCTCTGCGATACGAAAGAACCGAATATATGGATCATCAAGGTTGTATTTCTTGATCCCCCAGCCTCCTTCATTTATAGGATCTGACAGACGGTATTTTGTAATTTGCTTTCTCCTGCCACTTTTCGTTGTCACATCGACAGTATAAGCCCCTTTATATGGTTCAACTAATCCTCCTTCCTCATCCGGGCTTGTTCCTGCAAATGCATTATAAGGAGGATTACCCAAAATAACCAATATTGGAGTCTCCTGTTTTACCCTGTTGGCTGCGTCCCGTTCTTCCTTCAATTCAGGAAATGGAAGCAAAGTCTTTGGATCTTCCAAAGGTTCCCATCCTGTCAGAGCATTGGTCAGATACACGCCCGCTCGTTCGTTACTATCCGGATTAAGCGGCGCGCCTAAGTGACGCAACATAAGTCCGATTTGCAGGTGTGATACCACAAACGGCGCAGGCAATATCTCGAATCCGAATACTCGCTCTTTCGCTGCTTTCTTGAGCTTCTGCGCCGTCAGCGCGCTTTGCCCCTTTTGTTCGAGTGTCTTGTGAATTCGTTTAAGTGTCTCGACCAGATACGCCCCTGTCCCACAGCACGGATCCAGAATAACAACCTGCTCATCCGCTAATCCATCGGCAATGTACAGTTCTTCCCGAAGTACTTGGTCCACTCGCTCGACCTGATATTGCACAATCTCAGGAGGTGTATACCACACGCCAAGCTCTTTGCGTAATTCGGGATCGTATGCCTTAAGGAAGGGTTCATAGAAATATTGAACCGCATGTTCTTCCTCGAATCTGCTGAAAAATGTCGGTCTGTCCACGCGGTTGAGAACCATCCCCGCCCAGTCCAACACCTCGTCAATCCCTAATGGTTTGAGCCGTTGAGGCGTCGCTATCTGATCGAACAGGCTCGCAATCATGGGCACGTGCATCGTCCATGCTGCATCGTGCCAGTTGAATTTCGCATCCGATTTGCGCCAATTTTCTCTGCTCCAAAGCACCCAAGATGAAAACACGCCATAGAACAGTGTTTGAACCAGTGTCGCTAAAAAGAAATGCTGACCCTTCTCCGCCTCGAATTTCATCCCCAAAGCTTCTTCAAGCGCATTCTTCAATCCCTCAAGTGCGGGCAACTCTTTTTTTTGTTCAACTCGGCAGCGTGCATCTCTGGCGTAGGATGCCAGAAACCACGCCAAATCTTCCGGCTTGCTGATCGGCGCGGCATGGAGCATAGCGCGCTTCAGAAATTCAACCAGTCTCTCGCTTTGCTCCTGCGCAACCTTTTTGGGATGGGCCAACATTGCCATAAACTGTTTTTCGCTTTTCGCCATGCTGTACGATTCGAGACGAACAGGTTTGCCATTCCCGTTGCACCCGATCAAGACGAAGTCTCGGTAGTTAGTGACGATTACTATACCGTATCGCCTCCAGTACTTAGTAACCTGTGCGTTCTTCGTGCGGACAAAGGAATCGTCACTCCACCCCTTACACTCAATCACCCCTCTTTCTGGCAGTTGCCCCTCCATCGGTCGCGCATCCTTTGAACGCTGAAACTGGTTAGCTGTGTAAAGACCGAAATCAGGCTCACCTGCGCCAATATTTTTGAGTTCATGCACGCACCGCACACGCGGCTTGAGCTTCCTGCCAATGTCATTTAGGAGATTCTCCAGCGCTGCATAGTATGATTTCTCCGCAACACCGCCCCCGGTGCTATAAACCTCACCCAGGTTCTTCAAATATGTCTCGACAACATTCATTTTAGGCCAATCGTTCCAGTGATCGCGGTCCTATGAGACCCTTCTGCCTAACAACACCAATCTCACATTATATTATCGGCCAACATAGGGAGGTAACTTAATTTCAGCCAAATGGGAGGTTTAATGGCGGATTTAACACGCCCTTGAGGAATATTAAGAATATTAGGGGTCGGGGTTTAATTCTTGCAATGGATTCCTCTTTTCTTTTCTTCGTGTCTCTTCGTACGACTATCCGTAAGAATCTTGTTTTCCCGCGCAGATTCTGCGGAGTACGTACGGTAAGTCGTTGAGAACCAATGGATGATATCTCGCGCAGAGACGCAGGGACGCTGAGTTTTGCGGGCCAGTGGGTCTGTTCTGTTCCCTGCGCCTCCGCGCCTCCGCGCGAGGTTTATTGGTGTTCATTCGTGGTTGATCAAAGAATTCCCTTGACTTGGCTTTTATAGGTAGTATAATAGTTAACTAACTTTTTAGTCGATAGTGAATAGTATTTCGTGAATAGCATACTGGAGACTGGAGACAGGATACAGAAGAAAGGAGATCGGGGTATCAGTCTCGATGTACATCGGGAAGGATGTGGGAATCAGGCGATCAGGCATTGGCCCGATGACCAATGGTGCATACTTTGTGTCTTAATGGTCAGAAACCGCGCAATCCGCGCAATCCGCGGTTTAAAAATGTCAGAATTGTTCATAAATTTGCATAAATGCACATGAATGCACATAGAAATTCAAGAAACCACATTAATTCGCATGTTTTCTTACTGAATAAAGCCAAATTGTCATGTTTGTTCGCGTCCCTCGGCGGCCTCATTTGGCAAAACAAAGCCAATACCGGCCTCCGGCCGGAAGCTCTAAAAACGAATATCTAAACTCGAAACAAGGCGATGATTTTGTAAAACGAAGCCAATTTGTCGGCTATGTAAAGATTGCCGCGGCCCTGCGGGCCTCGCAATGACATCTGTATCGGTTTTCTCGGCGGTCTCCGCGCTCTCTGCGGGAAATGCAAAACAAACCCAATTTCCGAGTGGGTAAAGGAACACAACTGCTTATGATACAAAGAATTATACACGCCCATCCGCCTTGAGGCGGCTGAGAGCGAACCCAATTCAAAGCTATTTTCGCTTTATCAGGGCCACCCAATCATTCGTCCCTCGTCCCTCGTCCCTCGTCCTTCGTCCCTCGCTGGGCGGCTGGCCGATGGCGACTTGACCGGGGCCGGTGATTTGGGCCTTCTTACCCGTTTGTAAGTGACCTCCGGTACGTGGGTTATACCATTGCACGGTGAAGGTGGAAGAGCTATTGCCCAGGTCGAGATTTGTTGTGCCGCTGGCGGGCAGGTAGATCGCGTAGACTTGGCCAGGTTTGGCGAAGCAATAGGCCTTCTGGGCCGAGACCAAAGTGTCAGCCGGAGCCATCTGCCAGAAGGGCAGATAGGTGTGAAAAAACTCTAATGCATAGCGCGTCTGGTCCCACATCACGTCGCGCGACCGCCAGTCTTCGCAGTTAATGTCCATGTGCGCAAAGCGGTGGCCGAAGTACCATTCGACGCCCGATCCGCCCCCCATTAGGTTGCCCCAGAGCGCCAGTTTGCGCGGCTCTTCATGGTTCGGGTCGTCGGCGTCGGGGAGGACGCCGTGGCTGGCGGGCGCCTGCTCGTCGCCGAAGATAGCCCACTTGCGCCCCGCCTCGGCCGAAAGCCGCCGAAGCTCGACGGCGTCACGATAGTAGCGGTCCAGATCGCTTTGGATCGACGAAGCCTCGAAGCACGAATCGCCCAGAATGCCTTGGTAGAACTTGGGCGACTGATTATTGTGCGTGTGCACCGTGATCGGGTGGTCGTAGGGGTCCAGCGCTCGGATGTATGCGGCGATCTCTTTACGGTCCTTGTCGGGCGTGTTGTTTTCCTCGCCGAGGTTCCACATCACGGCTAAGTGGTGGCCGAACCGCGCGACCAACTCGCGATAGTAAAGCCTCCGTATCGGATTTAAGCCCGCCGATCCACCCAGACGGCGGTCGTTCTCGGTCTCCTGCGTTACGACGTGCAGCATGATGCCCAGGCGGTCCGTATGTGAAAAGACGATCTCCCACTGGTCGAGCTTGCTGCAGTCGAAGCGGTCGCGGATTGTTGAGGTCGTCCACGTCCACGTGTCGCGCCCGTCGCCGCCGTCCAGGTTGTACGTCAGGAAATAGACGCTATTCATGCCTTTGGAGGCTAAGTAATTCAAAGCTCCTATCATGCCCTTGCCCTTGCCGTTCTTCCACGTGGGGTCCCCGGGCTTCCAATCTCGCACGTGTGGCTCATACCTATGAATAAAGGTCCCCACCTCTTTGTAACTGCCCGAATCGGCGCTGGCGTCATACGTATCGTCGAAGTCGGCGTAGGCCAGGAAATTCTCCGGGCTGTCGGCGCCGCCTTTAAGGTAATATTCGCCCGTTTCGGCGAATTTCAGATAGTGCTCGCCGACGTACTGGAGGCGGCCTTTGGCGCGGTGGTCCCGGCCCATCTTATCGGTCGGACCTACCTCGAACCTTCCACTAACACCGTCAAACGGCGTGGGCACTCCGGCTGACGGATCGGAACTTAGAGCAATATCCGAGCCGGTGCGAAAAGAGCCGTCGAAGGACCATCGGCCCTCCTCGTCCGGTACAAAGTGCACCCGCCACTTGCTGCCGGCTTTAGCGGAAGTTTCGGCCGCATCGCCATCGGCGGCGTAATAGCCGGGTACAACATATTGCTTATTTCCCTTCATAAAGGTAACGTTCAGGCGATAATCAAGGAAAGGATTCGGCTCGGCGTCTTCGCCGGTTTGCGGACCATCGAAGGTAAGCGTGACGGTGTGCCACTTCTTGAGGTCCCCTGATAAAACGGCCCTTTTCTCTGCACCCATTACCACACACTCGGTGACCAACACCACACAAACCACATAAACAGAAATAATTCTATACTGCATTATTTTTCTCTTCCTAAATAGACGAACACATAAACTGTAATGCGATATATTACACAGTAGAAGCCATGAGATGCAATAGATTTCCTGATCGCAGGTTACTCGGTTCGTCCTCAAGTGCAAGGCCTGCGTACAAAAAAGGCCGAGCCTGTTTCAGCCCGGCCTTTTGGATTGAGCGGCGTTGAAGTCCGCGTGCTACGGCGATATGTCGATGTAGCCATCCGGGATGTTGGGCTCGAATAGACTCGCGTCCAGTTCCACGTCCCACTGAAACTGATCCTGGACGAATGTGTAACGCTGGCTGTCATAGACACGTTCATCCTCAAATTGGACAGGATAGCCGGTTTCCAAGCTGACCCATAGTCGGCATAGTCGGGCCACGGGAGTCTTCG
>Ga0154804_1294_pt6 | contig 10706 bp, 9 predicted proteins | sample Rifle2008BG16ft_FD_105812 | JGI IMG/M metagenome (GOLD analysis project Ga0154804, IMG submission 105812) | Planctomycetes bacterium RBG_16_55_9 | reverse complement strand
GAACCTTCGCCCGGCCCTCACAGCCTGAAATACAAGAATTTAATTTGAAAAAAATCTAAATCCCGCTCGAATCCGCGAAGTCGGGCTAGAGTGAAAAAAGGGCTGTACCTCCGAAACCGTATGAGACTCAAATATGCCTAAAGACGACGTAGGTTGAATATAGAACTCGCGAAATGAATCCGATTTGTATGGATCGATGATCTGACTCCGGACTGTCGCAAAGTTATTTCTCATCCGGATCAGGTTGAAAATCACTCGGTTAGCAGCAGAGACTTTATCTTCAGCCTCTCGCTTGCGATTACTCTTCTCTGTAAGTGAGAAGGCATACTTCGCGCCAAGGAATGTGGCCAGCATGGTTGTAAGCGCACTCAATACAGCTTTCCACCAATCAGGAGCGCGTAGTAAGAGGCCAAATGTTGTCCCGGCAACAAAGAAAAACACGGCGATTCCAACTAGTTTGTATCGTTCAAACTTCATCTGCTCTCTAACACGATATTCTACAGGTTTATCTAAGTCTAAGGGGTCAAGTATTAAATCTTCCTGTCATCTTCTTGTACTGCGATGTTTTAAAGCCCTTGGATTTTCCGAATACACTCACATATTGACTGATACTTATGTTCTCTAGTCTGGATTCACCCGCTATTATCCCGTTTTTGAAGTGAGATCGCCTTCGATATACCGATGGATGATCCCGGATATCAGCGTTTGATAGGGGATCCCCATTTCGACGGCTTTTTTCTGGATTCCCCTGAAATCGTGATCGTAGAGGCGAATGGTAATCCGTTTATCCTTTTTGAACGTGCTGTCAGCCGCGGCTTTGATCGATTCAATCTCTTTTTTCGATGGCGTTCTTAACTTCAGTTGCCCGTTTTCGTAGGCGTCTAATATCGTTTTTTTTTCCTTGTCGTATTTCATAATAAATCATCATACAGGAAGTGAATGTAAGTGTAAAGTGATTTGGCGTGCATTGAATCACTCGTGTAGGTAACTATTCAATAATGCCAGCACAGAGACACCAGCAAAGTCACTGTTCGGTTCCAACCCGCGTCATCATGCTTACTCTCTGCCTTGTTCTGCCATAACGCCGCAAATCATTCTGGATTAATTTCACTCTGTACTGGCTGTTGGTGATTATCGCTTAAATCTTCAAATACAGAAGAAAGGATTTTGATTTTCATTCGAATTGTTCCCGGAGTTTCTTTTTTGCGGTTTGCCAATCCACCGTCTTTTCCTCTCCCGATTTTAATCGTTGCTCTGTTTCCTGAAGAGCTTCTTGATGCCAGGCGGGGGATTCTATCTCCTGGCCTTCTTTCGATAAGTCTTCCCAGATAGCCTCCATGATTCTGAGCTTTTCTTCTCTGGAAAGGTGTCGTATTTCAAAGGTATTTTGCATAATATAAATTCCTATTGTGTTTTAAAAAGCAGCATCAATCTTCTCGAATGTCACAACCACGCGATAATTGAACAAAATCGTATATGGTCTTTCTGATAACACCTATTATGGTATTCTCAAAGTTAATGATTAACAATAAAAAAAGTAGCAAATCAGGTGCATCTAACAAGACGCCTGCCTCAATTGTTGTGCTTTTTGTTTTCGACAAAAAAACAAGGATTTGCTTCACAAAGTCTCTTCAAAAAAGATTTCTCCGCTCGCTGCGCTCGGTCGAAATGACAAAGGGACGAGGGGACGCTCCGGTCGAAATGACAAATCGTTTCCACACTCATTCTTCAATTGCCGGCTAATCCCGATCGCTCCAGCAAGGTCTTTTGAGAAAAAGACATTTCTTTCCCTTGCCCTTCGATGGCTATGGGCAAGGGAAAGAAATACGCCTACTGAGCGATTGTGCAAGCAGTGAGCGAAGGGCCTACAAAGGCCATGCCACCAAGCTCTGCGACTGGCAGGGCCTTTGTTATCCGGAGCCACTGCGGCTCGATTGAAATAGCACGAACGACTGCGAAGCTTTATTTAACTACACGCGGGCGGGACGCCCGCGAGACTCAAGGGCGGGACGCCCTCGCTACGGAGGGGTGAAGCCGGTTATGAATTCAACGGTTCTTTTGGCTATCTTTTCACTCACTCGCGGGTGCAGCGGTAAGTTTACTACTTCGCGGCTGGCTTTTTCTGCTTCGGGGCACGTGCCGAGCTCGTAATCGTAGGAAGCCAACGGTGTATCAATCGGGTGCAGGGGACACTCGAACCAGCTCCCCAATTCGATGCCGGCCTTCGCGGTCGTCTCAAGCGCTTTGGCTTTTTCCAGGATTCTCAGCGGATACCTCACCATGACCGGCTGCATGATCGTCTGGTCGTACGTCCTTGCCTTCCAGCCCTTATCCTCAAGCAGGCGGTCGTAAAGCCCTGCCATTTTCACGCGGTGGGCAATGTTTTGCTCGATCTTTTTAAGCTGCCTCTGGCCGGAGCGGGCCTGGACGGTGCTCATTCCTTTGAAGAAATCGTCGGCCTTCACCGGCTCGAATTCGTCTGTGCTTGAGGACCCGACGACCGCTCCCTTCTGCACCAGGGATCGGAATAACGTCTGCGCCAATGCAGTTGTCCTGGGATAAATCAGAAGTCTGTAAGCCATCAGTTGCAGCCGGAGCATGAAGACTTCCCGGCTCGAAGGCGAACGCATTTCATTGGCTTGCAGCGATTCGATTCGCTCGGCCAGATCTTGATCGTTTGTGATGACCATGCCTCCGAGGCCGGTAGTGTAAGGTTTGTTCCACTGAAACGAAAAATACGCAGCCCGGCCGAATGTCCCTACCAGCTTGTTTCTATATCTTGAACCTAAAGCCAGACAGCAATCCTCGATGACACGGATGCCGTGACTTCGGGCGATATCCAAGATGGCGTCCATTTCGCAGGGATAGCCGTAGGTGTGCTGGGCGATGATGACTTTGGCGTTGCTGGTGATCTTATTTTTCAACAGGTTCACGTTTATATTAAACGTGTCGGGTTCGATATCGACATAGACCGGTTTGGCCCCGACATACTTGATCGGGTTGACGTTCATGACGCAGGTATAGCCCGGCAGGATGATCTCGTCGCCGTCCGCGACGTTCAGTGCCCGCAGCAGGGCGTACAACGCCACTCTGCCTTTCCAAAAGGCAAACGCCCGCCGGACGCCAAAGAAATTAGCGAAATTGCGCTGATATTCTTCAATCATTTGCTATCGCCTGTTTGTAGTGTGCCCGTAAGAGCATCGTAGCATGGGCGTCCCGCCCATGAGTATCACGGGCGTCTCGCCCGTGCAGGCAGGGCCAGAGCCTGCCCCGAGCCCGTTCGGCTGCGCTCAGGGTAAACTCCGTCGAGGGGATGCCCTGCGACGCATGGGCAATCCCGATCCCGATAGACGTTCATCGGGATCGGGACATGCTACTAAACGCCTTACGGCGTCACTACAAACGGATTACCTGGACATCTGTACGTCTTCGGGCTTTTTCAGGCCGCGTCCTTTGAGCATGGAGAACCTGACAAGACCCCACAGTGAGCCGAAGCCGTAGGCGAAATGTAATATCGCAAAGATGACCGGCGCGACGGGTGCATATCGCCAGCCGGACTTGCGCCCAACGTCCAGGGCGCCCATCGCGAGAGCCAGCAGATACAGGATGGCTTCGCCGACCAATACGATCCACAACGGTTTCCATGCAAGGCCTGCCAATGCCGGCAAGAGCAAAGACAAGACAAACAGCAACGGTACTAATTGCCGAAAGCCGGCCGGCCTCTTATGCTTCTGAAGGGTTCGGATGCGCCAGAAGCCATACTGAAAATATTGCCGCCAGAGCTTGCCGAGCGATCCGCGCGAAAAGTACGTGCTCTGAATGTCTTTGGACATCCAGATCTTTCCGCCCACCTGAAGGATTCTCAGGTTGAATTCGTCGTCCTGGTTGCGTACCAGTTCTTCATCAAAATAGCCGACTCGATCCACGATCCATTTATGATGCGTGCCGAAGGCAAGTGTATCGACCCAGCCTTCGTAGTTTCCCAATCTGAATCTCGCGTTGCCGACGCCGATGGGTGACTGCATCGCCGAGGCAATCGCTCGGCCCGTGTAGGTCTCTGCAACCGTTTTGATTGAGCCGCCTGCCACCCAGGCATCCGGATGCTCGCGCAGGCATTGAATCGACCTGGCGATAAAATCCCTTGGAATCTCGGCGTGTCCGTCGATACGGGTAAAAAAGTCGCCTCGCGCCGCTTTCAGGCCAGTGTTCATCGCGGCCGGAACGATCCGGCAGGGATTGTCCAGCATCTTCACACGACGATCTGCCTCGGATAGTCGCCGGACAACGTCTCTTGTCCCGTCGTCACTCATCCCGTCCACGACGAGAACCTCCATCTTCTCTGCGGGATAGTCGTTGTCCAGCACGCTTCTGATCGCCCGCTCGATAAAACCGGCCTCATTGCGAACCGGCATGATAATACTGACAAAAGGCGGATTCGTACTTCGCATGTCGTCCATCAAAAACCAAACTTAAAAATAAGGAACCGCTCCGCGGGATTATTTCAATCCCGATGTCCATCGGGACTGCGCTCGAAATGACAGGTTGTAGGGTGGGCAAACGTCGTTCTTTGCCCACGCGGAACGTTGGCGATCTCTAACAGGACTTTTTCGAACCGGTCGGCTAATTTGCTTCGGGCGAACTGACGCTCGGCCAGGGCGCGGGCGTTTTCGCCCATTTTCCGGCACAACTCTGGATCGGCGGCCAGCTCTTCCAGTGCGTCCGCCAGCTCTTGCGGGCGATGGGGATTGAGACATCGGCCGCAACGGTTGTACTCTATCGTCTCGCCTAACCAGCCGGGGACGTTGATGAGCACGGGCTTGCCCGCGGCCAGGGCGTCGAACAGCTTGTTCGGCGACCAGTTATTTTCATTGGTCGCCCGGAAGATGACCATACACGCCTGACAACCGGCGACGATCCGGGCAACCTCGGCCTTACCGGCGACCGGATCTTTAAAAATCACATTCGTCAATTGATATTCGCGCGTCAAGTTTTCCAGCTCGGCTTTTTTGCCGCCGCCGAGGAGCACAAGGACAATGTGGTCCTTGCCTCGTTCGGCTAAGATGCGAGCCGCTTCGATTGCATACTCAAGCCCGTTCGCCAAACCCATCGCCCCGAAGTAGATGGCCGCAAACTTCCCGTCCAGGCCCAGCCGTCGCCGGGCCGCCGAGCCGTCTAAGTCCGGCCGGAAAAGGTCCAGGTCGCTGGCGTTCGGGATCATCGTGATTTTCTCGGCCGGCACGCCTGTGCGGACGATTCCCTCTTTCATGCCGGGTGACAGGGCGATGATATGATCCGACCCCGCGTATATTTTCTTTGCCATTCGCCTCAGCCACCATACGACCAGAGGATTTTTCAACGCTCCGACGTTGACCAGCGCCTCGGGCCACAGATCGCGCACCTCGAAGACAAACGAGACATCGAAATGTCGGCCCAAAGTCAGACCGGCCAGACCGATTGTCAAAGGCGTGTGCGTAGCAAAGACAACGTCCGGCTTCGAGAGCTTCCGGCCTATCCGCCCCGCCAGCCATGCGAACTGATAGAACGCGAGCATTCGCCGCCAGCCGCTCAGGCCGGTCCCGACGTTCGGATCATTATAACCCGCCGCAATCGCCACCACGTGAATGCCTTCGGTCTCGAACTCGGCGTACAACTTGCCGTCCGGTACGGCGAACTGGCGGCTGGCCAGCCCGGAGGTCATCATTGTGACGCGGTGACCCTTGCCCACTAAATGCCGGGCGAACTCGTACGAGCGCGTGCCCGTGCTTCCATTTCGCGTCGCAAAATATTGGTGAAGATAAAGAACGTGCATATTCGTTACATATCAATCAATGCATGAAATATCTCTTCCAGCCGCTGCATGTTCTTTGCGCGGTTCGCCAATTCGATCACCTTTTGGCGATTGCGTCGGGCGGCGCCGGCGGCAAGCTGCGGATGCTCATATAACTGCATGATACATCGTGCCAGATCATCTGGATCGCCGACTTTGTGCAGCAGGCCATCTACGCTGTGTCTTAGCAGCGCAGCGTTCGCCTTTATGTCGGAAACGATAGGAAACAGGCCCATAGCCATCGCCTCCAACAGCGACAAGCTTGTCCCGTCCCACTGCGACGCGGACAGATAAACATCGTTTCGAGCGAGTATCTCCGGCAGGTCGTCGTTGCACACCCGGCCTGCGAAGCTCACGCAGCCATTCAAACCAATGTCCCCGGCGCGCCGCTTGAGCGCGTCCAGCAAAGTCCCGCCGCCGACAAAGGTCGTATGGAACTGGACCCCTTTTTCTTTGAGCCGGGCAAGGGCGCTGAGAATGGTAGGATGATCGAACACCGGTTCCAAGCGCCTGGTGCAAATGAGCCTTAAAGTTCGGGATAGATAGGTTTTCGTCCGGTCTGCGAATACGAATTTGTCCGTATCAATTCCGGGCGTGAGCGTCGCAATCTTGTCGGGGTCAGTGCCTAAACTCACGGCCATCTGTTCGAGGTCTTTAGAGACCGTGTTCACACAATCCGCGAACTTGAAGATTCTTCGCAGAAGCGGACGCCATATCCGCGATTTAATCCCCGTGGTCAAGTCGCTTCCGTGCACCGTGACAACCGTCGGATGGAATCCGCAAACCAGCGCCGTCAGGCCGCAACTGGTGGCGTAGTGAGCGTGTACAATATCGGGTTTCAGTTTCTTTATCAGCCTCCTTGCCCGCAACATGCTGATCGGATATTTCCATTTGCCTTCGGTTTCGGAATATCTGCCTCCGAGTCCGACGTTGTACGTCGGCACTCCACGCTCCGGGCTTGGGGACATGGCGATAAAGTGCACGTCGTGGCCGGCCTGCCTGGAATAGTCGAGGTAGGCGCCGATATGCGTGAACGTCCCCAGAGAGATAAAGCAAATTCGCATCTGTCACCAATGCTGTTTGTAGGGTGGGCAAATTTCGTTTTTTGCCCACGCGGATTAAGTTGACGTTTGGCACAACCCGATTGAATCCGCGTATGCAATCCCGATCCCGATAGACGTTCATCGGGATCGGGACACACCCTACGAGAGTATCCTCAATATCTCACGATAGGCCCGGAGCGTTTTCTCACAGGCGAGCGAGGCCGAGAATCTTTTTCGGGCCGTCTCTTTTGCGGCCTGTCCCATCGAACAGGCGAGCCTCTCGTCGGAGAGGATTTTTGAAACGGCGTTACTGATGCTTTTTGTATCGCAAGGATCGACGAGCAGCCCCGTTCTTCCGTCTTCAATCATCTGCGGAATTCCACCGACGTTCGCGGCAACGACGGGAACGCCCGCAGCCATCGCTTCCGCTATCGTCAGCGGGGCGTTTTCCTGGAACGAGGGGACAACCAGGCAGTTCGCCTTAGCCAGCTCGAACTGCACTCTGTCGATACTGATATTACCCAGGAAACGTACTCTTTTTTTTAGGCCATTTGCCTCGACCTGTTGTTTGCACGCAGCAAGATAATCCGCTTGCGGCGCTCCGGCAATCCGTAGCTGCGCATGGGGGAACTGCCGGGCGAGGAGGGCGAATGCCTTTATCATGCCGAGGATGTTTTTCAAGGGCCTGATTCTGGCACAGCAGAATATTCTTCCCGGCTGGAACGACCGCTCGACGCCAAAATAAGATTCTGTGACGGGATTCTCGATCAGCCAGGTTTTTTGAATGCTGCTTTCAGCCGGCAGGAACCGTCTCGTATATTCACTAATCAAGACGATATGTGAAACTCGGCGACGTGCATATGCCTCGGTGAGTTTCAGGAGCCACCGCCTGGGCCGGCGAAGAACGCCCCAGCGGTTGTCCCATCTTGCATCTTCTTCCGCAATGCCGTGCAGGGTCAGAAGGCTCGGCTGCCGGCAGTTCGCCGCCAGGAACGTGAATCCTTGAAAATGGACAATATCCGGATTGATCTGCCCCAGAAGGGACCTGACCTGTCGTTTTCCAGTGACCATGTAATAGAGCGTTCCGGGCAGGAAACGCCACGGTCCTTTTTTGCCCAACCTGTAAACGATGAAGCTTTCCCACTGCTCGCACGTCGTTGGGCCGGCGCGACCTTCCAGGTCGATCACCGTCACTTTCACGCCGGGACGCCTGGCAAGCTCTTCGACCAGGTATCTGGCCACGCCCGCCACGCCGCCGTCGATGCGGTGGCGATCTTGCGGAAAGACTGTCACCATGGCGATGTGCATTCTCAAGTCCTCATCAGGCGAGCTGTTCTTGCGGCGCGACCTCGACTTCGTACTCATCATAGAGAGGTCTGTAAAATTGAAGGTTAGGCATACTTTTGGAAAGAAAAAATCTGTTTTCTTGATTTTTTCTTTCTAAAACAAGTTGCTGACGCTTCTTAGCTGTAACGATGGAGCGACGTGTAACATTTTATTTGATAGTATATTATCATACAATACTCGATTATTTTTAGAAAATCGAAAAGAAGATTTTCTAAAATAATATATGCCTAACCTTCAATTTTACAGACCTCATCATCCATCGCAGCGAATGACGCGGCCATGCGATCGCTCGCCAAAACGAATCCGAGGAACACCCAGTAGTGCTTTTGATAGAGCTGCCCGACGTTCAGTCCCATCACGAGCAGGTACGTCAGGACGGCCCGCGCGTACAACTTCTCCAGTCCGAGCGGCATCCGTTTGACGGTGAGCATGACCAGAATCACGAACCACGTAAACAGAGCCGCGCCGGGTATGCCGTAAACGCCGAGGGCCAGGAAGAAATCATTGTGCGGCAGGATGGTCAGCCCGCTTTGCTCGAACCAGCCGTAGTAGTTGGTTCCAAAGGGCCTTTCGGCCACACACTTGAGGGCTTGTTTGATCGGCATCATGCGAGTGTCGATGGCCTCCTCGGCCTGCCGGAGGTTGGTCAGCCGGGCGGCCACGGGCGCTTCCAGGCCGCTGCTTCGGACGACCAGGGCCGCCGAGACGGACCCGAGCAGAATGACGAAAAGCAGAAGGACCGCCAGGGCCGGCCGGCGCGCCACCTGCCGGACGAAAAACAGCGGCGAGAGCATGGTAATGAGCAGGGCAATCAGTCCGCCGCGAGAGCCGATCTTGAGCAGCATGACCGGCAGAACCAAAATGGCGGCGAGGTACAACAGCCGCCAGAAAAGGCTCCGGTCGCGGGCGAACAAATAGATAGCCGCTAAGAACGCTATGGCGATCAGCGTCGCCAGCATGTTCGCGTCGGTGGTCTCGCCGAGGGTCGCCGAGTACCTTTGCTCAGTCGTCTCTTCCATCGATCTGACGGCTGAGCCGGTAATGAAAGTTAGGGCAATGGTTCCCAGCGTCCCGATCACGTACGCTCGCGTGGCCCAGCGAAAGGCCCGTTCACCGTTGGTTTGGAGGATCCAATAGACGATGAGGATAAGCACGAGGAGCTGAACCGCCGTGAAGGCGCGGACCAGCTCGTAGGTGAGATACGGCCCGCCCAGCGAGGCCAGGCAGACCCAAACGGTGTATAATCCCATCACCCATAACGCCTTGTTGCCGATGCGCAGGCGGGGGCGGGTGATGACCAGGTTCAGAATGAAACTCACCGCAAGGGCGACGCCGACGCCCCGGTCGAGGCTAAAGGCGTCTCTGAAGGCGACGCCGGCGCCGGTCGGCAGCACGAGCATCAGGATACACAGGCTGAACGTCGGCTTGATAACCATGCCGAGGAACGTCGGCACGGCGATAAGGATCGCCCCGGCCACGGAATTCTTGCCGAAAAGAATCACGGCCAATCCGATCAGGGAGATGACCGCCCAGATCGTCAGAAGCAGAACGTTCATCACCGGGGGCAATTGGATGTCCGAAGTCCGTTCGCCCGGCTCGTAAGATAATTCTTCATCTTCAAAATCATTTTCGTATTCGGTGTACATGCAAGACCTCTATTTAGTTTCTGTTGCGGAAGCACTATTTGTCATTCCCGCGAAAGCGGGAATCCAGTCTTTTCACTCTGGACCCCTGCTTTCGCAGGGGTGACATCGTTAGTTTCCGGTTTCCGCAACGGCAGTCGTAGGGTGGGCAAATTCCGTTTTTTGCCCACGCGGATTTCTGGTAGCCCAACAAGCGAAAAACGCATCTTTTTCTTTGTATAGAATTGAGAGAGGAACCCTATTGACAACCCTTCAGGAACAACCACAGGCGAGCGTTCATCAACATTTGATGGCAAAAGAAGCCGGCGGTTCTAAGAGGCTGTCTTTGGGCGGCAAGCCGCCGGACGTTTCTCCTTTGCAGCCGGCAAATCTGCGGCGAATAGCTCTTGATCTGGTTGAGGTTAACGCCGGCGGCGGCTTCTCCGTAGCCCCTCAGAAATGAATCGGCCATCTCTTTCGCGTTCCAGCTCAACGCTCTCCGCCACGGGGCGCCGTGGAACAGGGAGCTTACGAACAGGAGAATATCGAAGTACCGGCTCCCGAAAGTCGGAGCTCTTCCCACTAACGGCGCCGCCGACCAGTCCAAAAGGACAAGCTGCCCCGACGGCTCGTGAAAGCAGACGTTAATACAGGCAAAGTCGCCGTGAATAAAAACATTCTCGCCGGCGGGGGCCATCCATTCCGGCGGCAATTCGTGCTTCATTTCTTCGGGCAGGGTCAATTTCTCATGAACAACGGCCAGCGCCTGTCCGGCCTTTTTCAAAAGCCCCGGCAGCCGCGAGTCTTTGCGGACCGCCAAATCGAGCAACGTCACCAGGTCACTGAGCCGCTCAAATTCGAGCACGC
>Ga0154804_1293_pt1 | contig 10747 bp, 8 predicted proteins | sample Rifle2008BG16ft_FD_105812 | JGI IMG/M metagenome (GOLD analysis project Ga0154804, IMG submission 105812) | Planctomycetes bacterium RBG_16_55_9 | reverse complement strand
CATAATATCAATACTATTTAACTGTAAGTAGCTTATTTATAAGGCGTTATATGAGCGCGCCCTGCAAGTTACGCTCATTAAGAAAGAATATCGAATAACCAATAATGAATGACGAATGATGAAGGAAGGACTTCGCACAGAACACTTCGATATTCGACATTCGTCATTCGATCCCGATGCGCGTCTATCGGGATCATTCTATCTTTTTTGTGCCCCTTCGACTTCGCTCAGAGCTTGCCCCATTCGACTTCGCTCAGGGCAAGCTCTGAGCTTGCCGAATGGGGCATGCTTTGTGCCTTTGTGGCTTATGTTCCATTGTATAGTGCGAAATTTGGATCACAAAATTCCACGAAAACAGGAAAATTTTTTTTGAGAAAGTCGCTCAACTACGGTTCTCGGATAACCGATGGCCACAAAGACACCAGAGCATAAAGGTAACCAGATTTTCGATTGTCGATTTGCGATTTGAAATCGGCAATTTGATTATCATTGTTCTCACACAAAGCCACAAAGGCACGAAGGATTCATTCAGGCTCTGATTCTCTATATATTGCTTTGTGTCTTCGTGTCTTTGTGTGAAATATTCAATCGAAAATCGTAAATTTCTTTGTGTCTTCGTGGCTTATAATGACTCCGGTCTTGCCTGGCTTACGCCCATGGCGAGACGCAACCACGCGCGGGCGTATTCGAGATCGGCGTAGGCTTTCGATGGGGAAATTTGGAGCATCTCGGCGGCCTGATCGACCGACAGGCCCCCGAACACACGCAGCTTAATCAGGTCCCCCGCCGTCTTGTCCTGCTCACAAAGCTTGTCCAAGGCCTCATTCAGGGCCAGAAAATCATCGGTGTGGATCTCGCAGGCAGCAATCAGAAAGGATTCGTCGAGCTCAACTCGCTTTTTGTCTCCGCCGTGTTTGAGGCTCTTCTTGCTCCGGGCCTTCTCGACGAGGATTCTCCTCATCGCCTCCGAAGCTGCTTTAAAGAAATGGCCTCTGCCGTTCCAGTTCCGGTCCGCTCCTTCGACTAAGCGGAGATAAGCCTCGTGTACGAGAGCCGTTGCCTGAAGGGTCTGGCCGGGCCGTTCCTGGGACATTTGCTGAGCGGCCAGACGACGCAACTCCTCGTAGACCAGGGGGAGCAATTCATCCGCAGCGTGACCATCCCCCCGCTCGATCGCATCCAAGATGCGCGTGACGTCGCTCATAATTTATTATCCGTTCGACTGCGCTCAGGACAGGTTTATGATTTTCTATTTACTACTTGGCTGTCGCCAGCGATAGCCTCATTCATAAATAGTAAATAATAAATCGTAAATCCCGTCACTGGTCCAATTCTTCGCGGATCGACCTGCCGCTACCGCCGCGCCCCCCGGGCCTTGCTCCCGGGGCGCTAGGCTCACCACCTTCTTCAGGGGGCGTCTGACGCTGCTGCGCAGCCCTCTGAGGTCGTCCGGCATTGCCGCCGGTATCGTCGGATGAAGCGCTGGGGGTGAAAGTGGCCGGGGACGGCGCCTGGTCGGCGGAGATGAACGCCCGCGGCGGTATCTCTACCACGGTGTTCAGCTTATACTGAACCAGCACGGGCTCGAAGCCGTTCGGCACGCGGAAAACAAAGTCGATCTCCTTGGTGTCTGCATTGCCCTGGAAGTCGTTGGTCCCAACCTTTATCTCGGGACATATTTGTATCTCGCTGGCCGATTTCAGGAAGCCGAGGGGATAGACGTTGGTTCCTTCGCCGGCAAGGGCCTCTTGGGCCGAACCCTTTCTCGTGCAAATGAGTCTTAATTGAGAGGGCGTAAAAGCGCCGCCGTTGACCTGTGCAGCCCTTCGTATCGCCCTTCTCTTGATCGCGATCCGCACGATGGTCGTATCACCACCCGCTTTCGCGGAGACGGGCAGCGGTACCGTCTTGCCATCGTTTTCATACGCGAGCTTGCCCCCGCGGGTCCTCAGCTCCTCGACAAAGCGGTCCGCCTGCTGTCTGATCGCTTCGGAAGCCGGCCAGGCGGCGGGCTTCGGGACTTCTATCGCCGGCGTGATACTACTGACGATCGATGTTTCGCCCACGCGAATGAGTCGATTGAAAAAGAGCTGGTCCAGGTAGTCGGGATGAAACATGGCAAAGTTTCTTTTTCCGCTGAAGCTGCCGTTGCTGAGGATGCCGAGCAAGCCCGTCACGAAGCCGTCCGCATTGAACAGGACCCTATTGGGGCTATCGACCTCTAACTTGGCCGGATCGAAGCGCTTGTAGGGATAATCGGCCGGCAAAGGCGCCATTTGGAAGGCCGTCAGCAGGAAACCCGACATCAGAAGTCCCAAGAGAATTCCACAGATCACTCGTCCGATGCGTTCCGGCAGAAAACCCAAGTCCGCCGGCTGGCGGGTCAAGAAAGTGATACCCGTCTGCAAAAGGGCAAAGGCCAGGACAAACAGCAGGATGAAGCAAAGCGTCTGCGCCCAGGGAACCAGTGAAATGAAGCGGCTATCATCGCCCCGGCTGATAAAAACGTTCGCCAGCATCTCGAAGAATCCGAACGCAATCATGCCCGCACAAATAGCCGCAATGACCGTAGCGAAGGCCCGAAGAACCGTACCCTTGAAGTATTGAAACGCGGCACAACCCAGTATGATGAGCACTACAACTAAACTTGCCATTCTAACGACCTTCCATTCTTGATTTATGATTTACTATTTACCATAAATAACAAATCATAAATTCAATTTCATTCCTGGCCCTGTTGATCCTGCTGTTTCGCTTTCGATGGAGAAAGCACTCTAATCATTTCGTTTATGGCGACTGATCCGGCGATCACCTTTCTCAGCGACTGCTCCTGCAGATAAAGCATTTTTGCCCGTCGGAACTGCGTGCCGATCTCGGGCAGCGACTTCGAGCGGTGGATGACCTTTCTCAACTCGTCATTGAGCGTAATCAGCTCGAAGACGCCCGTTCGTCCAAAATAGCCCGTCCCCTGGCACTTCTCACACGTGAAGGGCTTGCCGTGCTTGTCGTACTGGACCTTTCCCGCCCGGTAGAGGACTTTGGTTTTCTCGGCCGTGATGTTGAACTTCCTGAAAAGCTCTTTGTCCGGCGCGTAGGCCTGCTTGCACTCATCACACAGGACTCTAAGCAGCCGCTGGTTGCTGATCCCCAGGAGCGTCGCGGCCACAACGCCCTTATCGCCTGCAAACTTGAGCCATTTGCCCAGCGCCTGGATCACACCGTCCGCCGTAAGCGTCAGGTAAACCAGCTTGCCGTCTCGGGCGGCGGCACACGCCACCTGGGCCGTCTCGGCGTCTTCACATTCGGCCACGCCGATGATATCAGGCCCCATCCTTATCACTGCCTGGAGCTTCTTGGCAAACGTGGTCGTGCCCGTGTCACTCAGCGAGAAAACGTTCTGAGGAATATTGAGCAACTGGCCCGAAGGCTGCCGTTCGAGGGTGGTAACACTGTTCAGAAAAGCGTCGTGATTTCGCAGCAGTGCGTAAAGCGTCGTGGTCACGCCGCTCTTGGCGGGCCCGGTGATGATAAACACGCCCTGCCGAATCCCGCGGAACGCATCCAGTTGATCTCGTTGCTCGGGCATCAAGCCGATCTCGGTCAGTCGGGCCATGCCCTCTTGTGTGATGTGCTTGAGCCGGACCTGCTCTCCGGCCGTCGAGCCGGCAGTCACCACCTCCCACGGCACGTCTTCCTTGTTCCGGCGGATTTTGAATTGTCCTTTTTGCGGCTTGCGCTTTTCTTTCGTGTCGAGGTCGGCCAGACTCTTGATAAAGTGAATGAAGTACGTCATTTGCTCGCGGGCAATGCTCGGCTGCTTGAGCAACGCGCCATCGACGGAGTACGACACCTGGTAGTCCTGGGCCGTCGGAGCAAACGCGACGCTGGTTGCTCTTCGCCAGATGGCATCGTTCAAAATATCGTAGGCTATCTTATAGCCCAAGAATTCCGGCGTCCTCGGCTCAGGCATCGGGACTTCGTTCTTGTTGGCCGTAATGAAGGCGAAACCCTTGAGGGCCTCAAGCTTCTTCTCCTTGTCGGCGAGCAGGCTCTTGATGTGATCGACGGTCAGGACCCGGTCGAAATCCAAGACGCGTGAATTGCGCTGCCTGACGTAAGCCAGAGAGCTTCCACCTACGGCAATCAGATAAAAGAGCATCCCGACGATGTAGAGCGGCACCAGCAGCCAGATGACGGCTCCGGCGGCCCCCGCCCCCAGGACAATCCCCGTCCAGGTGACCTCTTTGACGTCGAGGGGTTTGGCATCCTGGTAGACCCAGCCTACCAGCGGCACCCACGCGAAAAACAGGATTAAGAAGCCGATGAGCTTGATGATGGATACGTAGCCGCCGAAGGCGACTGACGCTGCTAATACATCCGACATAAATTGCTCCAAAAAACCTTATAAAATGCCGCTGGCCGTAGTTGTTATTCCCTTCAGAGCCATCTTCAGCTCTTCTGTATTCGGTGCGTATTTGTACGCCTCTTTCGGATCAATGGATCCATTCTTGACCAGCTCACACAGGTTGTACGTCAAATCCTGCATCCCTTCCTGCTGAGCGCTTCGTATGACGTTCGGTAAATCCGCCTCGCGCCCGTCAGAAATGAGTTTTCTGGCGGCGGCGTTTGTGATCAGAACCTCGACCGCCGGTATTCTGTCCACGCCTTCGGTCAGGCACGGCAGCAAGACCTGGCTAATGATGGCTCGAATGGCCAGGCTCAGGGTTTGTCTTACAAGATCGCGTTCGTTTTGCGGGAACAGGTCCAACAGACGGTGAACGGCCTGGGCCGCATTGGCCGAATGCAGCGTACCGAAAACAAGATGCCCCGTTTCGGCCGCCCTCATTCCCGCCGTAACGGTCCTGGCATCCCGCATTTCTCCGACAAAGACGACGTCGGGGTCCTGACGCATCAGGTAGGTCAGGGCATCCTCATAATCTCTCGTGTCGAGCCCGATCTCCCTCTGAGAAACGATCGCCTTGGCGTCCTTGAAAAGATACTCGATGGGGTCCTCGACCGTAATAATGTGACACGAGCGGGTGCGGTTGATGTAATCGATCATGGACGCAATCGTCGTTGTCTTGCCGCAGCCGGTAGGTCCGACGACGAGGACCAGCCCCTGCCGGCTCTCACAGATTTGTGCCAGCGCCGGCGGCAGGTGAAGCTCTTCAAATGGCGGGATGACGGTATTAACGCGCCGGGCCGCAAGACTGATCATCCCCCGCTGGCGAAATACATTTGTCCGGAAACGGTGCTCACCATCTATCTCGTGGGCGAAGTCGATGGTTCCGTGCTGCATGAAAAACTGCTTTTGGGCCGGGCTAAGTATCTCGAAAACCATCTCCTCGATCTTCTCGGCCGTCAGGGCCTCGCCCGTCGTATTTTTCAGCTCGCCGAAGAGGCGCAGCTTGGCCGGCTGGCCCACCTTCAGGTGCAAATCGCTCGCCCGAGTCTTGACAGCCGCCTTGAAAAACTTGTCCAGCTTGGGTTCGTGATCAAGCCTGATCCGATCATCAATAGGGTGTTCAGTAACCATAATTATCGTTGACTCCGGGCTTTACACCCACCTGGCGGGCCGTGACCAGGTCGCCTTTTGGCCATTGCCTAAAAAGCATTGCATTTTACTATAAGATTTGTGCAGACAAACCCTTAGACCATCTATATTATATAGTTTTACAACGGCTTGTCAAGCTGGATGCTCAAACAATATCGTTTTGTCAGCAGCGCTCGTCCAGTCTTCAGCCTGCAAGTCCAGGGCAAGACCACGCGGCCAACGGTCCGCCGACGGCAACAAAGCAAATCGACTTCAGCAAATCATACTCCCCTGCCGATATATACAGGGGTGCTATTATGGAGTCAGAAAGAAGGAAACTCACGGGTCGGGAAAAGGATGAGGCGGCAATAAAGCTTCTCGAAAAACTGCGAGATCAATTGCACTCTTCCGACGCATCGAACAGGCGGCGTGCCGCTTTCAATCTCTCCTGGTTGCAGGAAGACGGGCTGGAGTTGTTGAAAAACGCCTTGTTTGGCAGTGGCCCCGTGACAACCAAGAACGCCGCCGCCTACGGGCTGAGAAAAATGCGCGGCAGAATGAAGAAGCTGGCTATCGAGATTCTCAAACAGGGATTGAAAGAGCGTGACAGCTCGACGCGGGAGGTATGCCGGCATGCCTTGAGACTCATGGGTGAGGAGGCGCCCGGAGCACCCAGCTCACAAAAACAATCGACCCGGGGCCTGAGAATCAGGGAAATCCCAAGGAGAAACAGACCGAAAGGCCCCGTGAGTGCCAGGCGGTCACGCGGATAAGAACGCGCCCCGGAGCAGACGGCCTGGCGCCAGATTCCCGGCACTCGACACCCCACAGGAATTCCCTTCACCGACAGTCAGGTGGCCAGCAACAGCGTCAGCGTCATGTAGATTGTCACACTTATCGAGTCGTTTGCGGTCGTAACCAGCGGACCGGAGCTGATAGCCGGATCAATCCCGATCCGCCGAAACAAAAACGGCAGAAACAAGCCCAGCGTCGTGGCGACCATAATCGCCGAGAACATGGCCGTCCCGAACGCAAAGACAAGCTGCACGGATTCTATGGCACGATCCGCCGTCTTCGAATGTATCAGAATAGCACAGGCGATACCACCCAACAATCCACAACTTAGCGCGACCAGCAGCGCGATTCGAACCTCCCTCGTACAGACCTGGCTGAATTTCAAGGCCGCCAGGTGGCCGGTTGCCAGCCCTGAGACTACAATTGTGGACGTCTGCAGACCCGCATTTCCGCTGATGGCCGCAATCATCGGCACGAAGAAGAGCGCGGCCGTATAAACAAGGGGCAATCCCCCCACGTCGAACGTGTCGTGGAAAAACATCAGAACCAGGGCGGTTATACCCGTACCAATCAGGCAAGGCAGTAACCAGGTCATTCTTACGCGGGCAGCGTGAAAAACCGAAAAGGTCTCCAGCTCATCGGGGTCGGTGCCCGCCATCGTGTACAGGTCCTCGGCCGCCTCCTCCTCGGCGACCTCGATGACGCGGTCGGCGGTGATGCGGCCGACGAGCTTATTATTTTTGTCGAGGACCGGCACAACAATCAGGTCGTTTTTACTGAATATATTTCTCACCTGCTCCTGGTCGGTATCGACGTAGACATAGATCGTGTCAGGATCGATCAGCTCGCGAATCTTTGTGTTTTCCGGACGCGTTAGCAGAAATCGCAAACGAACGTCTCCGAGGAATCGACCGGCCTTGTTTACGACATAAACGGAATAAAAATCCTCGTCAATTTCCGCCACGCGGACCCTGTCGATCACCTCGGCAACGGTGGCGTCCTCCGGCACACTGATGAGAACGGGATCCATTATCCCGCCAGCCGAGTCCTCGGAGTAGCCCATTAACTTCCTGATTGCCGCTGATTCTTCCGGCGGTATGCCTTCGAGTAGTTGAGATCGCTTTTCATCGGGAAGCTCGAAAAGAATGTCAGCAACGTCATCGGGATCAAGACACAGAAGAAAGTGGCTCAGCTCCTCCTCACGGAGTAGCTCGAACAGCGCAGCGCGGGTCGCTTCATCGACTTTCTCGAGGACCTCTGCGGATAACGACTCGTTCATCGTATCAAAGATCGCGCGCCGTCGCTCGTTATCCACCAGCTCCACCACTTCGGCAACGTCACTGCTTCGCTGGTCGCGCAGCAGCTCTCCCAGCGCCGATTTGTCCTCGGATTCCAGCAAGCGCTCGATCTGTTGAAGCAAGTCTTTCTGTCCGTCCGCCATCTGACTACTCGTGCCAAAGCTGGTTATACGGTTTCCCCCCCCAGCGAGCACAACATACCTGAATTCCTCTCGTCAGGCAACACTTTCCCTAAATCAATCGGATTCGTTTAAGCAAAGAAAAAAGTTCTTGGCTTTTGGGGCGCTTTCGTGTAGAATAGGGTTGGAATGCTCTTTGAGGTTCCGCGATTAAAAAGCACAATATTCTCTGATGAGGGCGATACGATGAAGAGGTTTCTCTATGGGATATCCGGCATTTGGGCGATAGTAGCGTGCGTTTGTCTAGCCGCGCCGGAGCCGGCTATTGTTCCTGCTCCAGGACAATGGACTTTGGATGTCGAGTTCACCCATCCCCAACAAATCGTTCTGGAACATGGTTCCGATAAACAGCCGGCACGGTTCTGGTACGTGATTCTTACGCTCACCAACAACACGGGGCAGGATGTTAGCTTCTATCCTAAATGTGACTTACTGACGGATACCTTCCATATCGTACCAGCGGGAAAATCTGTGACCCCGGCAGTTTTCGAGCATATCCGAAAACGTCATGAGAAGAGATACCCGTTTCTTGAGCTTCTGGACAAGGCCGGCAACAAGATTCTTCAGGGTGAGGACAACGCAAAGGACATTGCGATTATTTGGCCTGATTTTGACCTGCAAGCCAAGAATATCAAACTATTCATAACGGGTTTGAGCAATGAAACGGCTGGCGTCAATCACCCCGTGGCATTAGATGAAACGGGCCAGCCGGTCAAAGTCTACCTTAGAAAGACGCTCGAACTGAGCTATGACCTCAAAGGCGACTCGGCTTTAAGATCTTCTGTCAGCTTGGTTTACAAAGAAAAACATTGGGTTATGAGGTAAAATAACCCATTTTCCCTGTTTTTGGACCGCCATTCAGCCGGACAGAAGATGTCGTGATAGCTCCCGAATCCAGCCAGAATCTCCAAAAAACACTCTCTCTTGCTCTGTTGCATCGATCCTTCGAGACCACGGCTCCCCGTTTTCACCTCTCGGTGGAATGAGCTATTTTCGCAAAGGAATTATTCACTTTACCGGCCCGTATTGTGAGATTTAGGTAAGTCTGAATAACTAAATGTCTTTTTTGTAATTTATTTGCCAAGAAGGTTTTAGTACTGTATAATAAGGTGGATTTTGATGGGTAGTGGAAAGCAAGTAGTTAGAGGTGACCTGTTATGGGAAAGATGATAGCACCCGAGAAAATGCCTCCCGTAGAACAGTTGAGGGGCAGGACTCTCGGCAGAATACTCATAAAGATGGGTGTTCTGAGCCGGGACAAAGTCCATGAGTGCCTAAAGATTCAAGGTCAGCGGCAGGGGCAGGTACAGATAGGCCAGATATTCCGTGAGCTGGGCCTGATCGAAGAGGGACAGTTACAGATGGCGCTGGCGGCCCAGCGCGGCATGGAATATCTGAGCCTGGATGGGCTCGACATACCCGCCGACGTGGTCGAGAAGGTGCCGGCGCAGATGGCCAAGACTTACCATATTGTGCCGGTCGAATACAACAAACAGTTGAACCAACTGACCGTCGCCCTGGATAATCCGGAGAATTTCAGGGCAACCGACGACCTGAGCACCCTGATGGGTTTTAAGGTCACAGCGAAGATAACGGATTCGGACGCACTCGAAAAAGCCCTCAATAAGTATTATGAGACGCAAGGCGATGATAACATCAATGAGCTCATCGACGAAATACAGGGCGACACGTTTCTGGCGGAATTCGAGGGCAGAAACCAGAGTATCGACCTGGATGAGCTGAAAGAGCTGTCCGAGTCGAATCCCGTCAAGAAGCTGCTGAACCTCGTTCTGCTGCAAGCCATCCGCGATAAGGCATCAGACATTCATTTCGAGCCGTTCGAGGACGAATACAAGATGCGTTACCGGATCGACGGCGTGCTCTACGAAATGGTGCCTCCTCCGAAGTACATCGCCGCGGCGTTGAGCTCGCGTATCAAGGTTATGGCGGACCTGGATATCGCGGAGAGGCGTCTGCCGCAGGATGGGCGAATTTCGCTGACCGTCCAGGGCAATCCGATTGACCTTCGCGTGAGCGTTCTGCCCACTATGTTCGGTGAAAGCGTCGTTTTGCGTGTTCTCGACCGAAGCCAGGCCAGCTTTAATATGGCCGAGCTCGGTTTGCGGCCGGAGGACCAGGAGCTGGTTCGCAAGCTGATTCACAAACCGAACGGTATTATCATCGTGACGGGCCCGACGGGATGCGGCAAGACAACGACGCTTTACTCGGCCTTGAGCGAGCTTAATGACATCGAAACGAAGATTATTACAACCGAAGACCCCGTCGAGTATGACGTTGAAGGTCTGATTCAGGTTCAGATGAAGCCGGACATCGGGCTGACCTTTGCCCGGTGTCTTCGTTCGATTTTGCGTCAGGACCCCGACATCATATTGGTGGGCGAGATTCGCGACCTCGAGACGGCGGAGATCGCCGCCCAGGCCTCGCTCACGGGCCACGTCGTGTTCACGACGTTGCATACGAACGACGCTCCGAGCTCCATCGCCCGACTTCTGGATATGGGGATCGAGCCGTTTCTTATGACCGCCACGCTCGAAGGGATCGTCGCTCAGCGGCTGGTCAGAAGAATCTGCTTAAACTGCAAGACCCAATTCGAGCCGAGCGAAGCCCAGTTGATGGAGCTTCAGTTGCTGTCCGAGAACGTCAAGGGAAAGAAGTTCCACTATGGGCGGGGCTGCAGCAAGTGCAATGGAACCGGCTATAAGGGACGAATCGGGATTTTCGAGATCATGGTGTTCAACGACGAGATACGTGACCTGATCATGAATCAGGCCTCGACGTCCGTCTTGCGTGCGGCCGCCAAGAAAGCCGGCATGAGACTCCTGCGCGAGAATGGCCTGGCGGCCATTTATGACGGTATTACGACGATAGACGAGATCGCAAAAGAGACAATGATGGAGGAAGTGTAGGCCCGGTATTTGTTT
>Ga0154804_1146_pt4 | contig 10821 bp, 10 predicted proteins | sample Rifle2008BG16ft_FD_105812 | JGI IMG/M metagenome (GOLD analysis project Ga0154804, IMG submission 105812) | Planctomycetes bacterium RBG_16_55_9 | reverse complement strand
AAAGCCGACCGGGACGGCTGGTTTCCCGTTCCCATTCCGGGACAATGGACCGAGGTTTAAAGCAGACGCCCATAACCGCCAAGCTCGCTCAGACCGTCGAGAAGACAGGCGTTGCGGCTGCTCATTGTTCCATCAGAATCGTAGGATGGGGCTTGCCACACCTTTGAATCGGTGGGCTAAAGCTCACCCTACATATTCTTAAGACGAGAATAGTAAATAATAAATTACGAGGGCGGGACTCCCTCGCCACGATACTCTATGGTATCAGTCGGTGTTAGTTTGAAATTGTGGACCTCAACGTTAGAATCCACCAGCTTCGGGTTGGCCGAATTCTTGTTGATGGTGAGTCTTCTAATACTCGCCAGGAGTTTTGGGGTTTGTATCTTCTCGATGAACTCGCAAAGCTGACGAAGCGTCACGTTCTTCATTTCTATTTCCAGGACGATCTCCTGGTAGTCTGTAGTGGATTGCGTCGGGACCTGCCTCATGGTTGTCACATTTTGCGTCAGGTCGCATTCGGCCACGAGGGATTCTACGAACGGTAATAATCCGACGGTCTTTTCTTGCGAAGCGATCTTTGTACGGATATCTTCAACGGCTTGGCGCAGAGACGCGTATTCGTGCGCTTCCATGCGAAGCCGCTCAAGCTCGTTCTGTTTTTCAGGAATGACTCGCTTGAGTGTCGCAAGCCGCTCAAGCGCAGGTGTCACACCGAAAGCGAATAGCGCCCAGGCAGTAGTGAGAACCACAATGCCGGCAAGGAGCCCGTATTTTCCGTGGATCAATCGCATTAGGTCGGTTTCTCCCGTGTAAACGATGCCAAGACGACAAAATGAACTCTTTTTCCGTTCGGGTCCCTGTGAACGTCACGGACGTCGACCGTTGAAAAATCCAAGGCCTCACCCAACAGATGTTGCCAGTTGTACACGGACTCAAATGATTCGGAAGTTCCCGCCAGCCGGACGGATTCGGCCGTGACCAGTACATCGTCAAGGCTGATCTTTAATTCTGAAGGAGTGCTCAACGCAATGGCATTCAGGACGTCAAGCGGTCCAGTGCCCGCACCGGAGATAGAGCCAAAGAGATCGTAATCCTTTCGCATAGATTGCAGCTTCTGCTCCAACTGGGCAAGAGGATTGACAATATTCTTTTCTTCGGGCAGCGTGCGATGGAAAATGTCCGTCATTTCGTTCCTTACCTGGGCGTATTGATTCTCTAAGTGGGCCAACCGCATAAACAGGCCAATCAACGCGACGAGGACAATCGCAACGGCAAGAACGGCGCAAATCGCGAATTCCCTTTTTACGCTTAATGCCGGCCTCGTGCTGACATTGTCCGCTTTGAGAAAGTTAACGCCTGAAGTTTTATCAGGCGCCAGAATCCTTATCGCCAGACCTTCGGCGACAAACATATCTGAAGAGACGCGATGAAAATGCTTCGATAGAACCTTCGCATAGGGATTGACCAAAATCGTTGGGCAGTGCAGGTTTTCTTCAATGGCGTCTCTAAGGGCGGCGGCGTTGTCATCGGCCGTCGCCAGGTAAATTCTCATGTCCGGCTCCATCTCGGCGTCAAACAGTTTTTGCCGGAGGATGGCTGTTTCGAGCGAAAGCACCTTGGCGACGCGCTGCGCGTCTGAATCGGCTTCGTCGCCGGCGCCGTCAGCCATGGGCAAGCTTCTGACCATCAAGAGGCTGTTGTCTTGGGTAACCGTCAAGGTAAGATGGGACTCGGCTATATGCACGACCATCGCGACGCCGCTGCGGCTTTCGGGATGGTTCTGGGCCACGGTGGAATGAACGGCGAAAACTGTTGCGTCTATCAGATCCGGGCGCATCTTCGCCCCAAGCAGGATGTCCAAAGTGCGGCGCAGCGACTCTTTCCCCACTGCTGCCGTAAGAACAGAATACTTATCGGCAGTCATCCGGCGGTACGAACACCGTTGTGTCACTGTCTCGTTCGGATCCATCGGAAAGTCGTATTCCAATGCAAACGGCCCGGAGCTGCGCAACGGCTCCAGTCCGGGAAGGTCGGTCTGCGACCTGCGGAAGAAAACCGCTTCTTTGGGCATAGAAACCGCCACGGGCACACGACGGCTGAATCCGTGTTTGCCGGTTAACGTCTTGATCATGTCCGACGGCGAATCCATGCTTCGCCGTATAGGGGTGGCGAAGACTTTTTCGATGCAGAAAGCCTTTCCGATACGCAAGACTTGTACGGCGCACAAATGAGAAGACCCGATGTCTATACCGATTCCGCGCTTAACCTTCATTTCAAGTCCGTTTCTTTTTTACGCACATACCCGACGTCGTAGTTCTTAGAGCTCTTTATAAAGAATTACCTCTACGTTCTTGGTTTCCCCGCTCCTATGGAGTATCGCAACGATTGTGCGGCTCAATCGATCGACGCTTCCCTGGGATACGACGTGAAAATACTCGCTGCTCGGCTCCACGGTCGCACTACGTCTAATCGTGTTGTAGATCGTCTCCGTCATCCCGGGAAGATCCCGTAGTTCGGCAACGCTTTCAAAAGATTGCAACTGTCGCCGATTCTCGATGCGCCGAGCCAGGGCCGCATCCATTTGCTCCGACAAGCTTTGAAGGACGAGCGCCGAGGCGTGATTGACGTTTATCTTACCGTCGCCGTAGACGGTCAGGTAGTCGCTGACTCGGTCGAAGACCTCTTTCGTCATTCCTTTGACCAGCACAAGCTCTTCGGTCGTCTCAAGCGGCCCGTTCCGGCACGCATAGGGCGGTTTCGACCGGCGGTAGTAATCCGACTCCGCCCCTCTGGATTCACACAGGATAAAGGGCAAGTCTGAAATCTCGTCATCGCCGTCAGCCCAGTCGATAATGGCAGGCACCAAGGCATAGCTCATTTGGGGTTGAGCGTTCTTCTGCTGATTCAGCAGGTCGAAAAGCCTCAACACCTGATCTATAGCGGTTTGATTCAATTTCCCGCTTCTGTCTTTGAGAAAGTTGACGTTCAATTTGCCGCTTTCCTGAGAAAGGGTCACTGAGCATTGGCCCTCGCCGACGGCAAACGTATTCCCATAAGATGGCAGATTTCGCTGCAGCTTGTCCGCACGAATATCGGGACTCTCCTTGAGAGCCGCGATGGCGATATTAAGCCCCGCTTTGGCGCAATGGCGAGCCTGCTCCGACCTGCGGAAATCGTCGACGGAATGCAGGTTCACGCGCGCCTCATGGTGGAAGCCAAGCAGCAGGACGCTCAACATCATCACCATGCAAAGCACCACAACGACGACAAACCCGCCTTGTTCTGTTTTTGCATTTTTATTTCTCATCACTTCCGGGCGGATACCGATGAAGCGATATCCGTTTCCACTCGGTCTTTCCGGCAAGGTATAGATGCAATAGTGCGATAGTCACATCGCTGGTTATCTTCGTTTTGACAATCCATATGCACTTTCACAGCATACGGCAGTCTCTTCTTGTCTTTGAAATCCCAATGACACAGCCATTGCCCCCCGTCAAAGAATTCCAGTTCAAGGCGTTCGACGTTCTCGGCAATGGGTCTGAAATTTTTTTCTTCGGCTTTCACCATTGTGCCGGTGAACGGCTCCTGGTTCAGAGACAGCACCCTGGTTCTTCTGTCAAACCTATAGGTGATTTCAAACAGACCAGGCGCCGGCTTCTCCTTTTTCTCGACGTACCCGTCTGTCGTTACGAAGCGCAGGATCTCGCCATTGAGAGCATCCGAATTGGCATTGAAATAGCTGATATCCCTCTGCTCCATTTTTGCCGGCCGAACAAGGGATTCACCTGAATCCGCGCCGTGGGCTATTGTGCCGGCGTAGGCGCAGCGTATTTGTTGAGCCATCTGATCCAGCGCCGTCCATCCCTGTTGACGCAGGGTTATCCCGGCCCGGCACACCTGGGCGGACCTTGATGTCGCAAAATAGCTGCCGCACACCATCGATAAAATGGCCGCAATGAGCGCCAGGGCCACGAGAATTTCAACCAGCGTGAAGCCGTTTCTATACGACTTAAAGCTCATGGCAACCTCCTGTCGGCTACATAAGTGGATATCCTCAGGTGCCCCGGGCGGACGTTCCGTTTCCAATCGACATCAACGAGCACTTCACGTAATCCGGTAACACCTATTGTATCCAGCCGTCTTGATCCCAAACTTGTGACTCTTGTTTGCCAATTCAATCGTAAGCCGTTTTCTTCCACGGCGCCGGAGCGGGTCCCTTCTTCCGGAAAACCGGCGGCCAGCGTTTCCGCCATCTTCCCATTCGCCAAAAAAACAGCCTGTGAAATGACTCGCGCCTTGTCAACCATATTCACGCTGATAACGTGCAGCTCGAGCAACGCCAGCAGGGAGATCGAGACGATGGCAAGGGCTATCATAACCTCAACGAAAGTAAAGGCTCCAGCCCGCCCTTTGTGAGTTGTCACGCCACTGTCTTTAGAACTTGTCTGGTTCTTACGCATCAAGATTCCAACTTTCAACGTCAGCGTTATCTTCCACACCGCCGTCTTCTCCATCCTTACCGTAAGACTCCAGGTCGTAATCCTTGCTCGCGGCTCCCGGACAAATGTAGATGTACCGGTTGCCCCAGGGATCCGAAGGAACCTTGTCAAGATAGCCGTCGCAGTTATACCCTTTGACGCCGGGGTCTGAAACAAGAGCTTCAAGACCTTCCGACGTGGTGGGGAAACGACCCGTGTCGGTCTTGAACAGCGCCAACGCGGATTCAATATTGCGTATGTCGATTTTGGCTTTCATTCGCCGCGCTTGTTCGGGTCTATTGAGCATCCTGGGCATGATGATCGTCGCCAGAAGACCCAGGATCACCACGACAATCATAAGCTCAATCAGGGTAAAACCCGTATTCGAAGTGCGACGTTCCATTCTTGTTGCCATATCCCCAAAGCCTCCTCTAAAGCATCTGATTTACGTCGAATATCGGCAGTAAAACGGCAAGGACAATGAAACCCACCACGGCCCCCATGCACAAAAGGATCAAAGGCTCAAGCAGCGAGGTGAGGGTTTTTGTTGTCAGCTCCACCTCGCCGTCATACATGTCCGCAATATCGACGAGGCCCTCTTCCAGATTCCCGCTGACCTGGCTTGTGGCGATGATGTGGTACACGATCGGCGGGAACAAGCCGGTCTTTCTGACGTCGTCGGCGATAGCCTCTCCTTTGCCGACCCAATCCTTCACGGAACTCAGAGAGCGGGCGATGAAGCTGTTGTGGACGACTCGTTTTGCAATGTCCAAGGCGCTGAGTATCGGGATGCCGCTGGTCAGAAGTATCCCCAGTGTTCTGGCCAGACGCGCTACTTCCGATTTGAGAAAAAGTCCGCCGAACAGGGGCAGTCTCAGTTTGGAGCGGTCCATATAGAGTCTGCCCTTTTGGGTTTTGTAGGCAGTTGCGACACCCAAGAGCAGGGCACAAACCATGGCGGCAAGGAGTACCCAATACGTTCTTATAAAATCACTTGTCGAGATGAGCAGCTTCGTGGGCCAGGGAAGAGGCCTGTTCATTTCAACAAATATCGTTGTGATGTCAGGCACTACGACGGACATAAGGAATACCACGACCGCCACGGCGACCAGTATCATCATGAGTGGATAAGCAACCGCCGCTTTGACCTTCGCGGCCAAATGCACGCGTTTTTCCAAAATCTCCGCCAGACGCACCAGAATCTCCTCCAGCGTGCCGCTCGCTTCCCCAGCCGCCACCATGTTGACGAAAAGACTTGAAAACACATCGGGCTGTTTGCAGAGTGCGCCAGCTAAACTCTTTCCCGAATTAACGTCGTCAGCCACTTGTTCCATGATGTCCGCCAGAGGGTTTTCTTTGGTCTGAGTCTCTCGCAACTGCTCGACCAGCGCCGACAGCGCAGGCACAAGGGGCATACCGGCTCGAAGCAGCGTCGCAAGGTGACGCGAGATCCTGCAAACGTCCGCGGTGCGGATCCTTTTGAAAACGTCCCTTTCGTACGCTTTTGGCCCTATATCGCCGCGCGTCGCACGAGCCATCGCCCGATGCATGAGCCCGGAATTCTTAACATCTAACAAATTATCTTCAATCATTGGCATGTTCGGTTTTTCCCAAGTCCGTCTGCAGGTTGTCTTGTGTGACTCTGTAAACCTCTTCCAGGGTCGTCTCGCCGGCCAGGGCCTTGCGAAGCCCATCCGCTCTCAGGGTGCTCATGCCTTTTTCGACGGCTGCTTTTTTGATAATATGTGAGCCGTACCGCTTGCTTATAAGCTCCTTTACGTCGTCGTCAACGACCAGCAACTCGGAAATTCCAGTTCTTCCCAGATATCCCGTATCAAGACAGTTTCTACAACCGAGCCCTTTGTAAATCTTTCCCTCAATAGCGGACGTCTTTTCATTTTCTCCCAGTTGAGAAATGGCTTGAGCATCCAGGGTGTAGGGTGTTTTGCATTCCGGACAGATCAATCGCAGGAGGCGCTGGGCCATGACGGCCACAACCGATGATGAAATCAGATACGGTTCGATGCCCATGTCAATTAAGCGGGTTACGGCTGAGGCGGAGTCGTTCGTATGCAGAGTGCTCAGAACCAGATGGCCCGTCAAAGAGGCCTGGATGGCAATCTCAGCGGTTTCGACGTCTCTAATTTCCCCTATCATAATGACATCAGGATCTTGCCTGAGAATGTGACGAAGGCAGTTGGCAAAGGTAAGATTGATCTTCGGCTTGATCTGCATCTGCCCGACGCCGGGGAGCCGATACTCTATCGGGTCTTCAACGGTAAGAATGTTTCTGTCTTCACAGTTGAGCTCGCTCAAGGCGGCATAGAGAGTGGTGGTCTTGCCGCTTCCGGTGGGGCCCGTAAGCAAAATGATCCCGTGTGCCAATCGAATCAGATCCCGCAGGTGGCTGAGCACCTTCGGATCGAAGCCCACGTCATCCAGCCCCAATCCACCGCTGCCCTTGTCCAGCAACCTCAGTACGACCCGCTCGCCGCCGGAGGTCGGGATGACGGAAACTCGAATATCCACCAGGTTCTCGCCGATCTTGATCCGGCTCTGGCCATCCTGCGGCAGTCTTCGCTCAGCGATATTGAGATTGGCCATGATCTTCAATCGTGATACGAGAGCCGCAACCTGGTGCTTCGGTAAAGTAAGCACATCACGCAGAACGCCATCCACCCGAAAGCGTATGCGCACCTCATTTTCGTACGGCTCAATGTGAATGTCGCTGGCGCGGCTGTTCACCGCCTGAAAAAAGACGTTATTGACTAATTTTATGACGGGGGCTTTGTTGGCGATGCTAAGCAGGTCTTCGGCGTGGACTCCGCCGCTGATCGCATCCGCTTCATCATCATCCGGCGAAAGAGGCACGTCGGGATTTTCGTGGTCGCTATCGCCACCTTCGCTCTGATAGTAACAACGAATGATTGCTTGTTCAATTTCACAGGCGGGGCAGATTACCCGAATGCACCATTGGCCCAGGATGGTCATAACGGCATCGTAGGCTTCGACGTTGAGAGGATCCGATAGGGCAACCGCTACGTCGCCGTTTTCCAATGTGATCGGAATGGCGCATTGTTTCCTGAGAAACTCAAGCGGCAGCTTTCTTACAAGCTGCGGACTCAATTGCTCGGGCGCTATCCGCTCAAAACGTTTGGTTGTCGCTTTGACATCCACTGCTGTGTTCATCTGTCGCCCTGCTCCTGACCGAATACCGGTCGCCCAGCCCTCAAGGGAGGATATGGTTCCTCTTCAGCGTTTCCAGCACCGGGGCCGGCGTCATTTCTTGCTTCTTTTTTTCCGTTATGTGCTCCAAATCCTCCTGGTTGCTCAAGACGTGCGGCGTGATGAAGAGGAGCAGATTCGTTTTTTCAAGCCGGTCCCGCTTGGACCGAAACAGGCCCCCGACCAGCGGAAGGTCCCCGGCCAGGGGGACTTTGCTTTCGACCGTCGTCTTGTCATCTCGAATGAGACCGCCGATGACAATCGTCGAGCCGCTCTGCATGGAAACAACCGTCTGGGCCTGGCGCTTGGCGGTCGTGGGCGTATCGCTCGATGGGCTGGTGACGTCCTCCAGGAGTTTCGAGAATTCGCTGCTGATTTCGAGCCGGACCAGGCCGCTCTGACTAATATGCGGTGTTATCTCAAGGCTGATTCCGACGTCTTTATACTCGAACGTTTTGATGACCGTCGGTGTAATCAAATCGGTTGTCTCTGTAATGCGGGACTGGGTGGCGAACGCCCTGTTTTCGCCGACGATGATCTTGGCCGTGTTGTGGTTGGACGTGGTGACGTGCGGCGTCGAAAGGATATTGACCCCAGAATGTTTGGCCAAGGCGTGCAAAATGGCGCCGATGCCTACATTGGAACCGCTTCCTTTCCAAACACCCACCGCCAGACCCTCGAGAACGCCGCTGAGATAATCCACTCGCGGTCCGAGATTCGTCACTCCAAATCCTCGAACGTTGTCTTCCACGGCCCCATCCAACGTGGCCCAGTCGATGCCGATGTCTGTTAAATTGTCCTCGCTGACCTCCATAATAACCATCTCAACGAGAACCTGCTCCCGCACAATGTCCAGTTTCTCGATAATCCCTTCAATCACCTCGAAATCCTGGGCCGAAGCCGCGATGATCAAGGAGTTCGTGCCCCCATCGGAGGTGACCTGAACGTGCTCGGCGGCTTCAAGGGCGCCGGTGAGCCTCAGATTGGCCAGCGCCTGCGTGAGCGACTCAGCCACCTGGTTGGCGTCTGCATTCTCAAGGTACACGACGTGAACGTTGTCTGTTCCCTGGGGCCTCTGCGTATCAAGCTCTTCCACGAGACCCTTAATCATGGCCGTCTGGCGAACGTCCGCGATGACAATCAGAGAATTCGTTCTCAGGTCGGGCAGAATTTTTGTGCCCCCTTCAAGCGATGGCCCGCTGCGACTAAGCCCGGACCGTGAAGGAGCTGTCCCGTTCTGGTCTATAATACGGGTGATTTGTTCGCTGAGGACCTGGGCGGAAGCATACTTCAATCCAATGGTGGTCATTTGCTGTTCAGAGCCTGGTATGTCAAGATTATGAATAATCTTGGAGATGTGATGGATGTTTGAGGAGGTATCCGTCACCAGGATCGAATTTGTACGAGGATAGGTAGCCATGTGCAGGCCCGATGCCAACAGGGGTTTGATAAGCTCGCTCACTTCCGTGGCATCGGCATAGCTTAACGGAATGATCTGGGTGACCAGAGAATCGTTCTTGGGAATATCCGAAGGATTGCCGCCAATGCGAACCTGTAAGTTCCGTTTGACGGCTTCCGTTCTTGGGACGATTTTGACCAGATTCCCGGCGCCGGCTGGTACGGCGGCAAAGCCCTGAACGTCCAGAATCGACTCCAAAACATGGTAGATCTCGCCAAGACGTATCCGGGTAGGGGAGATCACCGTCACCGTGCCCTGTATGTGGTCATCCACGACGAAATTGATGCCCGTTATGTCGCTGATCGTTCTGAGCATGACCCGGATATCCACCTGGTCGAAGTTCACGTAGACCAGCTCATCAGCCATACTCGGGCTATCCAGGGCCGGCAGATTCACCGACGAGGCCGCCAACGGTTCTTCCCCGCCGGCCAGTGTCTTACCCGAAGCGCTGAAAAACATACACGCGAGTCCAAAAAATGCTCCGGCTATCCACCGTGTTCTTTGCCGGGTTTCATGTGATATGAGTAAATGCATAAGTCTTGATCCCGCCCACGCAGATTCCTGATTCCATGAGTACTCAATTCAAACCAAACGAGAACGTCTTGCTTTTGTTGCCTCGCAATAGTCCAATACTTACAGTTGTCTGCGATCGTGCCTTCCTGGAAATCTGGTAAGCCTTCTGCTTACTCGTCAGCCGGTGTCCGTTGACCGTGCGAATGACGTCACCGTTCTTCAATCCAAGCTCTTGCAGGTATTTGACTTGCTCTATACCCGTTATCTGAAGTCCTTCTGGTTTGCCGTCAACGGCGTAAGGTTCGATCACCGCCTTCGGCAGCATTGTCGCAGAATATTTGAGCTTATCTGCAAGAGTCGTCGGAGGTTTCTCTTGAGGATCGTGCTCAATTGCCCGGGTAGTATATCCTGCTAACGTGGGTTCTACGTCGTTGACTTCACGCCGTTTGGATTCTGTGGTTCCCAGATGCACCATTGTTCTTCGGCCTTCATGAAGCAATACGACGGTATCCTTCTCGATGCTCTCTATGGAGGCGCTGCCCACGGTATCGCCGACCTTACCCAGGCTGAGTGTATTCGTTTCAAGGTCCTTAATGATTGCCCGTGAAATCTCCGGACTGCCGGCCACCGTTCCGAGCACGGCAATGGCGAGCTCTTTCGGAGCCACCCGATCGGGGGCGGCCACATTGTCGGTCTTCGGTGGCATTTCGGGACCCGGTGAGGAAGCGGGCTTGCCAAAGAGGTCTCGCTCGAAAATGGCTGAGTGATCTCGAACGGAACTTGGCGGGAGACTGGCCGTATCAACCTGACTCTTACCCTCGGCGCCCGATATCGAGTTCGGGATGAAGGCTTCATCTCCGCCTGACACCATCGATACCGTTCTGACGGCGGCATAACCCAGAACCGCCAGAAGCGCCAACCTAATAACCATGAAGACTTTACATCTGTGCGCTTCGCTCGTTTTGCCCATGATATCCCCCTTGTCATTTGGGGTGGGTGATTCTCAAATCTGTCGTGGCTCGTCTATCCCCCAATGCCGTTATCGGACTTTGTGGTGCTATCGTCAGGTACCCCCCTGATGAGGCTAAATACAACGGCTTGTCGGGGATGAGAGCACGATTGGGTCACCCACACATCCAAATGCCC
>Ga0154804_1134_pt3 | contig 10833 bp, 11 predicted proteins | sample Rifle2008BG16ft_FD_105812 | JGI IMG/M metagenome (GOLD analysis project Ga0154804, IMG submission 105812) | Planctomycetes bacterium RBG_16_55_9 | reverse complement strand
TCAAGCCAAGGCCCAGAAGGCGGCTGAGCCTGGCGGGCCTCGGTTTGCGCCGGTGTATGGCCCTTACAGGACCCGGCAGGTTCAGGACAACCCGGTTTACGCCGGGATGGTTCAGAGTGTGGACGAAAGCGTCGGGCGGGTGATGGACAAGCTCAAGGAATTGGGCGTGGCGGACAACACGGCGATCATATTCATGTCGGACAACGGGGGACTGTCCACGGTGCCGCGCGGAGGGCCGACGTGCGTCCTGCCCCTGCGTGCGGGCAAAGGGTGGCTGTACGAAGGGGGGATTCGCGAGCCGATGATTATCAAGTGGCCCGGCGTGGTCAAGCCGGGCAGCACGTGCAGCGAGCCGGTGACCAGCACGGACTTCTACCCGACGATGCTCCAGATGGCCGGTCTGGCGCTCAAGCCCGATCAGCACGTGGACGGCGTGAGCCTGGTTCCTCTGCTGATGGGCGTCGGCAAGCTGGAACGCAAGGCGATCTATTGGCACTATCCGCACTATCACGGCAGCGGAAATCGGCCGAGCGGCGCGGTGCGGGCCGGCGACTATAAATTGATCGAATGGTATGAAGATAACAGCGTCGAGCTGTATAATCTGAGAGACGATCTCGGTGAGAAGGACGACCTGTCCGGCCGGATGCCGGAGAAGGCGGCGGAGCTGCGCAACATGCTCCAGACGTGGCGAAAACAGGTGAAGGCGAAGATGCCGGAGTCGAGGCCGCGGGACGATTTCAATGTATGGCGGGATTCGAGATCGAAAGGATAGACAAATCAACTTTTGCGTTCCATGACAAGGAGACTGAGCGTGTACAAGATTGCGGTGATCCCCGGTGACGGGACGGGGCCGGAAGTGACGGCTGAGGCGGTCAAGGTATTGAAGACTGCGGCGGACAAATTCAAGTTCAAGGTGGACTTGACCCCATTCGATTTCGGCGGCGAGCGGTACAAGCGAACGGGCGAGACGCTGCCCGATAGCGCGGTCGAGGAGCTTCGCACGTTCGATGCGATCTTGCTGGGCGCGATCGGGCATCCGGACGTCGCGCCGGGCATCCTCGAAAAGGGCATCCTGCTGAAGGCCCGATTCGAGCTGGATCAGTATATCAACTTGCGGCCGGTGAAGCTCTATCCGGGCGTCGAGACGCCGCTGAGGAACAAGGGTCCGCAGGATATCGACTTTGTCGTCGTCCGCGAAAACACCGGCGACGCCTATACGGGCACGGGCGGCTTCACCATGAGAGGGACGCCGCACGAGGTGGCCGTGCAGTCGGCCGTCTATACGCGCTTCCAGGTGGACCGCTGCCTCAAGTACGCCTTCGAGTACGCGAGGCGGTACGGCAAGAAGGCGCGCGGCCGGGGCGAAAAGAACACGCTGGCCCTGTGCGGCAAGACCAACGTGCTGACCTATATCTACGACTTGTGGGAGCGGGCTTTTCACGAGATGGGCAGAGCCGAGTACCCCGACATCACGCGCGAGTATTATCACGTGGACGCGACCTGTATGTGGTTCGTGAAGAATCCCGAATGGTTCGACGTGATTGTCACGGGCAACATGTTCGGCGACATCATCACCGACTTAGGCGCGATGATCCAGGGCGGCATGGGCATCGCCGCCGGCGGAAACATCAATCCGGAAGGCGTCAGCATGTTCGAGCCCATCGGCGGCAGCGCCCCGAAGTACACCGGCAAGAACGTCATCAACCCCTTGGCGGCGATCTGTGCGGTGCAGATGATGGCGGCGCACCTCGGCCAGGAAAAGGCCGCCAATGCCATCGAGCAGGCCGTGATGCACGTCACGGCTCACAAGCTCAAATCGTTGGCGGCTGGGAGGATGGGATATTCGACGAGTGAGGTCGGCGACCTGGTAGCCGAGTTGGTGACAGGTTGATTCATGGCGGATGAACGCTTCATCTTAAAGGATAGAAATAGCGCTGCGGAGGCGATTCGGCATCTGGGCGAGGAAGACTTGCGCTTTCTCAATCGCCTGATCGTCGAACGCCTGAAGCTGATCGCCCAGGCGCGGAGCACGGCGCTCATGTCCCGGTTCAACATCGGCGACCGCGTCGGATTCCAGGCGCCGAGCGGCCAATGGAAGAGCGGCGTCATTCAAAGGCTCCACAAAAAGACGGTCTCCATTTTGACCGATGAGGGACACCGCTGGAACGTCTCACCGGGATTTCTCTCCCCAGCGGGGCACGTGCCCGAACGCAGAGGGGAGGGATGATGATAAAACAAGCGGCCGAATGAATAAACGGTTTTTGGTGCTAACATGCGTGAGCTGTGATTTCGCCGGACTATTGGCCATGCCGGAGGTGCCCAGATGATCAATGAGAGCGATCTGAGAACACTGCTAAGCGACTTGGAGTCGGACAGGGTTGAACGCACCCTTACAACAACCGATACGGATAAGTTTTGCCAAACCATCTGCGCGTTTGCCAATGACATGCCCGGGCACAAGCTTCCCGGTTATCTGGTTATTGGGGTGCGAGATGACGGCACCGTTGCGGGCGTAAAGATCACAGATAGGCTGTTACAGCAACTATCCAATTACGAAGATTCCGGCCAAATCGTGCCATTGCCTTCCATGACTGTACAGAAAATATCCTTGCCAGAAGGGGACGTGGCCGTCGTTGAGGTCCGTCCGTCTGATATACCGCCAATTCGCTACAGAGGGCGCGTGTGGATACGCCGCGGCACACGCAAAGCAATTGCAAGCGAGCAGGAAGAGCGAATCTTGACGGAGAAACGCATTCACCATGCGCGTACGTTCGACTTGAGACCTTGCAGGGGATGTGGCCGCGAGGATCTGGTGCTGGACTTGTTTCAGCTCACCTATCGCAACGCCGCGGTGGCCCCCGAGATCATTGCGGATAATGACCGAGATATGCTCCTTCAGATGGCATCTCTCGGATTCTGGTGCTCGGCAGAGGCGTGTGCAACGAATGCCGGTGCTCTCCTTTTTGGACAGGATCCGTTGAATTGGTTTCCTGGCGCGGCTATCCAATATGTGCGATACAGGGGTGATGCGCTGGATACGGACGTGCTGGATGAAAGACGATTCGATGGCGACTTGATCACCGTACTCCGCGAACTCGACGGCTTCCTGAGAACGATGTTTCCATCGCAGCCAGCGTCCGTTTCGCCGCTCAAGGAAGAAAGTCGCACGCCGTATCCGCTGTTGTCGATCAGGGAGTTGCTCATGAACGCGGTGATGCATCGGGACTACGAATCCAATGCACCCATACGCTTCTATTGGTTTAGTGACCGCATCGAGATACAAAACGCGGGAGGACTCTATGGCGCGGTGACGCCGGAAACCTTTCCGGATCAGAACGACTATCGTAATCCCAAGATTGCCGAAGCCATGAAAACGCTCGGTTATGTAAACACGTTTGGGCGAGGGATTGCCCGGGCCCAGCGGTTCCTTCATGAAAACGGGAATCCGCCGGCGGAGTTCAAAATTGATGAACCGGGATATTTCCTGGCGACTATTAGAGAGGCCGCACCATGAAGACGATCACCTTCTTTAATAACAAGGGCGGCGTTGGCAAGACCACCTTGGTCTATCACGTCGCGTGGATGTGCGCAGAACTCGGCCAGAGGGTTCTCGCTGTCGATCTCGACCCTCAGGCCAACCTGACCACGATGTTTATGGAAGAGGATCGCCTGGAGACCTTGTGGCCCGAGGATGGAATGAACGAAAGCATTCTCTCCTGTATTTCACCGATCATTGATGGACTGGGCGACATTGCCGAAGCGCCGCTGCAAGAGATTCGCCCAGGAATTCACCTTCTACCCGGAGATTTGGGCCTCTCCCAATTCGAAGACAAGCTTTCGGACAGTTGGCCGCGCTGTTTGGATGGTGACAAAGCCGCATTCCGGGTCATAACGGCGTTTTACCGTATCATTCACCACTCGGCTGAGAAGATCAACGCGGATATCGTCCTCATGGATGTCGGGCCGAATCTTGGCGCGATCAACCGTGCGTCACTTATTGCGTCCGACCACGTTGTGATGCCGCTCGCTCCCGGCCTGTTCTCGCTGCAAGGTTTGAGGAACCTGGGCCCCACCCTTTACACGTGGCGAGACAACTGGCAACAGCGGTTAAAGGCGAAGCCTGCTGATTTGGACATTCCAATGCCTGCAGGCGCCATGCAACCGGCCGGATACGTAGTCATGCAACACGTCGAACGCAAGAGCCGTCCGGTCAAGGCATACCAGCGATGGATCACGAAGATACCTGAGATCTATGAGACACACGTTCTGCGGCGCACGTCCAGCGTGGAGAACACTGAAACAGACCCGAATCGAATCGGGTTCATCAAGAATTACCAAAGCCTGATGCCGCTTGCGGAGGATGCGAGGAAGCCGGTCTTCAAGCTGACGCCTGCTGACGGTGCGATTGGCGCCCATGCCGCGGCAGTATCAAAGTGCTACATGGACTTCCAGCATCTTACACAAGAGATTCTACACCGGACCACTGACCACGAGGCAAGATAACAGAGTAAGGGATCGCATCTTGATGGACGATCACAGACTCGTCGAAATCCCGGTCAGCAAGAGGACGATCATCCCCATAGCGAAATTGGCTCGAACGAGGTTCAGGGAAAGCTTTTGAAGGCCCGCCACCTGAGAAGACAAGGTGGAAGCCACCCGCGCGTCAGCGGCCTGCGAAGACAGTCTTGCGATTCTTGGATTCAACACGAACCCCCTGTAAAAATGGACAGTAATCATCAAGGCGACAAGCAGATGCTTCAAGAGCATAACAACACTCCAGGGATTATCGAACTGGAGGGCGCCTTTGAAGTTCGGATCGTAATGGGTGATGATGACTCCCGTGACAATCAATACGAGAATGGAGACGTTCGCCATGGGAGTGAACCGCCTGCTCACCTCCTTCATCAGTCCACCCACGGCGGGCGACGATGCCAGGGCTGCTTTCGCTCCGGGCAGGATCACGGCAAGAATGATCACAATTCCCCCGATCCACACGACGGTCGCCAGGAGATGAAGAAAATGGCTCAGGCTCAGAATCAACAAATTCATTGTATGTCTCCTTTTTTGCACGTGGTTGTATTGGATGAAAGGGGGCGGAGTTTCCGTCTTTAGACTCCGCCCCGCGGGCAGGGCAAGCCAAATATGATTACTTGAATCCCTTGCCCTTCTTGTCGTTTTTCACTCACATTCACATTCCTTGATGCGCTGCTCGACTCCGGCCAGCTCTTTCTTCAACTGGTCGCGGTAGTTGTCCAGACATTCCCGCTCTTCCCAGCTGGAGAAGAACCGCCGGAATCCCGGGCCGCATCCGCACCCGCAGCCGCAGGTGCATCCCGCCACGCCACTCGTCCTGAAAGCCTTGTTCGGTTGACACATTGTTATCACCTCCTTTCAAGTCTTCTAGCGGTTAATATTTAGTAATAAAGCAAATACTTAATAACTCTCTGAAAAAAAAGAGAGATCAGGCTTTCCCTTTCATTTTGGTAATCTGCGCCCGCACGTCGGCGAGCTGGCGTTGAAGCTCCCGTTCACGCCGCGTCAGAGTCGCAAGATCGTGCCCGGCGCCGCCCGTGCGTGCTTTTGCGGCCCGGCAGGTTCCCTTGCAGCCGCAGTTGCACACCTCGGCGAGGAGCTCCTTGCACTGCGACAGGGCCGCGTGGTCAATGTGGTAGGGCAGGCAGTACCCCTTGCGCTCGCTTCGAACCAATCCCGCCAGGCGGAGGATCTTCAAATGCTGCGAGACGGCAGAGGGCGTGATGCTCAGGGCCTGGGCCATCTCGTTCACGCCAAGAGGACCACGATGCCTCAGAAGATCAAGGATCTTGATGCGCGACTCCACGCTCAGTACCTTGAGAAGCTCAGCTTGTTTGGATTCTTCCATTTCACTCATCCAATTCAGTTATTACTAAAATACTACATAATGTCGCTGGCTTCGTCAAGCTTTTTTTAGATTTTTTTTCTCAAACGGACCGCTTTTCGAGACGTTATTTGTGCAAGCCTCTTATTCACAATACGTTATGAATGATTCATCCGGTCTTTACACCCTTCGTTATTCCTGATAAAATGAAATAATGAGCAAGAAATCTGGTGGGTGGCTTTTTAATAGCCACAGAGATTTATTAAGCCACAGAGGGCACAGAGGACACAGAGAAAGAGAAATAAAAAAATATCTTTTCTCTGTGATCTCTGTGGCTCAAAAGAAACTCTGTGGCTAAAGACCACGCGGTTAATTTTAAGAAAAACGATGCCTGCGAATCTGACACCGGAATATTTTAAGGCCGAAAAGTGGTATAAAACCGCCGCGACGAACGAGGAGAAGATCCTCGCGATCGAGCGGATGCTGGCGGTGATGCCCAAGCATAAGGGCACGGACCACCTGAAGGCGGACCTGCGCCGGAAACTGAGCAAGCTGAAGGACACGTCCACGCAGCAGAAGAAAAGCGGCAAGCACGCTGATATCTTTCACGTGCCGCGCAGCGGGGCGGGACAAATCGCTCTTTTGGGCACGCCGAACTGCGGCAAAAGCTCTCTTGTCGCGGCGCTGACCAACGCGAAGGTCAACGTGGCCGACTTTCCGTTCGCCACCAGCGGGCCGGTGCCGGGCATGGTGACGTTCGAGGACGTGCAGATTCAGTTGGTGGATATGCCGCCGATCACCGCCGACTACATCGCGCCGGGCCAGGTCGGAACGTACCGCAACTGCGATATGATTGCCGTCGCCATCGACCTTTCCGCCGGCCTGGATCAGCAGCTTGCGGCCTGTCTGGACTTTCTCGAATCGCGCAGCCTGCTCATGGACGGCGAGACGCCCGCCTACGACGCCCAGGGCAACGCCCTCGGCAAGCAAGCGTTCTGCATCGGCACAAAATCCGATATCGCCGCGAAAGGCGCCTTCGAGAGGCTGAAGAAATCCTGCAAACGGCCTTTTGAATATATCGAAGTCTCCGCCGCCAGCGGGGCGGGGCTGGAGAACCTGGCCGCGAGGCTCTTTGCGATGTTGAAGATCATCCGCGTCTACGCCAAGCCGCCCGGCAAACCCGCCGACATGACCGAGCCGTTCATACTGCCGACCGGCTCCACTGTTATGGACATGGCCACCGCCGTTCACCGCCAGTTGGCCGAAAAGCTCAAATCCGCCAGAATCTGGGGCACCGGCGTCTACGACGGCCAAAACGTCCAGCGAAACCACGTCCTCAACGACAAAGACATTATCGAATTGCACTTTTCATAGGGGTCACATCTTGAATTATGAATTATTCTGTTAACGGGTGTTGACGGGCTAATGGAGAGTGTGATAGTATAACAATATGGCACGGCCTTTACGCATCGACCGAGAAGACACCTTTTACCACGTGCTCAACCGTGGCAACGAGCAACGTGCGGTTTTCAGAGATGCACAGGACTACGAGGGATTTTTGGCGAGATTGGGACGATGCTCGCAGCGGTTTTCGTTGGCTGTTTATGCCTACGTCCTGATGGGCAACCATTACCACCTGCTGGTTCGTACGCGAGAGGCCAATCTCTCGGCGGCGATCCAGTGGCTGGGCGTTTCGTACAGCACCTGGCACAACGCCCGTCACGACCGCAGCGGCCACCTCTTCCAGGGCCGTTTCAAGAGTTTTCTCATCGCCGAAGACGCCTACCTGCATCGTTTGTTGTTGTACATCCATCGCAACCCGCTCCGGGCCGGGCTCGTGGAACGGCTGGCGGATTATCCGTGGAGCAGTTTTCGCGCGCTGGCCTACGGCCGGGGCGGACCGGAGTGGTTCGACCGGCGGCTGGCATACGAGCAGTTCGCTATGGGCGGCAAGTCCTTCCGCGAGGCCGTCCGCTTGTATGACGAACGACAGGACGACTTGTTGTCGCGGCTGTGTTACGGGCTGGTGCTGGGCAGCCCGAAGGTGGTGGAGAGGCTGCGCCGGCGCCTTCGGGGACAACGGGGCTTGGAGAAGCCGCAGTTGCAGGCCATTCAGGCGCACGGATCGGTCCCGGAGAGTCTCGCCGGATACGCCCGCAAACTCGGGATTGGGAAGAAGGAATTGGCCGAGTTGCTGCGTCCGATCCGGCATCGGGAGCGACCGTTTCGCGACGCGATGATGTACCTGTTGTGGCGAGAGGGGCGATTTCGATTGGGCCAGATCGCGCCGCATTTCGGCGTGGATTATTCGACGGTATCCCAAGCCTGCCGCAGAGTCGAACGCCGATTGAAAACGGACCGCAATTTCCGGACCATACTTCGGGAAATTGTAGAATAATTCATAATTCAAGATGTGACCCCATAGAAAGGAGATGTGCTATGTTGAGGGAAAGGTTTATTTGTTTTGGGTTTTTGACGGCGATGACGTTGACGGGAATTTGTCAGACGAGCAAAGCGGCGGATCAACCACATGCGGTGACGATTGACGCCGGCAAGACCGGGGAGCCGATCTCCAAGTATATCTATGGGCAGTTCATTGAGCACCTCGGGCGGTGCATCTATGGGGGTATATGGGCCGAGATGCTCGAGGATCGCAAGTTCTACTTTCCCATCTCGCCGCAGTACGATCCCTACCGCGGCACGCGGGCCGTTCCGAAAGACAGCCCGTATGCGATCGTCGGGGCCTCGCCCTGGCAAATCATCGGCTCGGTCGATTCGGTGACGATGGTCAGGGAAGATTCGTTCGTCGGCGAGCATACGCCGCTCATTCAGCCCGGCGGCGGCATCCGGCAGCTCGACCTGGGATTGGTCAAGGGCAAGGAATACCAAGGTTACGTCTACCTGAAGCCCCAGCAGAAGGCAACGAACGTGATCGTATCGCTTTACTGGGGCGACGGGCCGCAAGATCGGAAAGCCAATCAGATCCTCCTCGTTGCGAACGATTACGGCAAGTATCCGTTCCGGTTCACTGCCGGGGCGAATACGGACAATGGAAAGCTCCAAATCGAAGTCGCTGACTTCGCGAAAGGCCCGTGCTTCGTAGGCACGGTCTCCCTGATGCCGGCGGACAACGTCGAGGGCATGCGGGCCGACACGCTGGCAGTGCTCAAGGAATTGAACGCCCCGCTGTATCGCTGGCCCGGCGGCAACTTCGTCAGCGGCTACGACTGGCGCGACGGCATCGGCGACCGAGATCGCCGGCCCCCACGCAAGAATCCCGCCTGGACCGGCGTCGAGCACAACGATTTCGGCTTCCACGAATTCATACGCTTCTGCCGGCTTCTCGAAACCGAGCCGCTCGTCACCGTCAACACCGGCTTCGGCGACGCCTATTCCGCCGCCGCTCAACTGGAGTACGCCAACGGCTCAACCGATACGCTCATGGGCGCCTTGCGGGCACAAAATGGGGACGCGGAGCCCTTCAACGTTCACTACTGGGCCATCGGCAATGAAATGTGGGGACGCTGGCAGCTCGGTTATATGAGCCTGGGACATTACGTCCAGAAGCATAACTGGGTCGTGGACAAGATGCGCCAAGTGGATCCGGACATCGTTCCGATTGCGTCGGGAAACGCCGGCGAGTGGAGCGAAGGACTGCTCAAAGATTGTGCGGACCATATCGGCCTGATCGCGGAGCATTTCTACTGCCAGGAAAAGCCCGATCTCATCGCACATACCAGTCAAATCGCAGACAATATCAAAAGGAAGGTCGAGTTCCATCAGCAGCTCCGCCAGAAGCTGGATACGCTGAAAGGAAAAGACATCCGCATTGCCATGACGGAGTGGAACTACTGGTACGGTCCCCATCCGTTCGGCGAATTGGGGACCCGGTACTTTCTCAAGGACGCGCTGGGAATCGCCAAGGGCTTGCATGAATACTTCCGTCATTCGGACATGGTCTTCATGGCCAATTACGCCCAGACGGTCAACGTGATCGGCTGCATCAAGACGAGCAAGACCGCCGCGGCCTTCGAGACGACGGGACTGGCGCTGAAGCTCTACAGGGACCATTTCGGAACGATTCCGGCTGCGGTGACCGGCGATCCCGATGCATCGGGACTCGACGTATCGGCGGCGTGGACCGATGACCACAAGGCTTTGACCGTGGCGATTGTCAATCCCACAGAGAAAGAGCAACAAGTCACAATGGACCTGAAAGGCGCCCGATTAGCCGGGACCGGCGAGCTCTGGCGCATTGCCCATTCGGACCCGATGGCCTACAACGAGCCGGGCGAAGAGCCGAACGTCGTGATCCAAGAGCAGAGCCTCACGAACGTCTCCGGCACGTTGAATGTGCCGCTGCTGAGTATCAGCCTTTACAGACTCAACTCAACAGATTTATGATTTAAGATTTACGATTTTCGATTTGAAATCGGCAATCGAAAATCGCAAATCCTTTGTGGGACTGAATATGGAATGTAACAAGCAAGAGAATTTGCAGAATTGCAATTGCTCATATCCCGGGTGCAGTAGAAAAGGGACATGTTGCGAGTGCCTGAGCTATCATTTATCGTCGAAGCAACTGCCGGCCTGCTGCTTCCCCGACGACATTGAGAAAACCTACGACCGCAGCTTCAGGGCCTTCGCCAAAGCCTGGAAGCTGTAGAAACAAAATTTAGACACAAAGGCACGAAGACACAAAGTTAAAACGAATAATGAATGATGAATGTCGAATATCGAAATGAGGCGTTACAGAAATTAGTTTCTGTGCCAAATCCTTCTACATTCGATATTCGATATTTTCTTTGAATTAGTGTCTTTGTGTCTTCGTGGCTCATATTCGATATCAATTATCGGGATCGTAGTAGACCAAGTAATCGCCTTCGTGGTTGCTGGCTGCTAAGTTCCGCCATTTGACGAAATCGGCCGATCCGTCGAGATAAGCGACCACCAGGCCGTCGGGCGTCGGTTTCATC
>Ga0154804_1285_pt6 | contig 10985 bp, 6 predicted proteins | sample Rifle2008BG16ft_FD_105812 | JGI IMG/M metagenome (GOLD analysis project Ga0154804, IMG submission 105812) | Planctomycetes bacterium RBG_16_55_9 | reverse complement strand
AAGTGGGTGGCAGCCTCTCTTTTGATCCGGCTTTAGACGGAATCCCGATTGCCGTTCGTGGCGAGTCCCGATGTCCATCGGGATTGCCCTTGTTCTTCAAAATAGCGAGGCCAAGATGGCCTCGCGACGCAAGGGCGAGACGCCCTCGCCACATGGGGATGGCTCTTTCTCAGCTAAACATGTACCCTGTCGATCCCGTGGCTTTGAGCAAAATATGTTGCAGCCGGCCGGGTCTGCCGGTAGAATTCCTCGAAAAAGAGCCGGACTTGTCGGGAGTCTCTGTCAATTGGAAAGGATGTTTCATGGAAACATTTCACGTTCTTGCCGCAGCACAAACGTCGCTGACTTTCCCGGATTGGGTCGCAATCATTGTGTATTTCCTGATCCTTCTGGGCATTGCCTGGTGGGTGATCCTGAAAAGCAAGGACACAGCCGACGACTACTTTCTTGCGGGCCGCAATTTAAGCTGGTTCATCGTCGGCGCGTCGATCTTCGCCTCGAACATCGGCTCGGAGCATCTCGTCGGATTAGCCGGCTCCGGAGCGACGGACGGCGTCGCTATGGCACACTATGAGCTGCACGCCTGGTGTCTGCTGGTCCTGGGCTGGGTCATGGTTCCCTTTTATGCCCGGTCGAGGGTTTTTACAATGCCTGAGTTTCTGGAAAGACGTTTTTCGCCAAGTGCGCGCTGGGTGTTATCCATCATCTCTCTCGTTGCCTATATCGTCACGAAGATTGCCGTAGGAATCTTTGCCGGGGGGATCGTATTTTCCGTGCTTCTGCCGGAAGTCAGTCTCGATATCGGGTTCACGGTGCTGGATAGTTTCTGGATCGGTTCGATCCTGGTCATTGTGCTGACCGGTATCTATACGGTTCTCGGAGGTCTGCGGGCCGTGGCCTATACAGAGGCCGTACAAACGATTATTCTTGTGTTCGGCTCGATTTTAGTGACTCTCTTCGGGCTTAAGGCTTTGGGCGGCTGGAGCGAGCTGCGGGCCATCGCCGGCTCGGACATGTTCAACCTTTGGAAGCCATTAGTCCCGGCAGGCGTCGAAGGCACCTGGGCGCCGGTCAAAGAGACGGGTCGTATGGCCTGGTACTTCAACGATAATTATCCCTGGCTCGGAATGCTCTTTTGTGCGCCGGTGATCGGATTATGGTACTGGTGTACCGATCAATATATTGTGCAGCGGGCCTTAGGGGCGCCGAATGAGCGCGAGGCACGCCGCGGTTCGATTTGTGCTTCCTTTTTCAAGCTTTTGCCGGTATTCATCTTCATCATTCCCGGCATGATCTGTTTTGCTCTGGCGAAGAGCGGCAGAGCCGAGGTGATTCAGCAAACCATTTTCGATTCCCAGGGACAGGTGATACGCGCCGAATCACAAAAAGCCTTTCCATTGCTGGTAATGACGGTTTTGCCCACCGGGGTAAGAGGGATTGTCGTAGCGGGTCTGCTGGCGGCCCTGATGAGCTCGCTTTCCGGCGTTTTCAATGCTTCTTCCACTTTGTTTACCATGGACTTTTACTCCAAATTCCGTCCCAAAGCCTCGCAGCATCAGCTCGTTTGGGTTGGTCGTATTGCCACGACGGTCATGGTGCTCATCGGCTTGTTATGGATACCCGTGATCCAAGGCGGCAAGGGGCTATATGATTATTTACAGGGGGTGCAGTCTTATCTTGCTCCGCCGATTTTTGTGGTATTCTTCTTTGGCGTGTTTTTCAAACGTCTCAATGCGAAGGGATGCCTGTCGGCGCTGATTGTGGGGTTCCTCCTCGGGATGTTCCGCCTGGGAGTGGACACCCCTGTAAAACTGAAAGATATGCCGTTCTTCGCAAAGCATTTCGGAGATTTCCAGGGGTACGATCAAGGTTCCTTTCTCTGGATTATGAACAACGTCTTCTTCCAGTATTACAGTCTGTTTATCTTCATCGTATGTGTGACGGTGATGTTCGCCGTCAGCTATCTGACGGAGGCGCCCTCCTATGAGAAAATCAGCGGTCTGACCTTCGCCACCACCTCCACCGAGGACCGGGACAAGTCGCGCTCCAGTTGGTCAAGTGTCGATGTCGTGTTCTCCGTCGTTTTGTGCGTCATCATTTTGGCCGTCTATTTGTATTTCAGGGGCTGATCCGGATAATGACCAGGGGCCTTGTTTTTTCCATAGTTTCACTTGCCGTACCTGTTCTTATCTTCGGGCACGGCGTGGTCCTGGCCAACGTAGCCGAACCGAATCAGACCGAGCCGAACAAGCCGAATCTCACGTCGGCCGAGTCGTTTCACGGCACATGTGCCGAGATTCTCAAAACGTACGTCAATGACAAGGGCATGGTCGATTATGCGGCTCTGAGGCGAAGAAGACTCGATCTGCGCGCCTTGTTGCGGAAATTCGACACGCTCGACCCGAACGAATACAAGTCCTGGTCCCAAGAGGACAAAATCGCCCTCTGGATCAACGTTTACAACCTTCAGAAGCTAAGCGTCGTCGTCGATAATTATCCGATTCGGCCGTCGTCCCGAGTCCTTTCTATTTACTGGGGGCCCCGGAGCCTCAGGCACGTCGAGCGAGAGATCACCAGATACAAATTCCTTGTGATGGATGAAGAGTTTACCTTTGCGGGAGTTGAAAAACGTTTCTTTCGCAAAGAGTTCGACGACCCGAGGGTCTTCTTTGCTCTGTCGAGCGCGTGTCTTTCGAGTCCGCCGCTGCGCAATGAGCCTTACACCGGCCAAAAGCTCAATAAGCAATTGGACGAACAGGTCCGGAAGTTTCTCTCCAGCCCGCTCGCCTTCAAGATCGACAGAGACAAACATAAAGTGTATTTGTCCGCCTTGTTCCAACTGTCATCGTACGGCGGCGAGTTCATTGACAAATACGGGATCGAAAGGAAGTTCAAGGACTACCCGCCTGCGACGCGGGCGGTGCTGAATTTCATCGGCCATTATGTTTCCTCCCAGGATGTTTCTTTTCTTGAGGTCGGAAGCTATACTATTGAGTACATGAGGTACGATTGGACAATAAATGATGGTTCGTAGAAGGATGAATGACAAATGGTAAAAAAATCAGTGAGGAAATCCCGTATCGCCGACAGACATCTGTTCACCAGCGAATCCGTAACGATGGGCCATCCGGACAAGGTGGCCGACCACATCTCCGACGCGGTTCTCGACGCCATGCTCGCCCAGGACCCCAGGAGCCGAGTGGCGTGCGAAACCCTTGTGACGACCGGCCTGGTGGTCGTCGCCGGCGAGATCACGACCAACGCTATCGTGGACATCCCGACGGTCGTCCGCCAGACGATCAGGGAAATCGGCTACTCGGATCCCGCAATGGGCTTCGATTCCGAGAACTGCGCCGTCATGGTCACGGTCGGCAAGCAGAGCCCCGACATCTCTCAGGGCGTCACCGAGGGCATTGGCCTGCATAAAGAGCAGGGGGCCGGCGACCAGGGGCTTATGTTCGGCTTCGCCTGCAAAGAGACGCCCGCCCTGATGCCGATGCCGATCCAGCTTGCTCACGCCATAACTACCCGGCTGGAGAAGGTACGCCAGAGCAAGAAATTGCCCTGGCTTCGCCCGGACGGCAAGAGCCAGGTGACCGTCGAATACGAGAACGGCAAGCCCAAGCGCGTCCATACCGTGGTCGTCGCCTGCCAGCACGCCCCGGACATTGCGTACCGCCAGTTGCGCAAACAAATCATCCAGAAGGTGGTCCTTCCCGTCATACCCAAGCGTTTCGTTGACGCAAAGACCATATTCCACATCAATCCGACCGGCCGCTTCGTTATCGGCGGCCCGAAGGGCGACTGCGGCCTGACCGGCCGAAAGATCATCGTGGATACCTACGGCGGAAGAGGCAGCCACGGCGGCGGCGCCTTCAGCGGAAAAGACCCCACAAAAGTGGACAGGACCGCAAGTTACATGGCCCGCCACATCGCCAAAAACGTCGTGGCTGCCGACCTTGCGGATTTGTGTGAGATCCAGGTGTCTTACGCCATTGGCGTGGCCGAGCCGATTTCCGTGCACGTGGATACCGAAGGCACGTCGAAAATCGACGAGCAGACGTTGAGCCGGATCATAAGGGAGCTTTTCCCCCTGACTCCGAAAGGGATGATAGACTATTTGAACCTCGCTCGCCCGATCTTCGCCGCGACCTCCTATGGCGGCCACTTCGGCCGGACGGACCCCAATTTCACCTGGGAGAACACCAACATGGCCGCCAAGCTCCGCAAAGCCGCCGGCCTGTAAAAATAGTCCATAACTTCTTGTAAATGCTTAGGTTGCATCCGTTGACCGCCTCGTCCCACAGGGGCGGTCCGTCCTTAAATGGGAAAGCTGCAATCATAGAATTGGCTTTGTTTTGCAAAAGGGTTCACGTTTAAACCTCCTGAGTTTCGTATTTCGAATTTAGGATTTCGGATTTCCGGCCGGAGGCTGGCATTTGGGTTTGTTTTTCAAATTAACCACGAATTGACCTATGAACACTGAGATAATTTGAAGCTAAATACCAAATACTAAAGACCAACGACTCATTCTTGGTCACAAATGTGCCCGAACAAGTGCGAAATTGTAAAAACATGTAAAAACATGTAATAATATGTAAAAAATTGACGTAACCTTGCACAAACATGTGCGTTTTTAACTCAACTTCGCCATCAGAAAGCTCCGCAGGCCCCACCTTCGCAGCGCGGCGAATTGGCTTTGTTTTTTCAAAATAGGTTCATGGCTACTAAGCCATAAAGGCGAAGATGTCATGGCGAGGGACCCCGCCTTGCGGGAACTCAGGCCCGAAGGGCCGTGGCAATCTCTGGCTTCCCGAATAAAAAACCTCTTGCATTTCGGATTGAGTTTGTTTTCCATAAACCGCTGATGAACGCAAATCAACGCTGATCCTTGATGTCCTTCCAATTCGCCCATTCATCACTCCGATGGCCGCAAGGTGCTCTATTTTCTTCGGATCTCTGTCTTCTGCATCCCAAATACCATTCATTAACGACCAATCATTCTGTTAACTACATACTATATATAACAACTAATTGTTCGTCAAGTAAAATCTTGGATTAACCACGAATTCACACCAATCAACACGAATAAAGGAAATATCTGTGTAAATCTTGAGAATCCTGTCCAACAATTAACCTACTGAATCTTCGTGCCCTTCGTGAGCTTCGTGGTAAAAACTTCTTTTGAATTTGCCACAGAGAGCACAGAGCACACAGAGAATTACCTGTGTTAATTCGTCCCGATCCCGATAGATGTTCATCGGGATCGGGATTCGTGGTTGGATTTAAGAGTGAATTTTTGTTAAAACTTCGTGCCCCTTCCCATTCGACTGCGCTCAGGGCAGGCTGTGTCTTCGTGGTAAGAGCATCTTTTTGACGCTTTTTTGCAGAAATTGTAAAGGATTTGGCATTTTTTGCGCCAATGTAAGCTGCAGCGATAAGAGGAACGAATAAAGTTGTTCCGACTTGGCGAAGTGGATATAATATGAGATAGTCGCCTTTATTGAGCGACAGAAGTCAGAAGCAGAGATGCGAGTTTTTCAAAGGGAGAAATCATGTTTGATAACGAACAAAAGAATCTTGAAAAAGAACCTTACTGGGGAGTATTTCTGAATCAGGCAAGGTTAAATGCCTACATCGCTCTGCGCGATATTTCGGAACGATTGGAAGAAAACGCTGCCGATGAGGACAGCCTTAGCGAATGGCCGGTCTTGAAGTATCTTGACAATGATACAGACGCGGTCAAATCCCGCCGGATATTTGATCTGGTGGAAAAGCATTTCTCAATGCTCAAGATTATTTATGGCGGTGAGAAAGAAGGCGACCTTGTAAAACGTTCGAAAGAATACAAGATAATATTAAAGTGCCTGTTTAGAGCGTTGAACTTCTACCGTAACAAATTTTGCCACATGTATTCAGGCAACAGAGCTCGGAAGTATAATGAGAAAGAACTCATAAAGTATTTAGAAGATTGTTTTGACGCATCTGTTAGGAAAATCAAAGAATTGCGTCGTCTCGACGAAAAAGATGTTTTACATTTACGAAGAAAAATCGCGGAAGGCAAGGACGCGAACAAACGCGTTATCGATAATCCACAATTTCGTTATCCTTTCAAGAATGAGAAGGGAGAACTCAACGAAAAAGGGCTTTATTTCCTTGCGTCTATTTTCCTGGACAAGAAGGAAGCCCATGAATTCTTAAAAAAGCAGGAATACTTTAAAAACGACAGCGAGCCTAAATACAGGGCGACGTTAGAAAGTTTTTACCACTATAGAATAAAACTCCCCAGGCCGGTTATAGAATCCGACGTGGATAAGAACGGTCTTGCGCTCGACATGCTGAACGAGCTTAAAAAGTGTCCGAAAGAACTGTTTGACCTGCTCTCTAAAGAACAGCAGGAAAAATTCAGGGTAGTGGATTCCGAAGACGCTGACGAAGAGGGCAATGAAATCCTGATGCGCAGATATTCCGATAGATTTCCTTATCTTGCGCTGAGATATTGTGATGAGAATCAGGTGTTCGAGAGGATCCGGTTTCAAATAGATCTCGGCCGATATTATTTCAAGTTTTACCCAAAAGAAACGATAGATGGTAAGACGCAACAAAGGTCTCTAGACAAAAGGCTGAAAATCTTCGGTCGAATCAAAGACGTGAAAAGCAAAGTCGAGCAAGAATGGTCCGGTATAATAAAATCGCCCGATACCATTGAGGAGAATCCAAACGAACCCTACAAGCTGAAAACCACGCCGCGTTATAACATTGTGGATAATCAGATCGGCTTTGTCATCACAGGCGACAAAAATCTTCCGGATGTCAAGAGGCCCGACGGGAGAATTGAATTGGAAAAACCGGACGGCTGGCTGAGCATCTACGAATTACCGGGCATGTTGTTTCACGGATTAAAATACGGATTTGATAAAACAGAAAGAATGATAAAGATATATATCGAAAAACAAAGAAAGATTTGTAAGGAGATTTGTGAAAAGGGGACAATTACACCGGATGACGGGGAATCCATGCCTGAAGCACTGAAAGGCGGGGCAAAGGCTGCTAAGCGCAACTACTCCGAGAAGAAACTCGAGCGGATGCTTCAAGATACTGAACAGCGAATCAGGGCCATTCAAACGACACAGAAGCGGATGGACGAGCCAGGCAATAAGCCGGGCAAGAAAAAGTTTTTCGATATCCGCGCAGGCAAGTTAGCGGATTTTCTGGCAAGGGACATTATGGCGTTGCAGAGATTCGACCCGGCCAAACACGGAAAAGATAAGCTCACCGCCATCAATTTTCAGGTCCTGCAGGCAACCCTTGCCTTTTACGGGGCAAAGAAAGACGTTATCGAGGATATGTTTAAAGGGATAGGGCTGCTTGAAGGAGATAATCCCCATCCGTTTTTGAATCAGATTGATCCGGCTCAATACAATTCCATTGCAGGATTTTATCAGGCTTATCTACAAAAGAAGCGGTCCTACCTGGAAGATTACAGAAAAGAGGAGGAATACGACGAGCAGTTTTTAAGGCCGAAACGACAGCGTTATGCGCAAGAAAAACGCGAGATCAAAACCGTTGCACGTCAACTGCTCGATAATCCGGTCAATGTTCCCAAGAATTTTTTCAAAAAGGAGATCGAAGAGTTCGTTTTTAGCCAGGATCCGTCGCTCAAAAAATCCAAAATGAATACCGCCTATATGATCCAGGCCTTGTTTGAAAAACATTACGGCAGGCAGCAGCCGTTCTACTCCTACAATAGGACCTATCCGGTGGTTTCAAAGGCGATAGAGTACGGCAAAAAAGGGAAAAACAAAAAGATCGCCAAAGTCCTCATGGCCATAGAGCCTAAACTGAATTACATGGAAATCAAAAAGATTGTCAACGAGATGCCCGACGGCCAATACGAGCCGGAAAACCTGAAAAGAAACCTTTACGAGGGATACAAAGATTATGAGAAAGACGAACGGATAATAAGGCGTTGCAAGGTACAGGACGTGGTTTCCTTTATGATGGTTGAAGAAACATTAAAGGATCAGCTTGATTTTAACGGCAACGTTCTGACGCTGGAAAAGATAACCCCGTGGGAGGCCAGCCCCTTCAAAAAGCCTGTTTTATGCCATACGATTATCTCCATTCCATTCAACACCAAAGGGGGGCATACTGACAAGGATTATGTTGATTTTATCAAGAATAATTTTGAGGGAAGCTACGATTGCGAACCAAATAAAATCATTCTCAAGTACAAAGTGACGTCAAAAGATACGAAATTGAAGGATATCGGCAAATATCGAATGTATTCGCACGACCGGCGGCTGCCCGGTCTTTTAATATGGAAATACAGGCCTAACGATCAAAACGGAAACGAAATTAAATTCACGGAAATCGAACAGGAGATCAAGGCTTTTGAACGGCGCAGGATTGAAATCGCTCAATGTCTATATACGCTTGAGAAGAAGGTCATTGATTCCTGGTTCACTCAAGACGAGCTTGGTGAAGAACATATTCCCTTCAATAAGGTCATAGACGTGATCAAGGCTAAAATGCCGAATTTCGAGGATAAGTGCAACGTTCTCTTGAAGATCAGAAACGCCATTAATCACAATCAGTTTCCGGTCTATGAACAGGCGATTCAAACCGCCCCCGGTAAGGAGATTGCGGGAAAGATGCTCCGGATAACCGAAAGTTACATTGAACAGATTATGGCAAAAATCGACCCTGATTTTGGGAGGACTGAAGATGCTGAGTCTTCTCGCTGAAACAGGCGCCGCCGTGAACTGGACGCTTGAAATATCAAAAATGGTTATGTCCGCTTTACTGGTACTGTTAGGACTGTGGATATGGCATCTGAAAAAATGCAGTGAGCCGAGATACGAGTCCCTCGCCTATCTCAATCAAAAACGCCTCGAAGCCTTGTCTAAAGTCTGGTCGCTTCTGGCTTATCTCACGGAGGTCGAGAATCCAAAGTCGGTGATGCTGTGGGAAAAAGACAAGAACGAAACGGTCTATTATATCAACAAGAGACTGGCGAGCGCATACATGGACGATCTGAGCGAGATATTTTATGAGGGCGGATATGGACTATTGCTTGAACGAGGGATTAACAAGCTGCTTTATGAGTATCGCGGCCATCTATATGGTATTCTGCTCAAAGATAAAACCGAGCAGGAAAACGACCGTGTGAGGATGGATAACCCTGAGCTTGTCAACCGAATGAAGGAGATTTATCGTGAGCTTAACTCTGAATTGAGGAAAGAGCTGAAAAAGATAGAAAGGTAAGAAAGAAAACGAATGAAGGGTCATTTCTTGCAGAAGGATATTAACGTAACACCAAACTCTACAGCAGGTTATAACAGAGCTGCTGTAGAGGCTCCTGATTTGCAGGGTAGGTACAGCTCGCGTGAACATGCGCGCCAGCTCCCATCAGCTGTAGAGGCTCCTGATTTGCAGGGTAGGTACAGCCACGCACATGCTGGATTGTACGGTCTCCCAGCTGTAGAGGCTCCTGATTTGCAGGGTAGGTACAGCGAGTCAGATATGGAAAAAGACACGGAAAAAGCTGTAGAGGCTCCTGATTTGCAGGGTAGGTACAGCAGAACGATCCGAGGAGTTATGAGCCTGTTAGCTGTAGAGGCTCCTGATTTGCAGGGTAGGTACAGCCTGCATTTCCACCGTCAGAAATGTCACATGGCTGTAGAGGCTCCTGATTTGCAGGGTAGGTACAGCGCAGCCGGAGCGGAGGTGTGATAGCGGATTGCTGTAGAGGCTCCTGATTTGCAGGGTAGGTACAGCCCGCCGAGAAGATGGGGCGTCGATGTTACGGCTGTAGAGGCTCCTGATTTGCAGGGTAGGTACAGCCTCATATTTTAAGGGGATCAAAGAGATGGAGCTGTAGAGGCTCCTGATTTGCAGGGTAGGTACAGCGACTCCTGAATGACTTGTTTTAGTTCCTCCGCTGTAGAGGCTCCTGATTTGCAGGGTAGGTACAGCTCCCAATCAGTTTCAAAAAACAGCGGCGACGCTGTAGAGGCTCCTGATTTGCAGGGTAGGTACAGCAGCAACGATGGGACTCCGTAGAGACAGTCTGCTGTAGAGGCTCCTGATTTGCAGGGTAGGTACAGCATGGGGGAGAATCATACCGACCGGCCCGGCGCTGTAGAGGCTCCTGATTTGCAGGGTAGGTACAGCCCGTTGTAAATGGGCAGACATCGGCTCATGCTGTAGAGGCTCCTGATTTGCAGGGTAGGTACAGCGAATCGATTGACGTTGTGTTAAGGAGGATTGCTGTAGAGGCTCCTGATTTGCAGGGTAGGTACAGCCCGAATCATCGACGAGAGAAAAAAGAGACGCTGTAGAGGCTCCTGATTTGCAGGGTAGGTACAGCAAAAACATCTAACTGAGATTCTCAAAATCGGCTGTAGAGGCTCCTGATTTGCAGGGTAGGTACAGCCTGCCCGAAGACGTTCGGAATCAGATTCCGGCTGTAGAGGCTCCTGATTTGCAGGGTAGGTACAGCTCACATTACGGCAGTTGATATTTCCTGAACGCTGTAGAGGCTCCTGATTTGCAGGGTAGGTACAGCCCCTGGACCAACTGTGTGCGCCAGACCCCGAGCTGTAGAGGCTCCTGATTTGCAGGGTAGGTACAGCCGTTGTTGGCATCGGCGCATTTCGTTATGAGCTGTAGAGGCTCCTGATTTGCAGGGTAGGTACAGCGCTTTTCCAGAAATGATGAGCTTTAATTTTGCTGTAGAGGCTCCTGATTTGCAGGGTAGGTACAGCTCATGGGTGTATTTGTTCTCCTCGGCGCATGCTGTAGAGGCTCCTGATTTGCAGGGTAGGTACAGCGAGCTTGATGGCGTATTCGGCGAGTTGTTTGCTGTAGAGGCTCCTGATTTGCAGGGTAGGTACAGCGCCGACTGCCGAATATCCAACCGCTCCATAGCTGTAGAGGCTCCTGATTTGCAGGGTAGGTACAGCGACATTCAGGTTGTATGC
>Ga0154804_1277_pt2 | contig 11273 bp, 10 predicted proteins | sample Rifle2008BG16ft_FD_105812 | JGI IMG/M metagenome (GOLD analysis project Ga0154804, IMG submission 105812) | Planctomycetes bacterium RBG_16_55_9 | reverse complement strand
GATGAATGGTGAATGGCGAATAGGCAGAGCATCCCAGTCACCAATTACCAATTACTAATCACCAGTCACCAATCGGCAATCGCAAATCACAAATGGATTAGGGCTTTCTCGAAATCCCGCACTTTGGGCGGTTTCTTGCCCTTGCTGGCGATGATAATGTGACCCTCGCTTTTCAAACGCGCCGCCTGTATCTCGACGCCGGCTGGGAATTTAGGATTCAAGCTGCCGTCCGCCTTGATCACCCGCCAGTAAGGAGCGATTCGCTTTTTACCTTCCTGCAAATCTTCCTCCGCCGCCTGAGCGACAATGACCAGGAAAATGCCCATCGTCATCGGGCAGGTCGAGTCTACATTAAACTGTGCGGCCAAGCACTCCCGGAGCTGATCGACGGTAACCAGCTTGCCCTTTCGGACTGTCCGCACGAGCCCATCGACCATGAGCGGCGCCGGAATCAGCACCCGCTTGCCTCCCATTTGCTTTTGATACTTGGCCGGGACGGAAATCACTTTCGGCAGCTCGACAGGAGGATTCTCTAACTTGTCCCGCCCACTTTTCCGCGGCCTCGATTTGCCCGCCATATCTCCACCTTTACCTCAAAATCACAAGTCATTTGTCTCGACAGAGTTCCACCGAGTGTCTTACCTCTCTGCGCCTTATTAACAAATTGGCTTTGTTTTTTCCAGTCCCGGCTGAGAACGTATCCGAAAACACGCGAAAATCAGTAAAAACATGCAAGAGCTTGAAAACAATTGATATAAACATGTGAAAACATGTAAAAACATTGATGTTTTTGGTCACGAATGTCGAGATTCCGCCGTCCCTTCGACGAAAACCCGAATCAACACGAACTTCACCAAAAGGAGTTGACCTGTCCGGCAAACCTTGTGGCGGATTGGCTTTGTTTTTTGAACCACCGATGAACCCAGACGCCGCTCTGAGCGCAGTCGATGGACGAACACGGATTTCTTCAACAATAGTCAATAGAAAATAGTAAATGACAAAGGTCCCCTGATAACCTGATGACCGCCTTCCGTCCGCTGAACCCCCGGTCAAACCGGGGGCTAAATAATTTCTCTTCTGTCCTCTGACCTCTGCCTTCTATATCCTAAATACCATTCACTAACGACTAAATAATCTGTTAATTATATACTATATTTTTCTATCGATTGTTCGTCAAGGAAATTCTTGGATGAACCAGGAATCCCGATGTACATTGGGACCAATCAACGCGAAAGGATACAGATTTATCTATACTGATCCTGTCAATCCTGTTAATCCTGTCTAAAATTAAACCGCGGATTTCGCTGATTACGCGGATTTAAGTTTCACCACGAAGAACCGAAGAACCACGAAGATACAATCAGCCAAAGACTATATACTAAATGCAAACGACTAACGACAAAATACATCGCACCCTTTTTGTAAAAGGCGAAATGAACAGTTAATATTTGAGACGCGACACCAACTTGCCCCCCGACTTGTCTCCACTCGAATTCCCATTCATTTGATGGGGATTCGTTCTGTGAAAGAGATTTGCTTGTTTTTACAGGATGTTGCCATAAAATGCACGGATTCAGCGTGAGCGATATTTGTCCGGGTAAGGGCGTCATTGCAGGAAATCAAAGAGATTTCTTGCAGTTACAGTTATAAAGATTTAGGCTATGTTCGTATGGATACAACGTTAACCATGACTGACATAATAGACGTAACTCCTTGGCCACGCCAGATATATGATAATGCAGATAGCTTCTGGCAGGAGTCAAAAGGATTGCATTACGCGTACATGGTTTATCGTACACTCAGAGGAGATTATAAGCATATCTTCCAGCCCGATGCTGTTTTTTACGTAGGTAGATCACCGGCAGCCTACCTAAAAAAAGTCAATGCCAAAACAATATCAGATGAAGATATAAGGCAATGGCAACGGTTTCTTTGGAATCAGGCTGTAGTCCCATTACTGATCGTTAAATCCCGCAATCGGGTCCACGTCTATACGGCATATACCAAACCCGAAAAGAATGATAGCCAACAACGAATTCAATCTATTCTCGAATACGTTGCCGACACATTGGAGCTTGAACAGTTGTGGACGGCAATCGAGTCCGGCATGATTTACAGGCAAAGGCCGGAAGCCTTTTTACGGGATAATGCCGTTGACCGATATCTTATTGTTAATCTTAATGCAACGGCGCTTCGATTAGCAGATACTCAGTCGGGAGAGACCAAAGTAGAAAAAGAAAACAACCTCAAGTTCGCCCACCATTTTCTTACGCGACTTTTATTTGTTTGCTATCTTATCGAAAGAGGGATGATCCAAGGCAAAAAATTTGAAGATGAAAACTTAAAAAAGATCAAACCGGCTACGGAAAAACAACGAGGGCATTTTCTTCGACATCTATTTGAAGATGTCCATGATAACCGAAAGAGACGTGATTTGTTATGCGAGATATTCGAATATGTAAAAGAAAAATTCAATGGGAGTCTATTCCCCGATGACGTTGCCAAGGAAAAAAACCTTTATACGGACGACTTTATTCGAGAAATTGATCGCTTCTTGCACGGGCACGATAGGGGAACGGGGCAAATGGTTCTTGGATTTTGGGCTTACGATTTTAGCGTGATCCCGATAGAGACGATTAGTGCGATATGGGAGAGTTTTCTCGGTGAACAAGGAAAGCTTCGAGAAGCTTACGGAGATGGAGATTCAAAACGAGAAACCGGAGCGTACTATACTCCTTTGCATTTAGCTGAATTAACCGTAGATGTTGCCCTGGAAGATATTGAGAATAAAACAAACAAGCCGATTCATGAGCTTGAGATTCTCGACCCGGCTTGCGGCAGTGGTGTGTTTCTTGTCTCTATGTTTTGCCGTATTGCTGAGGATTTTTATCGAAGTTCAAAAATAACTACGGGTATTGACTGGGCTCGAAAATTGAAGCCGAAATTAAATCAGTTGTATGGATTAGATATGAGCGATACCGCGTGCCATATCACTTGTTTTAGTCTATACCTTGCTTATTTAGAATGGCTCGAACCGAATGATGTCGAGGATCTTCTTAAACATGGCGAAAGACTTCCCCCACTATTAGCAAACACAGAAGATAGTTGGGATACGATACATCATAATAACATTTTCAATCTTAATCTTTCTATCGAAAGGCAGGAATTCGATATCGTCATAGGTAATCCTCCATGGGTAAGCCGAGGCAAACAGAAAGATGAATACTTTATAAAGTGGCAGGAAGCCCATCCATCAAAACCATGCCCTTCAAATCAAATCGCCCACGGTTTTATGTGGGAAGTGCCGAGATATTTATCTGAATCTGGAATTGGGTGCCTCTTACTTCCTGCTGCAGTATTGTTTAATATCACTACAAACACGTTCCAGAAACGGTGGCTAAATTCTGTCTCTGCTGAACGAGTAGTCAACCTTTCTGATTTACGTTTTGTTTTATTCTCCGGGGCTGATCATCCAGGTATAATTATTCGATTCAGAAAATCGGCATCTAAATCCGATGGCACGCTTTTATATGAATCACCTAAAACGGATGCATTAAGTCAACAAGGTGGCCCTGTATATACTCGGGAAGAAGATACAACGATATTACAGATAAAGGATATTTTGCGTGCGGCCAAAAATAAAAACGCTCCTGTAATCTGGAAATTGCACTATTGGGGATCCTGGCGAGATCAAAGGTTATTGTCAAGATTGAGATCTCTAAAAATGCTAAATCATTTTGCCGGAGAACCAGAGCAAAAAAAACGTTGGATTAAAGGCCAAGGTATACAAATAAACGGTAGTGACGATAATAAAGTGTGGTGGAAACCTTCTACGTCTTATCTCGATTCAAAAATCCCTTTCAACTTTGTGGTTTGTGAAAAAGATTTCAAAACGACGCAAAAAGCTGGTATTCCCTTGGATACTGTGCATCGTCCACGAAAGAAGAAGTTATTTGTTGGACCTAAAGTTCTTCTGGCGAAAGGAAGTCGAAGGGTTCTTTTCTGTAAAAAGCTAACTGTATTTAAAGATGTTTTCACTGCAATAACAGGTCCCAATGAAGACTCTACCCTTTTACGTTTTCTTGCTGCGGTCTTAAGCTCAGACCTAATTTACTATTACTTATTTCATACTAATTCTAATTTAGGAATATATCGCCCCCAGATTTACCCGAGAGAATTTCTGTCAGTACCTTTTTTCTTGCCGGAAGATGCACATTTTCCCAAAAGAGCTAACGAGATAGTCACCGAAGTCGCAAAGAGGGTTGAAAAATTTGAAAAATACCTGGAAGAAGCAAGCTGGTTTGGTGAGGAACAAAGAAGACAAGACGAATCAATTAAGATTCGAAGAGAATTGGAACCATTAGTACGTGCGTATTATAATATTGATGAATATGAATCGATGGTTATTGACGACACCCTTGAGTTAGCCGTTAAAAGTTTTCATCCCCGACAAGACCAAGAAAATATTCCAACACTAAGAGAACCTCAAAAGGGAGAATGTAAGACTTATGCTAAAACACTTTGTGAGATGTTGAACCACTTCGGAAAGGGGAGTCAATTCAAGGTAAGGGGTGAAGTTTTCAAAGGAGTACCCTATTCAGTTGTACAAGTTTCGTTGACAGATAGGATCTTAAAAAGCGTACCTATTACAGACACGAAAAAAGAACTCGCATCTGTTCTAACAAAGATGGAATCCTTACTGCAAGAAAAGAATGAACCTTTTGCTTTCTGTCAGAATCTTAAAGTATTTGATGGAGATAGTCTGTATGTTTTAAAACCCATGCAGATGCGTTTCTGGTCAAAGACGGCTGCGTTAAATGACGCGGATGAAATCGCAGGTTACATTCTTCAAATTCGGAGGGGCAATTAATGTCGGTGAAAGGGGTATCCTCTTCTCATTTAATACAGCAATTTCCTTTGAAGGAGGTAAAACAAGCAATCCGACTAATTCTTCGATCTTGGGAATCGTTTAAAACTAAGGTGAATTGGGAAGACAAAATTACCAATAAGTTTTATGCGCATCTAATAGAAGACAAAAGCCGGTCAACATATTATTTTACTATAGTGCCACGGCCTGCCGAGATTGATGAACAGGGAGAAGAAATTGGCGAAATCGATCTCAAAGTGATTTACCGAAACCAGGAAAAGACATACTTTTCTTTTGAGTGCAAACGTTTACGTGTTCACTTTTCCAGTGGTTTTGAGACCTTGGCTGGAAAGTATGTGACAGAAGGAATGTATCGTTATTTTGACGGCCGATACGCTCGTGATTTAGACAAAGGCGGAATGCTTGGATACGTGATGGATGGTAATATCGAAGAAGCCATTGAAGATATTCAAAAAGCAGTCGAAAAACGACGCTCGAATTTATATATGCAGGAAAACGAAACCCTTAAGGCTTCGTCCTGTATCACCTCAAAGCAAGTTAAAGAAACTACTCACAAATATGGCCCCAACGAGAGATTTACCATATATCACATTTTCTTACCGATGAATATTGTCCCAATCAATAATTAACGATACAGTGCCCTCTGTGGCCCTTGTCATTGACTATTTACCATTTTCTATTTTCTATTGTTTGTACCTGAGGCATGAATTGATTATTGATTCTTATTCGTGTACATAAGTGTTCATTCGTGGCAAAAGTCAGTCGTTAGTACATAATATTTGGTAATCTTCGTGGCCCTTCGTGCCTTCGTGGTGAAATCCTGTGGAACTTGAAGGTGGCCGGAATTGTCCTACACGCCTGACGCTCCCTTCGGACAATACCAAAATTTTTTATTTTTTTCTGCGAACACTTGACAACCTTTTACAATATGATATAGTTGTATTAGTTATCATAGTACAGATATAGGTATAAGCCAATGCAGATTCGCATAGACAACGCTTCGGGGCGGGCCGTTTACCAGCAGATCATCGACCAGATCAAGCGCGACATCGCCCTGGGCCGGCTGCTCAAGGATGAGAAACTGCCGACGGTCAGGCAATTAGCCGGACAGCTCGCCATTAATCCTAATACCATCGCCAAAGCCTACCGCCAGTTGGAGCAGGAGGGCATTATCGTGACCCGGCCGGGGACCGGGGCTTTTGTGGCCAATCTCGACAGTAACCTCAGCCGGAGCGTTAAAAAGAAGGTCGTTTCGGACGAGCTTGAGCGGATCGTCATCGAGGCGTTTCACATGCAAATCGACAAGCAGACCCTGTTGGAATGGTTCAACAACGCGGCTGAAAAATTTAATCTGCCGGTAAAGGAAAGGGCGAGCGGATGAGCGACGACGTTATTGTAGTTGAGAATCTCGTCAAGTACTTCGACGGGCGGTGCGTCCTGGACGGCATCAACCTAAGCGTGCCCAAGGGGTGTATTTACGGCTTGTTAGGGCGAAACGGGGCGGGCAAGACGACGATTATCCGGATCCTTCTGGGGCTCGATCCGGCTACGCGGGGGCAGACGTTTCTGCTGGGCGCTGCATCCTGGAACCTCCCGCCCAAGATTCGCGGTCGAATCGGCACGGTCGCCGAGGGCCATAACCTGATTCAGAATTACCGGGTCGGCCGGCTGGTCCAGCTCTGCAAGGACCTTTCGCTTCAATGGAACGACGAATCCTTCAATCACCTGATCGAGACGTTCCGCCTGCCGACCGACCGCCGGGTGCGGGAGCTTTCCATCGGGATGCGGGCGCAACTGAATCTGGCTCTCGCCATGGCGACCGACCCGGAGCTATTGATCCTCGACGATCCTACGCTGGGGCTGGATACCGTCGCCCGAAGGCAATTCCTCGAGCTGGCGATCGAGATCATTCAAAAGCAAGACCGGACGATTCTTTTTAGCTCGCACATCCTCAGCGACGTCGAGCGGATCGCCGACCGGGTCGGCATCTTAGCCGCCGGAAAGCTCGTGGTGGATTGCCCGCTCGAGCAGCTCAAGCAGCGCGTCAGGAAGCTGCGGGTCATCTTCGCCGAATCCGCCCCGCCCGATCTCTACCTGACCGAGATCATCAACCGGCAGACCGAGGGCCGCGAGTTAATCCTCACCGTCGCCAACTGGAACGAGCGCAAGCAGGCCCTCCTGGAGACGTTCAAGCCCTCAAGCTGCACCGAAATCCCAATGAGCCTTGAGGACATTTTTATCGAATGTACCCGGCCGCAATCCGAATCCGTTGGAGCCTGACAACAGGAGACAAAACCATGTTCGCACTGATAAAAAGAGAAATCCGGGACCACGTGATCTATTTCATCGCCGCGGCGGCCTTGGCGGCCATCCTCATTATCGCATTAACGTCGTTCGCCGTTCGGCACGGCACTCGAATCGATTGGGACGACCTCATAGCACCCGTCATTCCGTTTGCTATCATTATCATGCTCGGTTTTTGTGCGATGGGAGTTAGCCAGATGTACACGGATCGAAACAGACGAATCTCCGCCTTTGTCTCGACCTTGCCGGTGACCAGAACGCATATACTGCTTGCAAGGATTCTCACCGGGATATTGATAATCCTGATCCTCTTCATTCCCCTGCTCATTGCTATCGTGATTCTGATGCGTATGTTTACTCCGCCGATCTCGATGTATGACGGCATCGTTTTCGACGTGTCCGCAACGATACTGCTCATGGCTTTCGCCTGTTACTGTATCGGACTGCTAACGGGCTGGAGCTCGAACAAGCTGACACCTACCTTAGGAGCGCTCGCGCTGACCTGCATCCTCATGCCCCTGATCGTCGTCAAAGGTTTCGGCTGGGAAATTATCGTGATCCTTGGGCTGTTCATCGCCGCCTCGCTGATACGGACCTGGCAAACGTTCACATCGACGCCTCTTTAGGAATTCGATTATGAAGTCAGTGCCCCATCATCCATTTACGGTTTTCGCCGCGGGTTTCCTCGTCCTGCTATTCTCGTCACTGTTATTCTTCTGGCTACGGTTCCTGTGCGAACTATCGCTTCTCGAGAGGATGCCCTCAGAGGCACGGGCCATCAAGGTGCAGCCATCCGGCCTCATGCCGCCGGAGTTGGAGGAAGATCCCAACGTTGCTCATCCCTCCTTCGTACTGGCGATTTTGTATCGAAATCCTGAAAGGCAACTCGGTTTTATCAACTCTCTCACCACGAGGTTCCCCGTTGGGCCTCGCTCGAAAGTCTACTTCATCGAATCCGACAAAGAGTACATGTGTTTCGATAAAGCATCGGGCCAAATCGTTTACCAGCACTTCGAAAGGCAAACGATGCCCGACAACAGCCCGATACCGAGACTCTTCCAATTTTATATCGGCCCTGAAGGAATTTCAGAAATCCCGAACCAGATTCTCGGTCGATTCGTCGAGCCAATGATAGATCAGAGCCAACTTTTTCACAAAGAAGGCATATTGCATGAGCTCCTATTGTATGACAAGAGTTTGCAGTGCTTCTTCAGGATTGATTTCGATCAGAAAACAGTAGCCAAAGACTCCGATCTCAGTAAAAAAAGCCCTGCCCACAAACCAATCCAGATCGGCTTGCTCTTGAAGAATCCAGCTTCATGCCAAATCAAATGGAACTCTCCCGTCGCCGGAGATTCGCGGACAAATACGTGGCCCGTTATCTTAACTTCCCCCAATCTTGATGCGGGCCCATATTTACTTGTTCTCGACGCATCAGGCCGGATCGATCTGCTGGACAAACAAACCCTTGAATTCGCCGGGACAGCGGGCCACCTCCCGGCCCCCGAAACGTACTTCGGCACAATACCATCGGTGAGACCGAGGGATTTACTGGGCTACAGAGTCCAACCGTTAGTCTTGAACAAGTTCTACTCCGAAGACGGCAGGATGCTTGAGATGACTTCCGGTGATTTAGCAAATCCTGAGCCATTAGCTTCAAGAGTCGAAAGAGACTATTTGGGGTTATTCGCCGCCAGCGTCTCTCGCAACGGGACCGCGATGGCTCTGGCCATCTTCGATTCAGAGGGAAAACAGATCAAAACGGAATATACCCGGCTGCCGCAATCTGAAGGCCGCTATACATCATACCTTCAGTCCAGCAGGGCCGCCTTATGGAAGAGTCCCTGGGCGCCTGTATCGACCATCGGCAAATACCTGGCCGAGAACCTTCATCCGCCGATTCTCTCTCTCGCCTCTTATTTCACCGCTTCGGCCATCGAGGCCGGCGCCGGCCATAGAACCTTGTTCCTTCTGCCCAATTCTTTCGTCGCCATGATAGGTCTGGACGGAGGGGGAAGTCGTCTCGAAAGGTTCGCATCAGCGTTGTGGTGCATGACGCCGTCGATCCTGCTGGCGGTATGGCTCGCCTCTCGGATCGGCAAGGACGCGACCCTTGTCGGACTATCCCGGAAGGCAAGGCGATGCTGGATTGCCGGGACGCTGGCCTTCGGCTTGCCCGCCTTTATCACGTACAAGCTGACCCGGCCGAAGGTCGCGCTGGTAACCTGCGCCAATTGCGGAAAACCCAGGCGGCCGGACATGGACAAATGCCACCTATGCAACAGCCCGTGGCATGTTCCGGAGCTGACAGCGCCGGATTGGCGGGTTCTTGATGGTGATAGCCCTTTAGGGGATCAGGATATCAGAGGATCAGGATGCAGGATACCAGAAGATCAGGCGATCAGGAAAGACCAGCCCGGCGGGCCCGGCCAGCCCTGATATCCTGAAACCGATATCCACTACCTGATGCCCTGATAATCTGATTTCCTCTGCGCCTTTTTCGTTACCTCCGGCCAGCGGGCGGCCTTATACGGGTGAGGGCCGTAAAAATGAATGAAAGAAATCCATCCATCGAGCATATACTTATCCAGGCCCGTTCGGGGAGCCGGGCGGGAATGGAACGGCTGGCCGTGATGACCTGGGAGCGGCTGTATCCGGCGGTTTTCCGGGCGACCTGGAACCACGATCTGACCGAGGATATTTTGCAGGAAACCCTGCTGACGGTCGTTCAGGAGGTCAATTCGCTTCGCGACGTCCGGCGGTTCTGGCCCTGGGTCTATCGCATCGCCCAAAACAAGATCAAGGACAACCTCCGTCGGTCCCGCCTGGCCGCTTGCAGGAACGCCTGGCTTCGCAGCCGGTCCGATGAGGCTGAAACAGGCGATATTCTGGACGCCAAGATTCGCGAGGAAAAGCTCCAGCGGCTCTCGACGCTGGTCGGGCAACTCGGCAGGCAGTACAAGGACGTTCTCCGCCTTCGATACTACGAGCAGATGCCCTACAACGAGATCGCGTCGGTGACGCACACGACGCCGGAGAAGGTGCGGGCGCGATTCCACCGCGCCAGAAAGCGGCTCAAAGCGCAACTAAAGGATGACACGCAACAGGGGGCGCCGGTGGTCGTCTGACTTGCATCAGAAGATAATGGTGTGCATGGCACACCCTACGAATTGAGGCGTGCGACGTGAATGGTCACGTAGGGTGTGCCGTGCACACCATCACTTTCACTCGCCCATGAGGGCGATCTGGCCAAAGTCAGGAGTGACGGGCTGGCGTCCCTCGCAAGTACACAGCCAATCCTCTCGATAGTATCCTTCCTTCACCCATCGGTGAAAGCTGGACCAGGGCCATGCGTGAGGGCAACTCACGAGCGAGTGCTTCTGGGGATTGTAGTGGATGTAGTTGACGTGATGGATCAGGTCCGTCTCGTCGCGGATGCGATGCTCCCAGAACCGTTTCTGCCAGACTCCGCATTCTCGGTGCTTACGACGCGCGGAGGAGATAGCTGTTTCATCGTGATCGGCAATCCACCGCTTGGAGAAATGACGTTTGACGCACGACCAGCGAGCCGCATAATTAGTGTCATCTTCGGGCAAGGTCCATATGCAATGGATATGATCCGGGAGTAGTACCATCGCAGTCACCTCGAACGGCAGATCGGCTTGCACTGTTCGGAAGGCAATCCGCAGGTATATGCGAGCAGTCTCGTCAGAAAACAGAGGCCGCCGTTCCGCAGTGACGACGGTGAAAAAGAACGTACCGCCCGGCTGGAAGTATCTCAGGTAATTGGGCATACCCTCTTGAGTATAGAAGATAATGGTGTGCATGGCACACCCTACGGATTGAGGCGTGCAACATGAATGGTCACGTAGGGTGTGCCGTGCACACCATTCCGCGCTGTTGAGCGAGCATTCGTCAGGGCCAGAATTGGCGGAGGTAGTCGACGCTCCTTTTCGCGATGGTTTCGGGGTCGGGATCGTACTTGAAGACCTCGACACTCAGCCACTTGTCCCATCCGATCTCGTCTATCGCCTCGGCAATCGGGGCGTAATCCACTTCACCCATTCCTGGGCCGTACAGG
>Ga0154804_1247_pt9 | contig 11500 bp, 9 predicted proteins | sample Rifle2008BG16ft_FD_105812 | JGI IMG/M metagenome (GOLD analysis project Ga0154804, IMG submission 105812) | Planctomycetes bacterium RBG_16_55_9 | reverse complement strand
AGATGGCGGCTGCCGGATCCCGTCGTCCTGGCTATCTGGCTTCATCACGCTGATACAGTAACGATCAGCCGGGAGATGCCTGAGGCGTCGATAGCTGCGGTTGTCCAGTTGGCCGATTCGATTGCCAGACAATCGGGCATCGGTCGCTCCGGCAGTTTCGATTCGCCCGAGCCGGTCGAACCGCTCGCTGAGCACCTGGGAGTGGACGTCGAACACTTGCGGGAAATCCATCAGAATCTTCTAACGGCGGTCGAGGAAAAATCAAGGGTCCTGGGCCTGGACTTGCCCGGCGCCGGTTCGGACTACGCCGAGGTTGTCCACACCGCCGCCGCTCAGTTGGCCAGGCAACGTGCGGAATTATTCAAGGAGAATCTCCGTCTGCAAAGTGCGTCGAGCCATCTCGATTTTACAGCGAACTTTCTGAGCGGTCTAAGCTCGACGGCCACCGCGCTCGCTATCGCAGAAGATTTCGCCGTTCGCTGGCAGAAGTTTTACCAGACGGGGATGGTTTGTCTGTATCTATCCCCATCCCCGACGGATGAAACGCTTGAGGCCGTCGTTGTAGAAAACCTCTCGCAAAGCAAGGTCGTTTCTCTGGACGTTACGCTTGGAACGCCCGCCGTACCCAAGGTCATCGCCAATACCTTCGCAATCTTGAACGCCCATGACCATATCCGCTGGTTGCTCGAACAACTGGACGTGGATTTTGACGTGAATCGAACGAGGCTGGTGCCGCTGCTTTCGGGCGGCAAGGCCGTTGGGGCCATCGCTTTCGAGCTTCACTATCCTGGTGATGACACGTTGTTTGAAGAAAGGTTCAGAACCTCCACATCCATCGCTGCGGCCGTTTTGGATATGGCCCTGGTGCAGCAAGAACACCAGCATTTTGCCGAGCGCTTTGCCCGGCTGATCTCTAAACCGGCGGAGATCGCGGGTCCGCCGCCCCCACACGAGGAGCTAAAGGACACTCGGACACATCAGGCGGAGGATTCGCTAAACGCCCTGGCAGAGATGGCGGCCGGGGCCGCCCACGAGCTAAACAATCCGCTGGCGGTGATTTCCGGCAGAGCGCAACTGCTCGCCGAGGCCCAGAGCGACCAGGAAACAAGGGAAATCCTTAAACAGATTTATGAGAATGCCCGTGAGGCCTCCGGGGTGATCGAAGACCTGATGAGCTTCGCAGAGCCTCCAAGGCCCAGGGCGGCGGCGACAAGCGTTCGGAAAATACTGGATGAAGCCGTTCAATTGACCGGGCGAAAAACAAACCAGGAAGACCTCGATATCCAAATTGACGTCGCCGAAGGCGTCGGGGACGTTTTCGTGGACTCGGCCCAAATCGTCTCGGCTCTTGCCAATGTGATATCCAACGCCGTGGAATCCTACGGCGGCCGGCCCGGACGGATCGAAATCGCCGCCGAGTTCGTCGAGCCGGGTCATTTTGCGAGACTCACGGTCCAGGACCGAGGCTGTGGAATGAACGCTGAAACGCTGAAAAAGGCAACCCAGCCCTTCTTTTCGGCAAAGACAGCGGGACGAAAGCGGGGAATGGGTTTGGCTTATGCCGCCCGGTTCATCCAGCTCAACAAAGGCACCCTATCCATGACCAGCGAACCCGGCAGCGGAACCACCGTAATCCTCTGTCTGCCCGGCAAATAGACTGTTCAACAAATGATTTCTGCAGAATTGAAGGTTAGGCATAAAAAATAAGGAGCAACGGTACAGGCCGCTGCTCCTTATTCTTTGAAGGAGGAGGATGTGTATGTGTTTCTAACCATATTACGCTCAGCGTCTTTGTTTGTTCATAAACAGTTCCGAGATTTTGTTAAGATAGGATATTTATAGTGTAAATTTCCTTGATTGATTGCTTTAATGGCCCACTATAAATATCAGTTATGGGACTTTTGCGAGTCCGTGGAAACCTCTTTGGGCCGAAAGATCCGACATGGCAAGACGCGGCGAACCACTCTTCGAGCAGATTCCTGTCAGGAAGAATCGCCTGGAAGGATTTCCATGCCGATCAATGTAACGTCGTCGATTCTCGATGGCTCGATTTCCTGGCTCTGAAAGAGCACGTTCAACGAGTCCACCATCTCGTCAACCGGTAAATTTACGAGTCTGTGAAATTCTTCATTGAACTCAAAACCACCCTGTTCGTCGAACCGGCCGATGAAAGGCTCCGCCCCGTCGGAATAAATCAGCAGCTTGTCCCCGGCCTGGAGCTGGACGGTCTGCTGAAGGAATTCGGCCTGCTCGAAAATCCCCAGGAGCGAGCCCCGCGCCTCCAGTGGCTCCGGCGGCTGGCCGGGCCGTAGCAGGATCGGGTAAGGATGCCCCGCCCGAGCGTATGTCAGTTGCAGCGTTTTTGTGTTGAGCAGACCGTAACAGCAGGTGGCGAACTGATAGCCGCTCAATTCCTGGGCCGCCATCCGAATATTGAGGTTCTTCACGACCTCGGCCGGAGAGAAAACCCGGTAACTATTCCCAACGGTCTCTCGCATGGCCAAAGCCTGCTTGAGGAAGATCGTCAGTAATGCCGCCGGCATTCCATGACCAACGACGTCGGCGACATAAAAGCCGATATGCTGCTCGTCAACACGTACAATATCATAAATATCGCCGGAGACCCATTCAGCCGGTAAAAAAATCGTCGCCCACCGGACCCGGTCACTTTGAGGCAATCGGGCGGGCAAAAAGTCCTGCTGAACCAGACCCGCCAATCGAAGCTGTTCCGTCAGATTGTCCGCTAATGCTTTGGTCATGTTGAGTTGCTCCTTGAGTTGCTCGGCCAGTGTATTCTTGTGAGGTCCATGCACGTTTCTGGGTGGAATCACAAGCTCGGCCGGCGTTCCGGAACCGCCTTTGCGGTACGCGAGATTCACACTCATCCTCGTCCACAACTCGTCGATGGAAACCTCCTTGCCCGTGGTGCCCACGGACAAGCAGATGCTGGCCCCAGACCGTGAAAAGCTCTCCAGGGGCCGATTCAATCGACCCGTGAGCTGAATCACGCCGATGTGTTCTTTTTCAAGTGCCTCGATAATTCGAACCAATTTCTGCTGCGAGCCCGTCGCGTCTTTGACGTCGATAACAGCGGTCCCGACCAAATCCAGGCTGTCGCACATATCCTCGAACCGATCTATGGAAAGAACGCGGTAGGAGAGCTTCCTCTGCCTCAGGAGCCGTTCTATCTCGACGGGCACGTAGCCCCGGTCCGTCAGATAAAGGACATCTATGAAGCTGCCCAGCACCTCAATGGCACTAGATAATTGTGCGTTTTCCATCCCGACGACTTCCTTTAGCCGCGTTATAAGACGTTGGACAAATGTCGGTTCGTAGCACGAGCACAAGTTAATTTCGGCTCGTCGGGGACGGCACTTTGGGATTTTTCTCGTCTTTTTACGCCCCTGAAAACACGGGGAAGAATCGCAAGAAAGAGGTTACCAGGAAATCAGGATATCAGGGCGACTCATCTTGATTCCCTGATTTGCTAAAGTCCTGCACCCCGGTCCCCCGGATAACCTGATGATCTGGATGGATCAGCCGGCGAAGATCGCCGAGCCGATGCGGAGGATGGTCGCGCCCTCTTCAACGGCAATCTCGTAGTCCGAGCTCATCCCCATGCTCAGCTCGGTAAACTGCGGCCCAACGATCTTTTCGCCGCGCATTTCGATGAACAGCTCCCTGGTCCGAACGAAACAGGCGCGGACAATGTCCTTGTTATGGGTCAGAGGAGCCATCATCATCAAACCGGCCAGCTCCAGGTGTGAAAGGGTCTCGATCTGCTCGGCCAGGTGCGTCGCCGCGCCGACGGGCACGCCGTACTTCTGCGGCTCGTCGGAGGCGTTAATCTGCAAAAGCACTCTCGGGCGCAGGTTCAATCTTGCCGCCGCCGTGCTTATTTCTTCGGCTAATCGAAGGGTATCCACCGAATGGATGAGAGCAGCCATAGGCAGAACCTGGCGCACTTTGTTGCGCTGCAGATGACCGATCATGTGCCAATTGATCTGGGGCGCCGGCTCCACGGAATCATCGGATCCCTGAAAAAGCTCCGCAACCTGAGCGGAGACTTTTTTCAGTTGTTGGACGCGGTTCTCCCCCAGTTCCGTTACGCCCAGGTCAATGACTTCTTTGATTGCGTCGATGGTGGCGGACTTGGTGACAACGACAAGCGTGACCTCCTCCGGCTCTCTGTCGGCCCGCGCGCAGGCAGAGTGAATGGTGTCTCCGACACGCTTTATTCTCTCAGAAATCTTCGACATAAGATCATCATTGAAAATAAAGGATCAAAATTCGGTTTATAACGACAGTACACATAAATATCAATGCGCACAGGTTTTTGCCAGTATAAAATCCGGGAAACGGATTTTGGCCGGTTTTTCAGCCCCCCGCGGCCTGTTCCGTGAAACGACAAGTCTCGCGGACTCGTCCGTTCTTCCCGATGCCGGCGGGGGTAAGTATCGAATCCGTCATGCCTTATGGTTTGTAGGCGGGCAACGCCGTTTTTGAAAAAAAACGGAAAAAAAGCGATTTTAAGCTTGTATTTTTGGGCCGCAGCGGGTATAATAATTACAATGAGAGGGCATGGGGTGGGGATTACCCCTTGCAGTTTGCCGTTCTTTTATTTTTTTACGTTTGACAGGCTTTCCAGGAAGCGTTAGTTTTCCGGGAGTTTTCTTTAGGAATTCATGCTGCTCTTTTTTAGCAGCGGATAGACCTCGGCGAGGCAGTGTGGTCCACCGGTCTCCCCCCCAGCCGGTCCCACCACCTCGCCCTTTTTATGCGCACAGGTCCCCATTGAGTTGGATTAATTGAATCGGCTGGAAACGACAACCATAAACTCTATTCACCGCGGACCTGGACGACGACCGTTCTGCTGCGCGGGCCGTCAAACTCACAGAAAAAGATCCCCTGCCAGGTGCCGAGCACCAGCGAGCCGTCCTTAACCAGGATGTGCTCGGTGCAACCGACCAGCGAACTTTTACAGTGGGCGTCGGAATTGCCCTCGGAATGTCGATAGCCCGCGCGATGCTGAGGCAAGAGTTGCTCGAGAGTTAAAAGGATGTCGTGTGGAACGGACGGGTCGGCGTTTTCGTTGATGGTAATCGCCGCCGTCGTGTGGGGACAGTACACAACGGCCTCGCCGTTGATGATGCCGGACTGGTTAACAATCGAAATCACCTGACGGGTAACGTCAATCATCTGGTTGCGGCTTCTCGTGCTGACGCGAAAATCTTCCTGGATGATTTTCATAACATATTGACTCTGTTTGTCACTTGTCGCGGAACAATCCGTATCATAACAGAACCGTTGCCATGGTGAAATAACATAGCAACGTAGAAATGTCTGTCAAGGCCAGCGTAACTGGACCGGCGGCAATCTTGGGATCCAGCTTGAATCTATGCAGTAAAGCCGGGACGCTTACACCAAACAGGCACGCCATACACAGCGACAGCAGGATGCCTGAGCCGATCGCCAGTGCGATCAAAGAGGCGCCGCGCCACATCCAGGCAATCAGCCCGACGATGGCGCCACATGCAGTCCCGAGCAACGCGGCCGCCGGTATCTCACGTCGGAGTGCACTGGCGTACCAGCGGAAGCTCGGCCGCGACGTTCGCAGGATTTGAAGGGTGACCGTCATGGATTGAATGCTGACGCTCTCGCCCAATCCGAGCACCAGCGTCAGGAAAAAGGCCAGCGCCAAGGCCTGAGCTAAAGTCGCTTCGTAGGCACTGGCGAGCAACGCGCACAGCGTGCCGCTGGTAATCGTCGCCAGCAGCCAGGGAAAACGAAAATGAAACGCCTTGAACGGCGAAGCACCCCGCACCTGCTCGATGCGAAGGCCGATGGACTCGAAAATCGTTTCGGACTGCTGACGCTGGGCGAGGTCGAAGACCTCGTCCGTGAACAGGCTGATGTCCACGATGCCTACCATGTGCTGCTGCTCGTCAACGACCGGCAGCGCAAAAAACCTGTACATCGCAAAGAATTCGCAGGCTTCGATCACCGTGGCGGTGTGCGGGATGGAAACAACCTTGCCAAACATCACCTCCGTGATGGATTTTTCCAGCTCCGCCGTGAGCAGACGCCGGGTCGGCACGACACCCACCAATCGCTCAGTCTCGTCGAGCACGTAGAAATAAATGACCCGCTCTCCCACGACCGTCCGGCGTATCGCCGCAAGGGCCTCCTGAATGGTCATGTCGTGTCGCAGCGACGGATATTCCTTTCGGACGTGTTTTAGAATAGGATCATCCAGACGGATTGTACACAACTCAGAAAACAAGCCTGCTTCCTTAATATAAGACTACTGATCAAGAAGCTTCTTCAATTCTGTAATGAGCGACGACACATCCTCTGTTGAAGTGCTGCATCCAACATATGTCTCAATCTTACCCTGTCTTCAGGACTGATATTCAAGTTTGGCATTTCGGATTACCTCATCGCGAAAATACCTGCTCAAGTCATCGGGGGTCCGCAGATCAACTTTCCTGCCAAGTACCCCCGCAAGCTCCATTTCCATCCTGACAATCGAAAACAGCCCAGGCGTATGACCTTCCTCGAACTCCACCAAAAGGTCGATGTCGTTGTCGGGACCTAAGGTTCCGTGAAGGGCGGAACCAAACAGAGACAATTTCTGGATGTAGTTCTTTTTGCAGAACTCAGCCAGCTTGTCTTTAGGCATTTTCTGTTCGAGCGAATAATCCATTCTTGCACACCTCTGCAATGGTCGGGATTAAGGTAGCTTATTTTCCTGTAATTGCAAAGAGAAACATCACATCTGCTCGACGACTTCGATACCCAACAGGTCATGCAAGCCGTGCCGGATGGTTCGGGCCGTCAAATCACAGAGCAGAAGTCTCGTGGGCCTCTTGTCCGGCCCGGCGCCGAGCACCGGGCAGTTCGTGTAAAATGCACTGAACTTCTGCGAAAGCTCGTAAAGATACGCCGTCAGGTAGTTTGGCCTGTAATCCGCCACCGCGGCTTGGATCGCCTCGCCGTAACGAATCAGGTGCTTTGCCAGGTCCAATTCAGCCGGCTCATCTAAATTTACGATTTTCGATCCCTCGACTTCGCTCGGGACAAGCTTTCGATTTTCGATTTCCTTTTTCAAGACGGCAAGCTCCGCCTCGATGTCCACGTCCCTGCTCTGGGCCTTTCGCTCAATCGACTTTATCCGGGCGTAAGCGTACTGCATATACGGAGCCGTGTTGCCTTCCATCGCCAGCATCTTATCGAAGCTGAAGACGTAATCGCTCGTCCGATTGTTGGAATAGTCGGCGTACTTGACCGCGCCGATGCCGACGGCTCGGGCAATGTCAGCTTTTTTCTCCGCAGGCAAATCAGGATTCTTCTCTTCGACGACCACCTTCGCGCGCTCCACCGCTTCGTCCAGCAGCTCTTTCAATTTGACATTTTCCCCCGACCGCGTCTTCAGTGGCGCGCCGTCCTCGCCCAAAACGCTGCCGAACATCACGTGCGTCAGCTCGATCTTGTCATTCACCCACCCGGCCATCCGCGCCACGGCGAACAGCATCTCAAAATGCAATTTCTGCCGGGCATCGGTGACATAGACGATGGCGTCCGCTTTTAACTCGTTGACCCGATACCGCAGCGCCGCCAGATCCGTCGTCGCATAAAGATACGCTCCGTCGGATTTCTGGATGATGAACGGTAACGGCTCATCCTCCTTCGTCTTGAACCCCGGCGGGAACACGCAAACCGCACCATCGGATTCGACTGCAAGTTTTCTGCTCTTCAACTCTCCCACTACGTCAGCTAACTTGTTGTTGTAGAAGCTCTCTCCCCGAACATGGCTATCATCCAAAGTAACACTCAATAGCCCGTACAGTTCGTGGCACTCGACCAAGGTCTTCTTAATCAAGTATCGCCAGAGCTTATCTTCTTGTTCATTGTCTGCTCCCCCTTTTTGCAGCATGACAGTGACGTGACGAGACAATAGCTCATAGGGAATCATTTTCTCTCTCCATCCCCCAGTTTCCGGGTCGCGCTCGCGTGTCGGTGTAAGCAGATCTGCGCCGACTGCCGTCTCAAGTTGTGTCACGTACTGGTATGCTACCTCAATTTCCTGAAGCTCAACATCCTCCTCATCGCTCAGAAGCCTCTGCACGAACTTCCAGAACACCTTCTCGCCGTCTCCAAGTTCGTGGTCTCTATCTTCACGCCAATCATTTGCGTGCTGCTTGCACAGCGACTCACAGCAAGACGCTAGTCCAGCACTATCCTTCTCATGTTTCCGAAGTGTCCTAAGCTCTTCTCGGTAATACGCTCTTCCGTGTTTCCTTCCCATGGCAATATGCCACATCGCCAAGAACGCTCTTCCAAACTGTGTACCCCAGTCGCCGATGTGGTTTTGGCGGATGACTTTGTGGCCTAAGCATTCGGGCATCCGGCAGATACAATCGCCGATGATGGTGCTCCGCAGGTGGCCGACGTGCATTTGCTTGGCAATGTTCGGGCTGGAAAAATCAACCACAATCGTTTTCGGCTGAAGTGCTTTTTCAATGCCGAGATTAGCCGAGTCCTTGTTGATTTCGAGCAGTCTTTCTGCTACGAACTCTGCTTTGAGCCGCAAATTAACAAATCCCGGCCCGGCTACCTCCGGCGGCTCGCAAATATCGCCTAAGTCCAGATTCTTCACGACCTCCTCCGCTAAATTTCGCGGATTAGTCTTCATCTGCTTGGCCAGGGCCATCACGCCGTTGACTTGGTAATCGCCGAACTTGGCATCCGTCGCCGGCCGGACAATCGCCGCACACCCCTCCCGCCCGGCAACCTTCGCCATCGCCGCAGAAATCCTTTGCTCAAGAGTATCAAGAACCGACTTCATTTAAGCAGTTTAATCCGCAAGACGTCGAATGTCAAACGCCGTGAGGTTGTCAGAGTAAAAGAAACACTCGATGGGCTCGGGGCACGGCTGGTCGATGGGCTGGGGCGTCGCCTGGAACTTCCGGGCGGATAATTACATCATCCAGAATCCGCCGGGGGCGGCCAACTGGATGATCGGTTGTATCGGTGAGCGTTTGCTCAAGCCTCGCCCGTTCGACTCGGAGCCGGACCTGCCCGAAGGAATCTCCGACTCCCACGGCAAGTCCGTAACGCCCAAAAGCCTCTACCTGGCGCAACTCACCGAGCGCCTGAGCCCCCAAGCCGTCAAAAATATCGGCTACTGAGAGAGTCGCGTGTCCAACAAGTTGCACACCCTACCGGTTTAATCTTCGTCCTCCTGTGTTATATGCGGCGGCCAGATAAGCATATCATCCTCCTGATATACACGCCGGTTTAAGCTCGTGTCAAACGTCCAGTTTTCCTTTCCTTGCTCATCGACGTTATTTCTCCCCTTGCTGTAAAGGGTGAAGCTGATATTGGTTAACCTGTAAACAAAAGAACTATTATTTTGCGGATCGATAAGAGCTTCGGCCGGCACCGAAGATTCTGTCGCATCAAGCGTAGGCGGCCAAGTGCCATATTCGTTGTGATATCGCTTGAGAGCTATCAAAAGCCGAGAACCTCTTCGCAAAGCGGCGGTTTTTACATAAGTCTCGTGGAATTGATAATAATTCTCCTCCGACAAATCGACCATGAACTGAACAAAATGCTTGTAGTTAAACCTGAGCCGGTTGAAATTGATTTTTGTGAAGAGCGAATTCAATTGCTTGGGTTGCCGTGTCCAGTCAAAATCCGGCTCAGCCATTGCAAGGTACTTTTCAAAACGGGCGTCCACGAGCTCCGCAGCTTTTTGCGGGGTCGATGGTCTTAAGAGCCAGCCGAGTATGACCTTCGCTTTATAGACCTTTCTTTGGGCGTAGGTCAATAACGGAGCCTCTTGCGGATAGCCGGACCAGAACGAAGTGAGTGGATCGCGACTTAAACGGATTTGACCCGCTGAGTTCGTTTCATAATTCAGCATACAAAGTGAGGTTTTGTCCTCCAATCTTTCACATTCGAGGAGCCTCATGAAATCTGAAATCCAATGGTCTTCCACGTCTTTCATTGAGTTGGATATGAGGCGAAGTTGTTCGGCGGTGAGATCGCCTTCTATGGTGAGTCTGTTGATAGGCTTTAAGGTCAAATGCTCAATGGCATAACCCATCAATAAATCTACCAGTGTCGGCTGCTGATCGAAGTGTTTGGCCATTTGCAGAAGACAGAAGTATTTTTCAATCCCGGTGTCCTTTCGACCTTCGGCGACGTCGTTGTTGGCAGCCGAGACCAGTAAGAACACCCAGTGACGCATCGCAGCCAATCGTTTCATATGCGGCCCCAAATGCCACGTATCAACAATAATCGGAAAATGGCACTTTTCTTTATTTGAAGCCTGCAGCAAGCTTGCTATGGTGTTCTGATTGTTTTTGAGCCATTGTCCGAATTCAGGATAGTCTCGACTCAACCAAAATTCAGAACGTGTGAATCTGCCCGCGATGGGATCCAAGGCGCCGGGATACTTGGTATTGGGGTTCCATTCCGTTAGAAGTACATCGTAAATCATAGCCGCGTTTTCTTCGTCCGGTATCGCATACTTCGCTTCAAGGGTAGCCAATTCTTTGTCGAAGGTGTAAGGCCGCCAGCCTTCATTATCTTCGGGCAAAAATACCCAAACAATCAACGCAACGACAGCCAAGCCAACGCCAAGCCAGAAGCATCTCCTCAATCGTCTTGGCAGTACCATGCAGGCGGCAAGGAATATGGCCAGCAGGACGATGCTTTTCCAGGGAGCCTGAAAAATTAGGGCTAGGATCAATAGGATCGTGAGGAGGCCTGGGCCAATCCACTTAATGATTCGCTTGACAATGCCGCATTTTTTCTTTTCTCGCTCTTGCTCAATCATGCTATCTCACAAGTCAGATTCATATGGGGCCCCTGTTTCTGCAGGCATTTCCCTGTTTCCCCTCGGGAAAGTCATGTCTTTTCTCCTATTTTACGCAACATCATCATTTCTTCAACGGTATCTTGTCCGAATTGCCCTGAAATGACGGCAACAACAATATCACTACGTAATTGTAACAACACCGATTCCGGGCCAAAAACGCAGATCGACAGTGAAAAAAAGTCTCAACGGACCGCTCTTCCTTCGGGAGAACCATTGTTTTAATCTTGACAGGCGTAAATTTTCCGGTTAGTCTGACAACGCCTTGTCATGCCAGGGGCACGGTGAATCGTCTTTATCCGCCGGAGACGGATTAAGTTGCCACGTGGTCAATGAGCAGGTGCAAAGGGAAAAAACATGCATACGACAATCAAGAACAGCGTACTTGGAATCACTGTTGTGGCTCTGGCAATGACGGTCTGTTTCGTCAGCGGTTGTCAGAAGAAGGAGGACAGGCAAGCCAGGATCAGGATTGTCGGCTCGACCTCCGTGTTCCCCTTTGCGGAGCTGCTGGCCGAAGCCTACGAGAAAGTGAGGCCCCAGATAGAAGTGGACGTTCAGGCGGGGGGATCAACCGTCGGAATCATCTCAGCCAAGGACCAGTTGTGTGACATC
>Ga0154804_1190_pt4 | contig 11764 bp, 10 predicted proteins | sample Rifle2008BG16ft_FD_105812 | JGI IMG/M metagenome (GOLD analysis project Ga0154804, IMG submission 105812) | Planctomycetes bacterium RBG_16_55_9 | reverse complement strand
ATGTTGAGCACTGGTACGAGCTGGAATCGCAGGACACCTACCCGGCCCCCGGACATTCCTGGGCGAGGTTCTTCCGCAACCAGGACGGCCTGGCCGAACTCCGCGTTCGCAGCGACCTGGCCGAGGCGCTCGCCGGCGCGCAGGCGGTCATCTTAGCCGTGCCGCATGCTCCTTATCAGAATCTTGATCCTGACAAGATCGTCGAATGGGCGGGCGCTCCGCTGGCGGTGATTGATTGCTTCGGCATATTGGACGATGTGAAAATCCGCCGATACTTCGAGCTGGGCTGCGAAGTCAAAGGCCTCGGCCGCGGACACATCCAGCGAATCAAGGAAGAAGTGAGAAAAGGCAGTGAGCTAAAGTGAACTAAAGTGACTAAAGTGAGCTAAAGTGCCTAAAGTGAGCTAAAGTGTGACAACACGGCTCTTAACTTTAGGCACTTTAGTCACTTCTAACTTTAGTCACTCACGATCATGGATATCAGGAGCAAGCGCATCGCGATTTTGTCGCCGGTCGCGTGGCGGACGCCGCCGCGAGCTTACGGTGCGTGGGGGAAGGTCGCCTGCAATATCACCGAAGGGCTGGTTGCTCGCGGGTGGAAGAACGTGACGCTTTTCGCGGCCGTTGATCGCGGCCTGAGCAGTTGTCATTCCGCACTTGATGCGGAATCCACTTTTTCGATTCTGGACCCCTGCCCTCGCAGGGATGATAATTTGTAAGCCTGCAAGGAAGTGCCGCATTTCGCAAGTTATGCGACTATGCGTGAGGAGATTGTGGCGCGAGCTATCCTGGCGACTTCGTCGCTCGCCCCAAAGGGGCAAGCTCCTCGCAATGACATACGTAGCTTCTCGATATTATTACGAACCGAGCGCGAGTCGGCGTGCGAATCTCGTAGTCGAGTCATTTGTGGAATGTGGTACTACTGTCTTATTCCTTTGTAACTTCCGTGATAAGGCCCCGCATGAATTCAGCGGCTAATTGCGCGTTCTTTTCGGCGTATTCGATGCTGACGGTTTGGCCATTCACAACCGGCAGCGAATGGCACAACTCGTAACTGAAGTAGCCGGAATATCCGATCTCGTGCATCGCGCGGACGAAAGGCTTGTAGAAGGTCGCGCCTTTGATTTTGCCTTCTTCGTCCTTTTCATATTCGCCGCCGAAATGGGACAAGACCTGCAAATCACCGACGGCCTTCGCGGCCCGCTGGATATTCTCAGGGCTTTTGTCCACCATGATCGGGACGTCCAATGAGACTTTCAGGTTGGGGGAATTGACTTCTTTGACCATTCTCAGTACGTCTGGATAGTCCCGGATAACGGGGGTGTGGTTCTGCAACGCCAAAATAACGCCGGCCTCTTCCGCGTATCGCGCGCACTCCGCCATGCCTTCGCGGCACCATCTCCATATTTCCTGCTCTGTAAATTTCTCATGGGTGTATTTCCAGATATCTCTTGCAATCGTATATTGTGCGATTTGCGGATGTTTCGTCACGCCCGGCCAAGCCAGGAACATTCGCAGCGTCCTGGCGCCCAAATCGGACGTCATGCGAATCAGCTCTTTCACGTAAGCGATCTGGCACTCTCGGTATTCCGGAACGGGGCTGCTGAAATCGTTATTGGCCGCGACGCCATGAATTTCAATGCCTTCTCCCTGAGAGATTGTGCGAAGCTCCTTGCAGCGTTTGGCCGGCCAGTCGAGCGGATTGCCGTGCGGACGCTTGCCGTCGATCTCAATCCCTTCATAACCATATTTCCTGGCGCGCTTGATCATCTGCTCGAGGGGGAGAGCCTCGCCTCGATACCAAACGCCGAGGAACGTAATACTGTACAAACCCACCTTCATATTTGATCTTTTCTTTTGGCCGGCCTGAGAAATGCCATTCAGGTTTGCGACCAGTCCCGCCGTAGCGGCCAGCGACGTGCCCATGAATTGTCTTCGATCCATTTTCGTGCCCTCTTTCATAGAGTTATGTTCGTCTGCTCCGGATTGTCAAAGATAACCTCACCATGACGGTAGCATAATCCCATCCGGCGAAGAAGTCAAATGCCGCAAGTAAATAGTGTGATTCCTCAATAGGTGCGATTCATCGCACCCTACCGATTTGCCTTGCCGATTCTGGGCGGGTGAGCAGTTAATTGAGCTTGAGGTTCAGGTTGAGCTCGGCGGAGGCTTGCTCGACGTCGGCTTTCAGCGTGCGGTCCAGTGCAACGGCTTGCAGCATGTCTTTTCGGGCTTTTTCATTTTCCGCCAGGTGGGCGTAGCCGATGGCGCGTGTATAGTAGGCCCTGGCGTAAGCCGGATCGAGCGCTATGGCCTGTGTGTAATCGCCGATCGCTTTGTCGTAATGCTCCAGGGCCAGGTGGGCGAAGCCGCGGCCGAAATAAGCTTTGGCGAATCCTGGGTTCAGCTCGATGGCTTTAGTGTAATCTGCGATCGCCTCGGCGTATTGTTCTGAGTCCAGGTAGGCGTTGGCCCGATTGTGATAGGCGCTGACGTAGGTCGGGGCCAGCTCGATGGCCTTGTTGAAATCACAGATGGCTTGGGCGTGGTCGCTGAGTATTAAATAAGCGCCTCCTCGATTGTTGTAGGCCCGGGCGCATTGCGGACTGAGCTCGATGGCCCTGTCGTAGTTGGCGATGGCTTCGGCGCCTCGGCCCGATACATAGTGGATCGTCCCCCGGCAAAAATAGATCTCGCCGATCAGCTCATTTGCCTCCAAGATGTGGATCGCTTTGTCTTCTCTGACGAGCATGTTGCCTTCCGTGAATTTCCAGTGACTTCCTTGCCCTTCGTATTCGTCGTCGGTGAAAATGCGTTCGCTGATAAAACCATTCGTTCTAATCAGGTCTACCGCCGTCATCGTGCCGTCGGACAGGCCGACGATATTGGCGACGTGGTCCGGCGTCACGTCCATGGCCCAGACGGACAGGCCGATGGAATTGCCCAGGATGCAGAACAGTTGCGAATAACCGAAGCAGTTGGCTTGCCTTTCTTCGATGATCGTGGCCAAATCGAAGTAGTCCTTTCTGTAGGTGATCTCGTTTTGTATGCTCCGGCCCAGGGCCGCGACGGCCTTCTCCTGTGTCCTGGCAAGCTGAGTCTCGGAGATTTCCCCTTGTCGGCAGGCCTCCTGTGCCCTGGCCAGCATCCTGTGTAATACGGTCAACACGGCCTGTCCGCGTGGGGTTTTCCAGCCGCTCACCATCGCAACGAAGTCTTCGGCCACCTCTTGCGGATATTCCAGCTCCGTCACTACTTGGCGAATCTGCGCGTATAACACGTCACTTTCCGTCGAGGAGAACGTGAAAGTCCCGGCGAATTGCGGGCGGGGACGTGCGCTTCGCTGCCCCCCGGCGGCAGAAACCGTCATGATAAGTACAATAGCAGCAACGGTTATGTTTTTTCTGCACGTGTTTCTAAACAGAGTGACACCGTCCGAAAGAAGGGAAACGTCCATCGAGAGCACCTCCTGCTTCTCCTCACTACTTCAGTTTGCGAGCCAAACAAATCTGCAATGCCCCATCACGTCAACACAGCCTCCTGAATTCATCTTCGTATATCGGCCAGTCGATGGAGGAAATTCACCAAAATCCGCGTCGCGGCCGGACTCTGTGGATGGCATCGAAGGGGTAGTGAAAGAAGGGCGGCACGATTTATAAGGGTATGGCGATTTGAATAAGGCTATCAGACTATCAGAGAATCAGGTTTTGGGGATCAGGTTATCAGGATATCAGGTGAGTCCGGCGATCCTTCTGAGGCGTTCCTGATATCGTGGGACTCTGATATCCCGCACCGTGATAATCCGTTCAGGCGGGAACTGTCTGACTCTCGTTTGCGATCCAGACTTCACGCGCTACTTCCTATAAAACCAGTACGTTCTATATGGAAATGTGTGATTATACCTCATTTTTTCATATCCGTAGTACTACGTATTTTTAAGCGACTGTCCGATAAAACAGTTTGTTCCTCATCAGGGGAAAGGGCCATTCACAGCCGCGAAATTTTTCCCGAAAATCCGTCTTTACACGCGCGATCCGCCAGTAATAATTGGGAATAAGCGGTTCTGATGTGAAAGTGTGGAACGGCATATTAGCGTGAAGTTGTTCCGTTCCTTAACCAACTATTCATTCAATTGAAAGGAGTCCGAAAATGTCCAGATTATGTTTTCTTATGATTGTTGTTTTGGCACTAGTAATGTGTGCCGAGGTACAAGCCGTAACAACTCGAATATTCCTGGATCGAGCTTTAGTGAAAGCACCTGGAACAGAAGTAGCTAAGGCAACAGACGCTAAATTTGGTATAGACAGATGGGAACTGAAACTACCGAATATGCAACGATCTGAAATTCCAGAGCGAGCACCTCAGCCGGAAAAAATCAGTTTTCTCGGTTCGGGTGACGGGAACATAACACCACCTGTGCATATCGTGTCACTTATTGATGTAACTGGAATGTACGAATCAGACGCGATCAATGCACTTGAAAAGTTGGGTCTGAAACCGAGCCGGCCAATTTATATGTCCAGTTTCAATGTCCCTAAAGGTCGTGTGATCAAACAGGAACCAGAGCCAGGGACACAATTAAGAGCCAATTCTCCGGTGAATCTTGTAATAGCTCGTACGAGGATTGCTATCCAGCCCTACGTACTTGAGACCGATCCTGTAAGCGGAGAACCAACGCGTTGGGGGCAGATGATCGTTCACAGACCATTTGACATAGAGTTGGAAAACCTAGTCCAAAATGTTCCAATGTTTGTCATCGTGAGTAGGGGATCGCACCACCCACCGGCACAAGAGAATTATGATGAGGAGTTTGACCTTGTAGAGGTGCGGGCGAAGTGTATTGCGCAACGTTTAGAAGTCGCCTGGGATATTCTGGATAAAGGGGGCCATTTGGAGATAGCCGAAGATAGTACGTATGACATGCCGGATGCTTTATTGGACTACCGTCTTGACGGTTATTTCGCTCCAAAGTATACGGGCCCGATTGGTGATAGGCCGAAAATGCACCCAGCTATCTTCGTGCGACTTGATGAGACAAGTACTCCCGTGAGGATTATGACCGTTTACCCTGAAGACGCGAAGAACTTCACTTCAAAAACGATTGAGAATGCTGATGGAAGCGAGAGAAAGTTTATTCGCTTTGAACAAATCGGTTTAGCTGAGTATTTCAAGGCGATCATCGAAGCACATCATTTACTATTCTTCAAGATGAGTGATCAAGTTGATGATTACTCTTCGCTTGAGATTTGCAGGACTCGTGAAGGAAAGATCTTTAAGGAAATCTATCTCCGCGCCACAGAAGTTAGTACAAAAGACCTTCGTGATGTGCAAGATGCACTGGAACGTATCTCGATGGATCAGAGGTACAGGCTTGAAAGGTTGGCTGTCAAAGCACCGATAGATTGGCAATTCCGAGACTCAGGCCGGTAGTACTCATCAATGATAATCTTTTGTTTTGGTTGGATATGAACATGAACGTTGAGATTCGCTCAATGATCAGAGCGTTGGTGGTCTTGTATCTTGGGTTCTCAGTAGGCGGTTGCTGCCGTGGTTTGTGTAAAAATGGATACGACCGCGCATTTGAGTATCGCAATGGGAAAGTTCGTGTCTACCGACTTGTTGCCGACCTGCAATCTATGGCTGGTTCTGGTAGGAAGGAGTTCCTGCGAGGATTCGAAGCAGCTTATCGTGAAGCAAAGGATACCCCGCATGGTGAAGAGTATGCGCGCATCCTAAAGGAGGCGGCCGAGTCTGGCGCTTATGAACAGAGTTTCGCACAGGGTCAGGGCCATGTAAACGGTCAAGTCGCAGATGCACAAGTACAGACGATGATCCGCAAGAGTCTTGGTCTGTCCCGTGGTTATGCACTTGGCTGGAGAGCCGGATACATTGAAGGCTTTGTAAGAGAAATGTCTAAAAAGGATGAATTGTCCGACGAGGAGAGTCTATACGAACAGGCTGAGACGATGTATAATGCGCTTAGTCCCATTAGAACCAGCGGGTAAAGGAGTCTTCACGACCATATGGTAAAACCTCTGACTTGGAACTACTTTGGAGAGGTGGACACTCAGTTGAGTCATGAACCTTTTGATTGTTTTGCTTCACAGATTGAGGCTATGAAATCATAACTGTTGCGAAGCCAAGTGGTCGTAAGTTGAATACCTGCGGCCTCTTGGCTAAGCATGAAATCGACCTGCTCTCGTGCCTGCACGATAATTCGTTTGTTGTTTTTGTGCCAAGGGGGAGTTCTACCGTTGCCTCAGGGTCTGTGGGGGCGTTTGTCCATGAAGAGGATGACCTTGTCGTATTTTTCCGCGGGCAGGGCCTTTTTCAATATCTTGCGGATCTCGTGCATGGGGGTGCGCTGCGTGGTGTGGGTGACGATGATGTGCTCGTTTTGCAGCTTTTTGATCAGGGTGACGAATTCGTCGATGTGCATGTGTCTGCCGGCCTCGGCCCGGCCGGAGTGCTCGCCCTCGTAAAACGTGCACTCAGCGATGAGAATCCTGCTCTCGGTGATGTATTGCAGTTGAGAAAAGTCCACATACTGCGTATCGCCGAGGTAGGTGACGATCGGAATCTCCAGCGGATAGTCGATCTCGACGTCTTTCTTTTTTAGCTCGACGATCTGCGGGCCGGTCAGGGCGAGGTATTCGGGCTTGAGCTTCTTTCGCTTTTCGATGACGCAAAAGCCGACGGAGCCCCGGCTGTGCTTGGTGGGGAAGACCCTCGCGAAGAGATTCGGCTTGATCCGGTATTCGTCGCCGGGCTTGACGCCGACGAGATTGGCCGGGATCGGATTGCCGTCCAGCCTGGCCCAGGCGCTGATGATGTCCTGCATCGGCCGCAGAAGGTTCTGCGGGGCCAGGATCGTCCCGGCGGACATGCCGCAGAAGTTCCGCTGGGACAGGTAATACGCGATACCGGCGGCGTGGTCCATGTGCCCGTGCGTGAGCAGGACGTGGTTGATCGGGATGATCTGGTCCGGCGCCTTGCCGACGTCGAAGCACACGTCCAGTTGCGGCACGGCCACCACGGTCTCCTCGCCCGCGATGGAGTAGCCGATAATGTCCAGATCATCTATCTTGACGTGTGCTAAGTTGTGGCTCGACATTTGCGATTTACTAGTTACTATTTTATATTTACTATTGATTTTATGCCTTGTTTGCACATGGATAAGTGAAACATCGTATGGCATAGTAAACGGTCAATGGTAAATAGTCAATCGAATAGGGTTGCGAATCACATGGTTCAGAAGAATACTTCACACGGCAAGGGTTGGCTGCGACGCCTTATGCGGATAGTCGCCACTCTTATTGTCGTGGGGGTGGCGTTTTCTATTTTCGCCGTTGCATGGCTCGTTCCCACGGCGATGAGGCTTGAGGTGAGACGAAGGTTGTCGCACTTGTGTGAGGGGCCCGTCCGAGTCGAGCGCGTCCAAACGGATTATTCGGGGCGAATTGCTGTCGAGGGAGTCCAATTTCAGGACAAGGAGGAACGGCGATGGCTATCTGCTGAAAAGATGACAATCGCCCTGGCGGATTGGCCTGGTTTTCGACCGTCGATAAACACCGTCCAAATTGATGGATTGGAATTGCGATTATCCGTAGAGAATGGCAAATTGCTCTTGCCGAACGTGCATTGGCCCAAGCCGTCGGAGGGATCGGGTTTGGGCCGGCTTGAGATGAGCCGTGCAACGATCACACTGGCCAATACTAATGGCGAGAAAGCCGTCTATGAGGACGTGACGCTGTCGGTGTCCAGGACAATGAATGGGAACTATGAATTTGTGCTGAAGCGGACGCCTGGAGAGGGTTCGGAGGTGATCGTCGCCCAAGGCGATGTCAATGCGCAGAGTTTCGATTTCGATATCTCTTTGGAAATAAAACATCAGTTGACAAAAACAGAGATGACGGCGGTTTGCACGGCCTTGAACGTGCCAAAGGTCTCAGCCGAAGGAGGCCTTGAAGCGAATTTGAAGGTGACCGGCAACCTGAACAAACCGCGGGGATTCCAATCAAGCGGGAACATTGAGCTGAGCGATTGCGTTCTCTTTTTTCAAGAGCGTGTGCTGGCGAGTGATCTGACGGCTTCGGCTCAGCTTGACGGTCAGCGGCTCGATGTGAATGAATTCACGGCGATGATGTGCGGCGGACCGGTCAAAGGCAAATTCCGTGCCGAGGTCAAAGACGAGCAATTCATAGAGTATCAGGGCCAGGTGCGGGCAAAGGACGTGAACTACCCGGAGTTCACGTCGGTGCTGATGATGGACTCGGAGAAGGCGGCCAGAGGGACCTTTGCGGGTGACTATGCCTTTTCCAGGCGAAATGATTCCAAAGCACGGCATGGGGAAGGTGTGATTCTTCTGAATGACATTGACGTCAGCGTCTTGCCCGTCATTCCGGTAATTTTTCAATTTGTAGGCTTGTCCCGGTTCGAGCCGCTCAAGACGTCGGACGCGGAGGCGAAGTTCCGTCATGCCGGCTCTCTCGTGACCGTTGAGAGCGGACATATCTCCAATCTCTTTGCAGCGATAGAATTCGAGCCCGGCGGCACGGTGGACCTGCACGCCGAGCAGATCGATGGCTACGTCGTCGCGGCGCCTCTGGGCCGGATCACGGGGATGATCGAGCGGCTGCCCGTCATCAACATTTTCTCCAACCTGAAAGACAAGCTCATGCGCCTTCACGTTAAGGGACATTGGTCGGACCCGCCGAGCAAGCTGATAAGGAAGGAGCCGATACAAGATATCAAGGAGAGCACCCTCGGTTTCATCCGAGACGCGGCAAAAACAGGCGGGCAATTCGGTCAGGAAATGATCGACAGGCTCGGCGGCCTGCTGAAGACCAATAAGAACAGAAATAAGTAGCTTGAAGGCATAGGAATTTGAATTCGGTTATCAGAATATCAGTCCCGATGTACATCGGGAAGGTTGTGAGGATCAGGTTATCAGGATACCAGGGGAGTCCGAGCAACTGGCAGACTCGTCATTCGATCAAAATTTTTCACACAAAGTCACAAAGCTCACAAAGTCGAATAAAAAAGAAATTCATATATTCTTTGTGCTCTTCGTGCTCTTCGTGTGATCTCATAAGAATATCAGACAAACTTGCCGGCTCTTTCCTGATACCCTGAAGTCCTGATATCCTGCACCCTGATAACCTGGTATGCTGATACCCTTGATTGTAATTCGGGAGGTCATTTCCATGCCCGACCGGCGAACGCATAGAGGCCCGCATCCGGCGGACGAAAAACTCTTCGTTCCTGATGCTCTTGCCGATTTACGAACAGCCCTTGCCGATTTCTCATTGTTGCTGACCAAAGGTTACGCCGAGAAAAGCGCTTTGAAACTTGTCGGCGACAGATTTTCGCTGACGGAGCGGCAGCGGCTGGCCATCATGCGAAGCGCCTGCTCCGACCAGCAGCTTGCTTCTCGAAGCGAGCGTCGTGTCGGGGCGGAAGATCTTGCGGGCCGATCTATCGCCATCGACGGGTATAATGTCCTGATCACGGTCGAGGCGGCCATGAGCGGGGGCGTGATTTTCAAGGGACGTGACGGCTGTTACCGGGACCTTGCCAGCATTCATGGGACCTACCGCAAAGTTACCGAAACCATCCCCGCCGTGCAGCTTATCGGCGATTTCTTAAAAGAGGCCGGCGTGAACAAAGCCTTGTGGCTGCTGGACAGCCCCGTCTCCAACAGCGGCCGATTGAAAACGCTCATTCGTGAGCTGGCCGAGAAGAAGGATTGGAATTGGCAGATTGACCTTCTTCATAGCCCCGACGCCGAATTGAAAAAAACCGAAACGATCGTCGCCAGCAGCGACAGCGTCGTGTTAGATGACTGCATAAAATGGACCAACCTCGCCGCCGAGATCATCACCCAGAAACTCCCCAAAGCTACCGTGATCCATCTTGTCCCTACGGCGTGAGCAGATTGGCTACCAGTCGAAGACAGTCGGCCATTTGCACGATAAGCCTACACCTCTAGTCCAGAGCCTCGACTCGCATGCCATAGGCAAGGACTTCTATACCTTCGGGTGACTCTCTCACTCGATAGTAGAGGTGGTAGTGAATACTCAAGCAGACTCACGCAGCTTGCTCAGAAGCTGTTCACCGGTAATCGTCTCGCCGCGGTCCGCCTCGGCAATCGCCGCAAGCAGCGACGCTTCGGCCTCCGAATCCAGCACGAACGCCTCATCACGTTCCGGCACAAGCACGGTGACGGTACAGCCCTCTTCCAAAGGCTCGCCTTCGACTACAATCCTACCGGCAATCACTTTACCACTAACAACCTTCATACTCTTATTTTAACATGTGCCGATGTTGCAGTCAAGCGATTGCCCCTCAAAATCCTTATTATACACGATTTAGGGCGGGTCCTGCAATGATTTAAGCATCTACGCAAAATCGGCCTTGGCCCCAAGCGATTCCCTGAACGCCTCGAGACAAGTAATGCGTCCCCGGAATTCGGAATTCCGCTTCACCAGATCCTGAGAATAAGAGCTTGGCTATCGGGTGGGTAGTGGTCGTTAATGGCTGCCGTGTTGTACTTGGCATGTTGATGCGCCCTACTTGTTAAGCAGCCCCGCGCCGACGCCCAGAATGTCTATCAGTTGCGCGGTACCGAACGCACGTTGATAGGCCTCTGGATCAAGCTTGCTGCCTCGCATTGCCCCCAATGCTTGAACAATATTTGTCACACCATAGTAAGGTTTCTGCTGAACAACAATTTCCTGTTTACCGACTTCGGCCTGAGATTGCTCATATCGTGCTGATGCTATTGGAGTAGGCACTTGTACTATGACGGTTTTTGGTGGCTCCGGCGGGAAATATCTCTTCTCCATAGCACCCACAGTTTGTGCTAGGGCAAGAGCGGAATCAACATCGCCTTCCTGCAGTTTTGCAAGCAACTGATTACGTAGAGCCATCAACTGTGGATCGAGCAAACCTACCAGATGCTTGAGACTGTCGAGTTCAGATACGATGAGTTCGGCGTGAACCCCGCTTGTAGTTGCTGATGTGGGTTTTTGCAAGTCATTGTGAGGTTTAAAGTTCCTGTTCTCCTCTAAACGAGCCTCTAATTCTGAGATCCGGGACAACCTCAATTCCTCGGCTCCATAGTAATCGCCTCGGTTTATGGCTGAACTGATCTGTTGACTAAATATACGCCCATGGACTATCAGTTTAAGAGGAAACCCAGCAGGTCTAATTCGCATTTCATCAAAAAGGCACCCTTCATAACCGCGTATGACGGCTGACCTCGGGTCGGTTGAATTTAATTCCATATGTAGCGTACAACTTACGTACAGAGCGTAAAAGTCATTGCTACCGACTGAGACATGAAATGTAAGCTTTTCTGTTTCGTGTTCCTTTATGCACCTAACTAGGCGTGTTCCATGCTCGTTAATTTGTGCGTGTGCAGCGCCGACAAAGCCGCCCCACCATTGACTAGCGTTGAGAATCCGCGGTCTAGGAAGGTATTCTGGCACTTTAAACCAGAATACGCCGTTCCAATTACAGAACTTAATTGGGATACTAAAAGGTGTCGTGCCGATTCTCTCTTTTGCCTGGAGAGCCCCTGAGTCAAGTTCTTCGACAGAGTATACATCCGCACCTGGGGAGGCAGTGTCGATAACAACGTAGAGCGTTTTGTCAAAGACGTTCCCTCCCTGCGGGGGCGGTTCGACGATAACATCTTGAATGTCCTGTAGAGTGACCTGTACGCAGCCGGAATTAATTCCGCTGAGACGTGACCGATTTA
>Ga0154804_1121_pt5 | contig 11804 bp, 20 predicted proteins | sample Rifle2008BG16ft_FD_105812 | JGI IMG/M metagenome (GOLD analysis project Ga0154804, IMG submission 105812) | Planctomycetes bacterium RBG_16_55_9 | reverse complement strand
GCCGTCGGCCGCCAAGACGAATGGGCCCGATGGAGAGGGGTCGGGAAAGCAGTGCGGGCGGACAGGCGCCGGAGGGGCAGGTTTCAGGGGCGGAGCAATCCGCCGGCGCTGGGGCTGGGTCGTCTGCGGGCAGTCAATCGAGTAATACCAGGGCCGATCAAGACCGGTGATCTGAGCCGGCGAATGTGCCTTGATGAAGTATGAGTTTTGCAAGGGTCTGAAAAAATGGCGATGATGCCGAAAAGAGTCAAGTATCGCAAAAGCCAGCGTGGCAAGATGAAAGGCAACGCTTCGAGGTGCAATTACGTGGCCTTCGGCGACTACGGCTTGCAGGTTTTGGAAACCCATTGGCTTACGGCGCGGAACATCGAAGCCGGCCGCGTGGCGGCGACTCATTATCTGCATCGTGAGGGGAAAGTCTACATCAGGGGGTTCCCCCATAAGCCGGTCAGCTCCAAGCCGCTGGAAACGCGCATGGGCAAAGGCAAGGGCGAGCCCGAGTTCTGGGTGGCCCGAGTCCGGCCCGGCCAGGTGTGCTTTGAAATCGGCGGCGTCAGTGAAGAGGTGGCAAAACAGGCGCTGGTCAGAGTCGCCCATAAAATGCCGATCAGGTGCAAGTTTATCAAGCGAAGGCACTCGTTGTAAGAGGGAAACCGTCGGATGAAAGCGCAGCATTACCGAGAGATGAGCCCCGACGAGCTTGAGGGCAAACTGGAAGAGCTCGAAAGACACCTGTTTGATCTGCGTTCACAGGCGGTGACAGAGAAACTGGAAAATTCCAAAGCCGTCATCAATGTCAGGCGTGATATTGCCAGGATTAAGACAGTGATACGCCAGGCGACATGAAGGCCCGTTCACAGGGGATTGTGGAGACGCAAGAGCAAAGATGCAGGATCAGAAACTGAAAACCCTAACCGGTGTTGTTATGAAAAACAGCGGCAACAAGAGCGTGAAGGTTGCCATTGATTATAAGGTCAGGCATCCGAAGTACGGCAAGTACATCCGGCGCAGGACGAAGTTGTCCGTTCATGACGAGCACAATGTAAGTGGTGTTGGCGACGTGATCGAAATTGCTGAATGCAGGCCCCGCAGCAAAACAAAGAGTTGGCGTCTTGTGAAGATTTTACAAAAAGCGGGCCCGGTGTGAGTTGAGATAGGGGACAATGGTTCAGCAGGAGACAATGTTGGATATCGCCGACAATTCGGGGGTCAGGTCGGCGTTGTGTATCAAGGTTCTCAGCCGCGGCGGGTCGCGGGGCAAGTTCAGAAGGGCCGTCGCCGGGGTCGGGGACATCGTCTGTGTTGCGATCAAGAAATCCTTGCCCAGTTGCCAGTTGGACGACAAGAAGGTACATAAGTGTGTGATTATTCGTACGACGAGCCCCGTGAAACGGCCGGACGGAAGCTACGTGCGGTTCGATAGCAACGCGGCGGTCATGATCGATAACGACGGCAACCCGATTGGAACCCGAATCTTCGGTGCGGTGCCGCGGGAGCTGCGAGAGAAGAACTATATGAAAATTATCTCACTGGCAAGCGAGGTCGTCTTATTGACGGATCTGTAACCTGGAGAATTCTTTGCCAGACAAGCGATACGAGACACGATCTTATGGCTCGACATATTAAAAAAGGTGATATCGTAGAAATAATCACTGGCGACCACAAAGGAGCTACCGGCAGGGTGCTGCGCGTGATACCTGACGAAAATCGCATCGTCGTCCAGGGACACAACATCGTCAAGAAGCACGTTCGGCCCTCTCGCAAGAATCCGCACGGCGGTCGAATCAACGTCGAGCAGCCGATTCACATCAGTAACGTGCTTCCGGTGAATCCGAAGAGCTCGAAAGGCAGCCGGGTCCGGTATCGGGTGGATCAGCACGGCGGCAAGAAACGCCTTGCCGTTGACGGCACGGAAATCGGCGTGGTTAGAAAAACGGAATAGGTTTGTGTTCGGTGCAAGAGTATAGACGTTAGGCATAGGTGTAGAATACGTCATGACGCGTTTGAGAGACCTGTATAATTCAAAAATCGTTCCGGAGCTGATCAAGGAATTCGACTATAAGAATCCCATGGCCGTACCCCGGATGAGGATGGTTGTGATCTCGATGGGCGTAGGCAGGGCGGCCTTGGATAAGAAGTTCCTGGAATCGGCCCGGAAGGACATAACGATGATCGCAGGCCAGTCGCCCTTGGTCTGTAAAGCGAAAAAGAGCGTTTCCAATTTCAAGGTCCGCGAAGGAATGGAGACGGGTTTGAAAGTGACCCTTCGCGGGGTGAGAATGTATGAATTCATGGACCGGCTCATCAGCCTGGCGATCCCCCGGGTCAGAGACTTTCGAGGCCTCAGAGAAAACAGCTTCGACGGACGGGGAAATTATTCAATGGGGCTGTCGGAACAGAGCGTTTTCCCCGAAATCAATGCGGCTAAGGTCGAGTTTCAACAGGGGATGAACATCACTTTCGTCACGACGGCAAAGACCGACGAAGAAGCCAGGAAGCTGCTTCAACTGTTCGGCATGCCGTTCCGAAGGCCTGAAGCCTGAGTCCTCGGGTGGATAGAGAGAAAAATGGAGCGTGTGAATGTCAACTAAAGCGCTGGAAAACAAGGCAGAAAAGAAGCAGAAATTTCGTGTCAGGCAGTATACGCGCTGTCAGCTTTGCGGCAGATCCAGAGCCGTTTATCGCAAGTTCAAGATTTGCCGAATCTGTTTCAGAACGCTGGCGAACGAAGGAAAGATTCCGGGAGTGAGAAAAGCCAGTTGGTGATGAGCCTGAGATATGAGACGTAAACGGTAAGCGCAGGAGAAAGTCTCCAGAATACGACATACGATATACGGAATATGAGATAATGAGTCTAAGTGACCCCATAGCTGATATGCTGACGAGAATTCGCAATGCGGCGCGAATCAACATGAACGAGGTGAACATTAGGGCTTCCAACCTTTGTGAGGGCATTGCGGCGGTCTTGAAAAGCGAAGGTTACATCAAGGATTATGACCGGATCGATGACGGCAAGCAGGGCTTTTTGAGGATTACTCTCAAGTATGACCAGGATGGCCGCTCGATTATCAACGAGATACAAAGGACGAGCAAACCGGGCCGCCGGATTTACGCGGCTGTGGATAAATTGCCGCACGTGTTGGCCGGCATGGGTATAGCGATCGTTTCGACAAGTAAAGGTGTAATGAGTGACAAAAGCTGTCGGCAGGCAAACGTCGGCGGCGAGATACTTTGTACGGTTAGCTGATGAGTCGTATCGGAAAAAAACCAGTGGTGATCCCCAAGGGGGTCAAGATCGAACAACAAGGCCTGTGTATCAAAGTCGAAGGCCCGCTCGGCAAGATCGAGATGGACTGCCATCCGCGGATCAAGGTCAGGATCGAGGATTCCGAGGGGAAGATCCTCGTGGAAAACGACCGGCCCGACGACCGCCAAAACAAGCAGCTCCATGGCACGATGCGTGCTTTGATTGCCAATATGGTCACCGGCGTCAGCAAGGGCTTCGAGAAGAAGTTGGAGATATACGGGACCGGTTACAACGTCAAAGAGCAGGGCGGTAATCTCGTTCTCCAGGTTGGCTTTGCCCACGTAGTGGAACGAGCCATACCCAAGGGGCTGAAGGTCACCATCGAGACCGGTGCGACCCGAGGCAACGACGTACCGGCGAAGTTTACGATTTCGGGGATTGATAAAAGGTTGCTGGGACAGTTCGCGGCCGATGTCCGAAAAGTAAGGCCGCCCGAGCCGTACAAAGGAAAAGGGATTCGTTTTGCCGACGAGCAGATACGGCATAAGGTCGGCAAGGCATTTGCATCCGGGGCGGCATAGGAATTTTGAATCGGGGATTAAGTCTTGAGCATTGATAAGATGAAAAGAGCGGCTTGCCGGCGTCAATGTCACGTCCGGAAAAAGGTTTTTGGTACGCCGGACAGACCAAGACTGTCGGTATTTCGCTCGAACCGGCATATTTATGCGCAGGTTATCGACGATACGGCGGGGGCGACCCTTGCTTCGGCAAGCACGAAATCCAAGAGTCTGCCAAACAAGCTGCCCAATGCCGGAAATAAGAAAGCGGCTGAAATCGTGGGCGAGGCGATTGCCAAGCAGGCGCTGGGTGTCGGCATCAAGTGTGTTTGCTTCGATAGAAATCGATATAGGTTTCATGGCAGAGTCAAGGCCCTTGCCGAGGCGGCAAGGAAAGCCGGACTGGTTTTCTGAAAAAGACGAACAATAAGGTTTGGAGACAAAATTGGCAGTAGAACCCGCTAACCTGGCTGAAGACAGGGACTTCGGAGAGAGTGTTGCCCCTACGTTACGGACTCCGGAAGGGACCCGGCTGTCAGATCAGGAAGAGAGGCCGTTTGAAGATACGGTCGTGAAAGTTTTTCGCTGCTCCAAAGTGGTCAAGGGCGGGCGGCGATTCAGCTTCGCGGCGCTGGTCGTCGTGGGCGATCGCTCGGGCACCGTGGGCATCGGCTACGGCAAGGCGAATGAGGTTCCCAGGGCGGTCGAGAAAGCTGTAAAAGACGCTAAGAAATCCTTGCACAAGATTACTCTGGCGGACCGGACGATCCCGCACCGTGTCGATGGCAAGTACCGAGCTACGAAGATCACGCTCGTTCCGGCCAGTCCGGGTACCGGGGTGATCGCGGGATCCAGCGCGCGGGCGGTTCTCGAGTATGCCGGCGTACAGGATGTGCTGACGAAAGTCTATGGAAGCACTTCAGCCAAGAACGTTGTCAAGGCGACATTGGACGGATTGCTGAAGCTGCGTAATAAAGAAATGGTCGAATCTCTTCGCGGGGTGGCTGTCAACGTTTGACAACAGGCGATTGGTATCGGGGTGATTTCGATGTTGAATCATGAGATAACTTCCATCGTGGGTGGACATAAACGTCGTCGTCGGATCGGCAGGGGCTCAGGCAGCGGACACGGCAAGACCAGTGGGCGGGGCCATAAAGGCGCTGGGAGCCGGGCCGGGTCAACGGCCGTCTCTCTCCTGGAAGGCGGACAGATGCCCTTGTTTCGGCGGCTGCCCAAACGCGGTTTCAACAATAAGAGATTTGCGGTCCGCTGCGAAATTGTCAACGTCTGCCAATTGGAAAGATTCGAGGACGGCGCCACGGTGGGCATGGAGCAATTGTCGGATGCCGGACTGATCGATAGCGCCAAGAGCAGGGTCAAGATTCTCGGCAAGGGAGACCTTACCAAAAAGCTGGAAGTGGCCGCTCACAAGTTCAGCAAGTCCGCCGAACAAAAGATCACCGCTTCCGGCGGGATGGTGAAAGTGGTCTGACGGTTGCCCGCTCATTATCCAGTGGGACAAGGAGCACGAACCACGAAGTACGGGAAATGAAACAATGCTTGGAACAGTAGTCAACATATTCAGAGTCCAAGACCTGCGGAATAAGATCTTCTTTACCGTAGCGCTGCTGATGATATACAGGATTGGTTTTCATATCCCGGTTCCTGGTTTTGACTACCAGGTGGCTGAAACGACAGCGCAGTCGGAGACGCCGCTGGGCAGGGCGGCCGAATATATGCAGATGTTCACGGGCGGAACGTTGAGCCGCAGTAGTCTGTTTGCGCTGGGGATCATGCCCTATATCACCGCGTCGATTATCCTGATGCTGCTGGGCGAGGTCATTCCCTCTTTGAAGAAGTTGCGCCAGGAAGGCCAAACGGGATACAAGAAAATACAGGAATATACGCGTTACCTGACGGTGCTGATCTGTATCGTTCAGTCGATCATGTACATGAAGCTGTTGGGGGGCTACCAGCTCATCTATGCGGGCATGGAACGCCGCGCCTTATTCATGGGTGTTTTCGGCATGACGGCGGGGACCATCTTCCTGATGTGGCTCGGTGAGCAGATCGACGAGTACGGTATCGGCAACGGTATCAGTCTGATCATCATGGCGGGGATCATCGCCAGGACTCCATGGGTGGTGTACGACGTGTGGCAAAAGATGGATTTCACAGTGGTCGCGTCGCCCGGCCGATATGGTCCGGCCAAAATCTTGTTTCTGCTGGCGGCGTTTGTTTTCGTTGTCGCCGGGGCGATACTCATCACTCAGGGCCAGCGCCGAATCCCCATTCAGCAGGCTAAACAGATGCGCGGCCGGCGAATGTACGGCGGCCAGAGGCATTACCTGCCCCTTCGCGTCAATCACGGGGGCGTGATGCCGATTATCTTCGCGTCGAGCTTTATGATGTTTCCGCCGATTATCTTCGATCAGTTGGTCAAGAGGTTCCCCGAATCGGGACTTCTTCTCAATCTGAACGAGGCGTTCAGAGGGGACGCTTACACCTATAACGTGCTATATATGCTGCTGATATTCCTCTTCGCCTATTTCTGGGTGACGGTGCAGTTTCAACCGAAGGAAATGGCCAAAAACCTGCGGGATTCGGGAAGCTTTATCCCCGGTCTGCGGCCGGGACGAAGAACGGCCGATTACCTGGAAACCGTCATGACCAGGATCACCTATTTTGGTGCTGCATTTCTGGCCATCATAGCCGTCGTGCCGTCCGTGGTTGCGCAATCCATGGACATTCCTTTTGGAGTCACGGCGTTTTTGGGTGGCACCGGTCTGCTGATCGTTGTGAGTGTGTCACTGGACCTCGTTCAGAAAATAGAAGCCAACCTGCTGATGCGCAGTTACGATGGTTTCAGTGAATCCGGCAGAATCAAAGGAGCGTACGCATGAGAATCGTCTTGTTGGGCGCTCCGGGTGCCGGTAAGGGAACGCAGTGCAAGAGCCTTGTGGCGCGATACGGTTTGCTTCATTTGTCCAGTGGAGATATCTTGCGTCGGGAACGATCCGAAGGGACTGAATTGGGCCGGAAAGCACAGAGCTATATGGATTCGGGTGCGCTTGTGCCGGACGAGATTATCATCGGGATGATGGCCAAAGCAATCGAGAAGGCCCCGGCGGCGGGATTCATCCTGGACGGTTTTCCCAGGACGGTAAACCAGGCCATCGCCCTGGATAAGGCGTTGGATACGGATGGGCGGAGCATCGACGCCGTATTGAATCTGGAAGTGGATAATCGAATTATCGAGAGGCGAATGACCGGAAGGCGAAGCTGTCCTCGGTGTGGAGCCGTTTACCACGTTGAGAATATAAAGCCTAAGAGAGACGGGGTGTGTGATCACGATGGCGCCAAGCTTATTCAGCGGCCTGACGACAGCCCGCCGGTTGTGGCAAAACGGCTTGAAACTTACCACCTGCAGACGGAACCGTTGGTGGATTATTACAGGAAGAAGGACATAGTGTCCGATTTCGATGCCAACAAGGAGGCTGAAGAGGTGGCGGCAGCGATGTTCACTGCGCTGGATTGTCTCTGTGAAGCATGAAACGCCGAGCCAGGATCGAACGCGAATGTCGAGGTCGTAACGACGAGACACGGAGTTGAATGGCTATTACGCTTCGCAGCCGAAGAGAAATCGAGTTAATGCGCCGAGCGGGCGCTGTTGTTGCAAACGTTCTTTCAAAATTAAGAGAAATCGCCAAGCCGGGGATGACGACCGCGTGGCTCGACAATGTTGCTTTACAGATGACGGTTGAAGCCGGGGCGGAAGCCTTGTTCAAAGGTGTCCGCAGTCCCGTCTCGAACGCTCCGTTCCCGGGGGCGATTTGCGCCTCGATCAATGAGCAGGTTGTTCATGGTATTCCCTCGGAGAGTACGAGGCTTCACGACGGTGATATCCTGAGTATTGATTTCGGCGTCAGGCTCAACGGTTATTGTGGAGACGCGGCTGTTACAATCCCTATCGGCGACGTCTCCGAAGATAAACGCCAATTGCTGGAAGTCACGGAGCACGTATTAGGGATCGCGATTGAAAAGTCCATGCCATCCGTCAGATGGAGCCAGATCGCTGCCCAGATGCAGCAGTACGCCGAGTCGGCCGGATTCTCCGTCGTCCGAGACTTTGTCGGACACGGTATCGGCAGACAAATGCACGAAGAGCCGAAGGTGCCGAACTTTGTGAGCAGTGAGCTATTGGCCGATGACATCGTTCTGACGGAAGGATTGGTTATGGCCGTTGAACCGATGATTAACGCCGGCTCGTGTGCGGTGCGGACGTTGAAGAACGGATGGACCGTCGTGACCAGAGACGGCAAATGCTCGGCCCATTTTGAGCACACTATTGTGATCGTGGAAGATGGATGTGAGGTTTTAACGGCCGTTTGAGCGATAAAGATAACTCGATTGAATTGAAAGTAATTCGTGGCCAAACAAGATAACATGGCAAAAAAGGAAACACTGCGAATCCAAGCCAAAGTGACGGATGCTCTGCCGAACGCCATGTTTAGAGTGGAGCTCGAGAGTGGCCACAAAGTCCTGGCCCACGTTTCGGGCAAGATGCGCATGAATTTTATCCGTATTCTACCGGGCGATACGGTTATCGTTGAAATGTCGCCGTATGATTTAAATAGAGGACGAATAGTGCTTCGTCATTAGCCATCGACCGCGTGCAGGCCTTGAGGATCATCTGCACGTGAAGGCGGTGGCTGGCAGGTATGGCAAATGAAAGTGAGAAGTTCCGTAAAGCGTATATGTGAGAATTGCAGGATTGTCCGTCGCAAAGGTGTTGTGCGGGTGATTTGTACGAATCCGCGGCATAAGCAACGTCAGGGATAGTTTTTTGTAAGGGACGGCCATGATGCAAGAGACCAGATACGAGAAGGAGTTGATATGCCGCGCATAGTTGGTGTTGATATCCCCGATGACAAGTCCATTTGGATTTCGCTGACCTACATCGTTGGCATCGGTCGGCACACCTCGGAGCAGATTTTGAAAGAGGCGGGCATCGACAGAAACACGAAGGCCAAGAAGCTGAGCGAAGATGAGCTCAGCCATATCACACAGATTATCGACCGCAACTACATTGTGGAAGGTCAGCTTCGCAGGCAGGTTTCTCAGAACATAGCGCGTTTGCGTGACATAAGCTGTTATCGAGGCATTCGTCATCGAAAGGGCTTGCCGGTTCGGGGCCAGCATACGCAAAGCAACGCACGCACGCGCAAAGGACCGAGGAAGACCGTTGCAGGCAAGAAGGGCGTGAAGGAAAAACGCTAAGAAATACGACTCTCAGGATTCATACGCTGAACGAGAAAAATAATGGCAAAGAAGATAAAACGAAAAGTCAGGAAGAACGTCGTGCGAGCCATTGTGCATATAAGAGCGACGTTCAACAACACCCTGATCACAATTACGGATTTGGACGGCAACGTGGTTTGTTCCAGCTCCGCGGGTTGTGTCGGGTTCAAAGGCTCTCGCAAGAGTACGCCGTTTGCGGCTCAAAGGGCGGCGCAGCGCTGTGCCAGCACGGCGATGCGTAACGGCGTCCGCGAGGTCGAGATTAGGGTCAAGGGACCGGGTTCCGGGCGTGAATCAGCCATTTCGGCTCTACAGCAGGCGGGCTTGCGGATCGCTTCAATAGAAGACGTGACCCCGCTGCCCCATAACGGTTGCCGTCCTCCGAAGCGAAGACGAGTATAGGAACGATACCAAAGGACTTTTTTGGAGATAGTTGAAGAAGATGGGACGTTATTTGGGTTCATCTTGCAAGCATTGCCGTCGCGAAGGAATGAAGCTTATGCTCAAGGGCATCCGGTGCGAGACGGCCAAGTGCCCGATCGAAAAGAAGCAAAAGAACCTGGCTCCCGGCATGCACGGATGGCGCCGGGGGCGGGCCAGTGAATATGGGGTTCGGTTGCGTGAAAAGCAAAAAATCAAGCGCTACTACGGCCTCCTGGAGCGGCAATTCATAAGGTGTTTCCGGGAAGCCAAGCGGGAGAAAGGCCATACCGGCGAAAAGTTGCTGCAGTTGTTGGAGAGACGCCTGGATAACGTTGTCTATAAGCTGAATTTTGCGCCCTCGCGCAAATCCGCCAGGCAGCTCATTGCTCACGGCCACATCTACCTCAACGGAAGAAAGGTGGACATCAGCGATTATACAACGAAGATCGGTGACAAGATAACGGTCAAGAATTCTGAAAAGAGCCGCAAAACAGTGAAGCAGCAGTTGGAAAGTAACCCGAATTTTGCCACGCAGAACTGGTTGCAGTTGTCGCGGGAGAAGCCCGAGGCGACCGTGGTTGCCTTGCCCGCTCGAGAGGACGTTCAAATTCCCGTGGAGGAGCAGTTGGTTGTGGAATTCTGCTCGCGGTAAGGGCGCCATTGTCCGGGGATTTTGATGGTTCTGCTGGGGTTTAGTGATCAGCGATGAGTTTTCGCAGGTTCGGTTAGATCAAAGACGGACAACTCAAAGCTTACATAGGAGACTCATATGCGAGTTACATGGCGTGGTTTGGAGTTGCCCACTCGTGTCGAGCGTGACACGTTGGTATCGAGTGACAAGTACGGCCGATTCTACATCGAGCCTTTCGAGCGTGGTTTCGGCACCACGATTGGCAACAGTCTCAGACGCATATTGCTTTCCTCTCTGGAAGGTAGTGCCGTCACATCGATCAAAGTCGCGGGCGTGGACCACGAATTTAGCTCGATAAACGGGGTGATGGAGGATGTTACGGATATCGTCCTGAACGTCAAAAGTCTCGTTGTCCGTCTCCATGACAAGGGGCCGAAGACGATGAAGGTTTCGGCCAACAAGGCGGGACAGATAACGGCCGCGGATATTGTCGCCGACCCGGCGATTGAAGTGAAGAATAAGGATTTGGTGCTCGTCACGCTGACGGAAAAAGTGAATTTTGAGATGGAAATGATCGTCGAGAACGGTCGCGGCTATGTTCCGGCTTCCGAGCGGATCGCCGCCGCGGATCGGTTCGATCAGGAGATCGGGAGAGTCATTCTCGATGCCGTCTATTCCCCGGTTACGAGAGTCCGCTACATGACCGAGGACACCCGCGTGGGCCAGCGGACCAATTACGACAAATTGATTCTGGAGATTTGGACAAACGGGACAGTCACACCGGAAATGGCCCTGGTGGAGGCGGCCAAAATCCTGCGTAAGCACGTCAATCCATTCGTGCAGTATTTCGAGCTGGGCGAACAGACCGTGGCCGCCTCTCATATTGGCCAGGAGGAGATGGAAGGACAGGTGGTAGACGAGGAGCTGGCCCAGAAACTGAATATGCCCGTTCAGGAATTGGAGCTTTCGGTCAGAGCGAGCAACTGTCTCGAGTCGGTAAAAGTCGAAACGGTCGGCCAGTTGGTCAAAATGACGGATGGTGATTTGTTGAAAATTCGCAGCTTCGGAAAGACCTCCCTGCGTGAGATCAAGAGAAAACTCGCCGACATAGGCCTGTCTTTGGGAATGACAGATGTGTAGACATAACAGGAGTCTGAATATATGCGTCATAGGGTAGCAGGGCGGAAACTGAGTCGAACGAAAGAGCATCGTCTGGCGATGCGGCGAAATCTGGTCGCTTCGCTTTTCCAGCATGAGACGATCTCGACCACAATAGAAAAGGCTAAAGAGGTCAAGTCATTTGCCGAGAAATTGATTACGTTGGCCAAAAAGGGCAGCTTGCCGGCCAGACGCCGGGCCATTGCTCTGCTTGGGAATCGCGATATCATAGATTACGAAGAAGGCGCGCCCGTCAGGAAAGGCACCGTTATTGGAAAATTGTTTAGCGAGCTTGGCCCCAGATACCTGGACAGACCGGGGGGATATACAAGGATTATCAAGTTGTCTTTGAGAAGACTGGGTGACAACGGACAGCTTGTCTTGCTGCAGCTCGTGGGTGCTGACAAGAGTTCGGAAAAGCAAACTAAAAAGCGCTCACGCAAGAAGACGAAAAAGGCGGCCAAGAGCACAGAGGCAGTAAAGGAAA
>Ga0154804_1295_pt4 | contig 11901 bp, 13 predicted proteins | sample Rifle2008BG16ft_FD_105812 | JGI IMG/M metagenome (GOLD analysis project Ga0154804, IMG submission 105812) | Planctomycetes bacterium RBG_16_55_9 | reverse complement strand
AGACGATCAGGGCGTCAATACCTTTCTTTCGCCCAATGGCCAGCAGCGCGTCACCGGCCTTCACCTGGTCGCCTTCGCGCACACGGATATTCAGGACCGGGCCTTCGGCAGGCGAAGCCAATCGAGCAAATTGATAAGGCTCTGCTGAACCGGTCAACTCCAGGCCAAGGGAAAGCTCAGCGTTTACCGCTGAAACTACCTCCACCGCAGGCGGCATCTTCTGCTTTGGCGATTCGCCGGTTTGCGGCTTGCCGGCAGTCGCACCGTAAATCAGGAGCGTCCCGGCAGCGACAACCACGAACGGAATTAGAATTTTTAGGACATTTCGTGTTTTCATATTTCACCCATCGCTAATTTGACTTGGGCCAGGGCCGTCTGAAGCTCGGCCTGAACCCGGTAGTACGTCGTTTCTGTTTCCAAAAGGGCGGACTGGGCATCAAGCACGTCCACAATAGCCCCATTGCCAAGCTCGTACTTCTGCCGTTCGATGCGGAGACTTTCCCGTGCCTGTGCGATGGATTTCCCGATGGCATCCAGCCGTTCTTGCGAGGACCTCACATTGGACAAGGCGGTTTCGATCTCAAGCCGAATCTGGAGTTCAAGCTTTCGCAGACGTTCTTGTGCGCCGACAAGATTGGCACGCTGCTCGCGAACTTTGGCGTCGATCCGTCCACCTTCATAAAGAGGTATTTCCATCGCAAGGCCGATACGGCCCAAGTCGCCGGACTCGTCTCCTGTGCCGATGGTCGGCCCAGCGGCCCAGCGCTCTCCATAAGACCCTTGAAGCAAAACGGTCGGCCAATGCCCGGCTCTGGCTGCATCCACGTTTCTTGCCTGAGCCTCAAGTGCAGATCTTGCCGCCAGGTAGTCGTCACGCTCTTTCCACGCCTCCGCAAGGGCCGCCTCAAACTCCGGAACGATTGCCTTCTCCGGCAATTCCAATTCTCCCCGTAGTGAGATCTGATCGATGTGATCCTCTAATCCCAGTAGATTGGCCAGGACACGGCACTGGATGGTCGTGAGGTTGTTTTCCCTTACCAATTGTTGTCGGACATCCGCCAGCCGGACTTCGGTGCGCATCCGCTCGACCTTGGCAGCCTTCTGCGCCGCTATCAAAGCGTCAATACGTTTGACGTGCTCTTCCAATGTTCCCAGCGAGAATTCGAGAGACTCGATAACGTGCCGTTGAGCCAGAATGCTGAAAAATATACTGGAGACGTTAAAGACAAGCTCTTCCTTACTGCGTGCGAGTCGATGCGTTGCCGCTTGTTGGAGAAGGTCAGCCGCCTTTACCTGATTGATCAATCGTCCGCCGGTAAAGAGAGGCAGGGAGATGACAATATCGCCGGAAAAAATATCACGACTCAAAATCGCCGGATCGCCCGGCTGGCCCACGGGAAGAAGCCTCTGCTCGTCAAGGTGACGATTATATCCGCCCGCCAAGCCAAGTCTTGGCAACCGTTCGGCAAAAATTTGCTCCTGTCGGGCCTGTGCCGCTACACTGTCCCATCCCATGGCCGCGACCTCGGGATTGTTGGCAAGAGCGATTTCTATGGCCTGCCGCAAGTTCAGGGGTTCACTGGATAAATCTAAATCAGCCGGAATCTTCGGACGTTGTTCAGATTGCTGCAGCGGCGTGACTTCCATTGCTTTCGTCTGAAAAAAATAATCTGAATCCGGCTGCTCGCAGCCGCATATAAAAATAGCAGATGCTAATATCGAAAGAATACCCGATTTCGTCGTCATTTATTTGCCTGTTCATTTGTATTGTCTGTCTGCTGTGATTCATTATCTCCGCCTAAAATCCGTCTAAAAGGAGTTTTACGGGAAGCATCCTGATTATTCCCAAAGCCGCATTGCTCTCGAAATAACCGGAAAAAATCTTCCTGCTGCTGAGACGTCAAAACGCTTTTTTCAAAAAGCAGATGCTCAATGACAAGTTGCTGCATCTTTTGCTGGGCGATGAGAATCTCTTTTTGCTTATCGGCAATTGCCGGACGGTCGGGTTCGGAAACAGAAAGAAGGTCGATCATTTCGGCGCGTGTGTGATTCACTTGCCGGCAAATACCGTCAGAGGTCTTGCGAAATTCAAGCAGGCGAGGCTCGATCTGTTTCCATTGCTGTTCGCTAACCTTCAAGCTGCGGTGCAGCGGACACCAGATTTTCTCTTCGTCGTCATATTGCAAGACCAGCACCCGGCTGTCCGCCAATCCTTCTGAAAGTTCGTATCCGGCCCAAGTGATCGCAAACGCGATATTCAGGGCAATCGAAGCAGTAAAGATAAAAAACAACATTCGCTTGTTCATCATTTATTCCTCAAGATTATTTGTGCCGGAAACCATTTGAACGTATACCCGCGAAAGCGAATTTTCAGGAGCTTCCGTCAGATAATCGAATCTGAACGTATCCATGAGTCCGGAACCGTCGGCCATTTGATTCACCGTTTGTTTTTGCCGGGATTGCCTGCTCGTTTGCAGGCCCATAAGCAGACCGACGGATAGACCGATAATGACTCCCGCTGCTGCAGCGGATTTCTTCAAACCTGTTCGGTCAAACCATTCCCAAAGCCTTATAACCGCCGGTCCTGAGGTCTGCTGTAAATATTGCCTCTGGCGAGCGAGATGCATTAAACGTTCACTGAAGCCCTCGGGGACGGGCGGCAGAGAAGTATCTTCAAATAACCTTTCCAGCTTCTTAAGCCGGGACAAAGCATCAGCGCAGTTGCTGCATTTGTGGACATGCCGTTCAACCTTTTTGCTCATCGGCTCAGGCAAATGACCCTGAATGTACCTATCCAGCTTTTGTTTTACGTGTTGACAACGCATTTCCGTGCTCCATTTCCAATGTAAACGGATGATTTGGCCAAAACCCCCGTGAAAAATTCTATATTTTGAAAAAATCCGTGAGCGAGCTTTCCAGTTTCTCCCTTGCGCGGGCCAGTAATCGTTCCGTCGCCTTGACGGACGTATCCATCGCAGCGGCGATTTGCTCATAGGAGAGACGTTCATAATACCTCAAAATGACCACAAGACGCTGCCGGGCGGGGAGGGAATCCACGGCCAATCGTATGGCCCGGTTCCGCTCTTGAATTTGCAGGTTCAAATCGGGTGTTTCGGTAAATGCTTTATCCGCGAATTCATCTATAAGACGGGGTCTCTTTTTTCGGGAATGATCAAGGCAAAGATTTGCGGTCACTTTATATAAATAGGTGCTGAATTTTGCCGAAGGATGATAGCTTTTGGCTGAGGAGAGAATTCTCAAAAACACTTCCTGAGCAATCTCCTCGGCATCACTGTAATTGCCAATATACCGATATGACATACGCCAGGCGAGCCGCTGATAACGAACTACAATCTGTTCAAAGGCCTCAACATCCCCCTGGCTGACGGCGATCATCAGTTGTTCGTCACTGAGGCTCATTCAGGTTATCCAGTTGTTGCCGCGATTTCTCAAGGGCGTCCACGCTGACGGCGCCCGAGGGCGCCAGTTGCGATATTCTGGCGTGGTAGACCTTTGCTTCTTTTTCCGTCGCTTGGGCACTTTTTATTCCTGAATCAGCCTTTTCCACGCCGGCCTGGGCGACCGAGAGCTCCGCCCTCGCTATTTCCACCTGCTGACGCAAGTCCTCATCATCCAAAAGGACAAGCTTCTGTCCCTCGATCACCTTATCCCCCTGGTCAACCAGGACCTGGACGATGCGGCCTGAAGTCTTGGGACTGATGGCGGCGCGCACGTGGGCTTCGAGCGTCCCGGTCCCCATGGCTTGAGCGGAAATCGGTCCCGCCCGGACCGGACACGATTCGACCGGCAGAGGAGCGAAATTCATTCGATAAACTATGGTCAATGCGATCAATAAAAGCAGTGCTATCTCCCAGCCGACACCCAAGAGCTTTCGCGTAGACATTTTTCCCGCCACTTCTTACATCATTCGAACGTTAAGATTCAATCTTGTCGTTCCGGAAACGCCGTTTGTACTGTTTTAAGAACTTCTCCAAAACGTGCTTGCGCAACGTGATGCTCTGTGCCCAAAGATGAAGCAGCCCGATTCCTTTGTGCGTTAGACGGTAGTTTCTTTTCGCCGGCCCCGTTCCCTGGGTGTCCCACTTCGACACGACGAATCCCTCTTTCTCCAGATATCGGAGCGTTCTGTACACCATGGCAGGGTCGGGACTGGCCTTGGGAAATCCGAAATGGTCCAGTTTTGTCATGAGCTCGTATCCGTAAGAATCCCCTTGCGACAGGAAAAACAACAGGCAAGGTTCCACAAAGCGCGTCATCTTTCCGCTCGGACATTCACACTTCTTGATTTTGTATTTTTTGGCAAGCCCGCTGCCTTCAAACATATTAGCTACCTTTAGGTAAAATATATCTATATGTAATATACATATACATGAATATTATCTCTTTGTTCATTATTGTCAAGCACATTTTGTATTTTGTATCTGGTTGCAGGTTGTTAGAAACTATCTCAAAACTATAGATGTCGTTTCGAGGAGCGCGGCGACGAAGTAATCTCAATCCCAGGGGTGGGGGATTGCTTCGCTGCGCTCGCAATGACCGGTTCAGATAGATTCTTCGACGACGCCCTGCGGGCTGCGCTCAGACGCCGTCCCTTCAACTTCGTTCAGGGCAGGCTCTGAGCTTGCCGAAGGAGTGACAGTGTGAATCCGTGTCTGAAAAAATCTGCGTAATCGGCGAAATCCGCAGTTATGATTCGTCGGTGGTCCCTTGGAATACAAAGACGTTAGGAACGTCATTTAGTTGACGACTCTTTGTTTGTGTTATCGTCCTCGGCGATTTCTGCGGCGGCGATGACTTGCACGACGCCGTTGCTCACCGTTGACTGTCCGGCCGTGCGGCTGGCGCTCAAGACCTCCGTCAGAACATCCTCTACCGATGCGGTCTGGCGGCTTTGTGACGTGACCTTCGGCTTTTCAGGTCTTTTCGTGACCGGCTCACTGGGTTGCGATTGACGCGTGGACTCAACGTCGCGCATATCACTGGCCTCCAGGAGATTGCCCTGAACTTTCTGGGCGGCCGGCTGCTTGACGTTGGTGCGCAGCGTCGGAACCGATTTCAATGGGGCCGACCAATGGCGAATCGGACGATCTGACGGAGCCGATGAAGGCTCTACGGCAGGGCTATCAACGTTAGTGACCTGCACGACAAAATCCCTCACGCTCGTCTTGCTGGTTGACTTGACGCTCGAACAACCCCCCAACGCGAATGACACCAGCGCCGCCAGAACAATAATGTGATACTTTTTCGAGTCTTTCATTTTAGCATCCTCCATAATAATCCAACTCCCTTGACCTTCCCGGCCGTCCGAAAACAAAGCATCCAAAACACCCCTTCGCTCAGACGACCCCAACCGCCCCGTCTGTCCTGAAAGAGACTCGGCGAGAAGCCGGAATATCGCGGCTACATTGTATTTTGCGGTTGATTTTTCTGTTGTCAACATAAATATTATCGGACTAATTTTTCTTTCAGCGGGCCGCCGGGCGGAGAATTCGGTAGTTAAAACCGTGTTAGGACTGGCATCTGGCGGATGGTCGGTGGGTAGGGTATTTCTTATGTCGCGGACCATGTAACTGGCCGGAACAGCTCGGTCTATTTCAGAAATTCATCCACCTTGTCTATCGGGCAGACGGAAATCGTTTCGTTTACGGGCCAGCATGGTCCAGAATCTTCGCATCGCCGGGGCGGGAATATTGATGCCGAGCTGGGGAATATCGCGTTGAAGAAACGTGCGAATAAAACCTTCGCGCCATGCGAAGCTGTCCTCGTCATCGTCGGCGAGGAATGAACGTGGAAATCCGCCCCGGGTCCAGAGCTGCTTCCAGTTGTCGACGCCAAGCTCGGTCAAATCAAAACCCGCCATATCGACAAACTCCACCCGTCCGGCGAGCGTTTCCGAAACATTTCTGGTGATATGAGGTGAGGCGCTTGCGAGAATGAGGAATTTGCATTTGTTTTCGGTCTTGTCCACAATAACGCGCAAGGCGGCAAACAGATCGGGTTTTGCTTGTATTTCGTCGATGACCACAAGACCCGACAGCGACGCCAGGATCATCTCGGGATTCGCCAGCCTTCGCAGATCGGTCTGACTCTCGAGGTCGAAGTACGTGCTGGGCTGATGACTGCAAATCATTCTTGCCAACGTCGTCTTGCCGCACTGGCGGGGTCCCAGCAACGCCACAACAGGCGATCTGGAGATCGCCTTTTTCACCCGGTCTATGTAACCTTGCTTTTTATCATCGCAAAGGATTATACCTTTAATATTCGGGCTGTCAATCCGAATATTAAAGGTATAAAATAGCCTATACCTGAAATTTGAAGCCGTCTTCTACTATACTACTCCCATTAGGCGTTTCTCAATTTCAGGCTTGGTGTTTCTACGCACTCGGAGTATACTGCGGAGTATGGCGAATGGACGAGCGAATACCTGGGGCGCCCGAATGAGGCGGACCATGACGTGTATGCTGCCGGTGTCCAAACGACGCACGGGTCAGTGCATCAGTTGCGGGGCGTGCTGCAAGCTGCCGAACGTCTGCCCGTTCCTCAGGTACAAGCCGGATGGCACATCGTATTGCACGATCTACCCGATCCGCCCGCTCAACTGCCGAAAATACCCCAGAACGGAGTCGGAATTCATCACCCAGGAGACGTGCGGCCATCGGTTCGAGTAATCCGTTGCTCGTCGCTCGTGACTCGTGACTCACGGGATTGGTGCGATTCATCGCACCCTACGCTTTCCCCAAACGTGGAAAATCCTAAGCTTGTCCCGAGCGAAGCCGAGGGATCCGAAGCAGTGAAATCCGAAATTCGAATATCTAAAACCTGTCCTGAGCGAAGTCGAATGGATCCTAAACAATATCGAATGTCCGAAATTCAAAGGCTCCAAACGGCAGAGCCGGGCATCCCGTTTCGGTCATTCGGTCATTTGAATTTTGGTAAGCGTTCACAGAAAAACCGCATTTTTGTCATTGCGAGCCCATTCGGCCGTGCTCAGGGCAGGCTCCGCGAAGCAATCTAACATCGCACACTTTTGAGATTGCTTCGGCCTAAAAGGCCTCGCAATGACATCTAAACGCCATTTTTTCTCCGTGAACGGTTACGAATTTTGATATTGTTTCGGATTTAGGATTTAGATATTCGGATTTGTTTTTTGCCTCTTCGTCGCAGTGCGAGCAGACCGCCTACCAGAAGCAGCGCGCCGGTTGCAGGCTCCGGGACGGGCTGGTTGCCGCCAATGGGAATGTCAACGTATGGCCGGGCCGGAGGTCTTGTGCTGCCGCCGCCGGCACTGAACCCGACCGGCCAGCTCAGGTCGGCGGGCGTGGAGAACAGGCCGCCGCCGGCTCCACCGCCTGCGGGAAGGCCCTTTTCCTCGTGCAGGCGATGCTCGTTCTGCTCGAACACGGCAATGATGATCTTCGGCTTGTTGAGATGAACGACGGTCTTGGCCGCCGTGGGGTCGCTCACGTCGCCGAGCCAGTGAAGGAAACGATAGCCGGGCTTCGGCACGGCTGCCAGCGTGACCTGGGAATTTGGCTCGAAGTAGTACTTGCCGGCCACCGGGGAGATATCGCCGCCCTTGACGGGGCTTTGTTCGAGAAGAAGCATCACGTCCTCCGCTCGACCCTGCGCCGGCGCAGACAGTTCGCACACAACGATCGCGGCAGCTAAAATTATGCCTGTCCGCAGGGCAGATATAGCTATGCCCCAGTTCATCACGTTTGGTCCCCCCCGCTGTTCTGAATTTAGAATTGAGTCCCGATGTCCATCGGGATAGAAGTGAGAATTCTCCATTCTTAATTCTAAATTCTTAATTCTCTTATATGCAGCCGGACGCTTGTGTAACTACTACCCCCAATAGACATATTAAACCAAATTCGCCTCAAAAAGTCAAGTCTTTTTCGACCGCCGGGGTGATAGGGCGCGCAGAAACGCCCCTGTTGGGGTTACGGGCGTTTTATTATTGGGCCTCCGCCTTTCGTACGAAGCGGCCAATGTTGCGAATCGCCTGCCGGAGGCGCTGCTCGTTTTCCACGAGCGCGATCCGCATGTAGTTCTCGCCGCCCTCGCCGAAGGCCCGGCCCGGCGCGATCGAAACCTCCGCGTATTCCATCAGGTCCATAGCGTAGTCGATGCTGCCTTTGCCCTGGGAGTGCTCCTTGGGCACTTTGGCCCAGACGAACATGGTGGCTCGCGGCTTTTCCACCTCCCAGCCGATCCTTGTGAGGCCGTCGCAGACGACGTCCCGCCGGGACTGATACCGCTGGTTCTGAATCGCGATCTCGTTGTCGCAGTGGCGCATTGCGATGATGCCGGCGATTTGGATCGCCTGGAAGATGCCGTAGTCGTAATAGCCCTTGATCGTGGCCAGGTAGTCGATCATGTCTTTGTTGCCGGCGACGAAGCCGATGCGAAAGCCCGCCATGTTGTAGGGCTTGCTCATCGTGGTAAATTCCACGCCGATGTCTTTCGCCCCCTTGACCGACAGGAAGCTCGGGGCCTTGTAGCCGTCGAAGCAGGTCTCGCCGTAAGCGAAATCGTGGATGATCGCCACGCCGAATTTCTTGGCCAGCTCGACGACCGGCTCGAAAAAGCCTTCATCGACGGTCACGGCGGTCGGATTGTGAGGGTAATTGAGAATGAGCAGCTTGGGCTTCGGGTACATGTTCTCGATGACCATCGCGATGTTGCTGAGGAACTTGTCGTCGGTGCCTAACGGCACGGACACGACGTTGGCGCCCGCCAGCGCCACGGCGTAATTGTGGATGGGGAAGGCCGGCTCAGGGACAATGGCCGTATCGCCCGGGCCCATCATCGCCAGGCACAGGTGGCTGAAGCCTTCTTTGGAGCCGATGCAGGCCAGGACCTCCGTTTCCGGATCGAGTTGGACGTTCCATTTGGCCGCGTATTTCTTGGCGATCTCGCGCCGCAATCCTTCGATGCCCCTCGATGCGCTGTATCTTTGGTTGCGCTGGTCCTGGGCCGCCTCGCACAGCTTGTCGATGATAATCTTAGGCGTCGGGTCCGAGGGGTTGCCCATGCCCAGATCGATAATGTCCACGCCCGCCCGGCGTTTGGCTAATTTCAGCGCGTTCAATCGCCCGAACAGATAGGGCGGCAGACGCTTGATTCGCTCCGCCGGCTGGATTCGCTCGCACGTCGTTTGTGTCCCAAAGGTGTCGATCATCTATTCTACTGCTTTCTTATGAACAAGAATTCTGTAATTCCAATGTTTTTCTTTCACTACCATCGGACAGTCTACCCTCGCCGGATGAATTTTCAAGCCAATTTCTTGGTCGTTTAGGTCGTATAGGTAATAGAATGACGGCTCTTTGACGCTTGCTTGATGGACTTGTCACGAGTATGCTGATACTCATGACGAAAAAATTATCCATCGGGCAGTATTTGCTTAACCAACTTTATCGTCACGGCGTCAGGCATATTTTCGGCGTGCCGGGAGACTATATCCTCGGGCTTTACAGTCTCATTGAAAACAGCCCCATCCAGCTCATCGGAACCACCCGGGAAGATTCAGCGGGTCTGGCCGCCGACGCCTACGCGCGTCTGAGAGGCATGGGCGTAGCCTGTGTGACGTTTTGCGTCGGCGGACTCAACGTGACGAATCCCGTGGCGGGAGCCTATGCTGAAAAATCACCCGTCATTGTCATCAGCGGCGCGCCCGGCTTAAGGGGGCGGCAGCGCCATCCGCTGGTTCATCATCTTGTACGCGATTTCGCCACCCAGCGTGAGATTTTCTCACGTATCACGGTTGCCAGCGCATCGCTTGAGGATCCCTATACCGCCTATAACGACATCGATCAGGTGATTCACGCCGTTGAGCGCTACAAGCGGCCCGGGTATATCGAGCTGCCTGCGGATATGGTTAACGTGGCCCGATCGCACCAGCACCGCGACCAAAGTCTGGCCGAATTAACCGACGCCGCCGCATTACAGGAGTGTATCGCCGAAGCGACGAGGATGCTCAACCAGAGCCGGCGTCCCGTGATACTGGCCGGGGTGGAGGTTCACCGCTTCGGATTGCAGGATGCTCTCATCGAGCTTGTGGAGAAAACACGGATTCCGGTCGCCGCTACCATCCTGGGTAAATCCGTCGTCAGTGAAGCTCACCCTCTCTATTTGGGCGTTTACGAGGGCGCTATGGGACGCGCCGATGTCCAGAAGTATGTCGAGTCCGCTGACTGTGTTCTTATGCTCGGCTGCTTCATGACGGACATCAATCTCGGCGTCTACACGGCCTACCTTGATGCGAACCGCACCATTTACGCCACGTCGGAAAAGCTCTCGATCCGGCGTCATTCCTTCGAGAACGTGCCCTTCCGCAGTTTCTTCGGGTCCCTGCTCGAGGCGCGCCTGAAGCGCCGCCGCAAACCCGAAATCCCAAAACCGGAATTGACGGCGGATACCAATCCCCGGGACGACGACCGAATCACGACACGCATACTCTTTTCGATCCTTAACGACTTCATCAGCGACAACATGGTGGTCATTTCGGACATTGGCGATTGTCTTTTTGGCGCCGTTGATTTGAAGATACACAAACGGACGGAATTCTTAAGTCCTGCTTACTACACTTCAATGGGATTCGGTGTGCCGGCGTCACTTGGCGCCCAACTGGCGGACAGATCGCTCCGGCCGTTAGTGCTGGTCGGCGACGGCGCGTTTCAGATGACCGGCCTGGAGCTTTCCACCATCGTACGTCTTGGCCTCAATCCCGTGGTCGTCGTACTCAACAACCACGGCTATAGCACTGAACGGCAAATCATGGAAGGTCCGTTCAACGATATCCTTAACTGGAACTTCAGCAAAGTGCCGAACGTGCTGGGCAGTGGATTGGGATTCATCGCGCATACCGCCGGCGATGTGCGCAGGGCCTTGGAGAAGTCGCTGGCCAACCGTGACAGCTTCAGCATTATCGAGGTCGACCTCGATCCATACGACATCTCGCCTGCCCTTATTCGCCTGGGTCGCCGCCTCGGTAAACAGGCAAAGGGCTAGTACCTCATAACATGGACATTTGTAGGTTCTCTATTCATGACTGGGTGGCAGCCTCATCCCGATCGACGTTTATCGGGATGGGGATGGCGGAAGAAAGGCCATCTCCAAGCTGCGCTTGAGGCTGTCACCCTTTTCAGTCTATCTACAAGTTCACTTGTTATGAGGTACTAGTGAGCGCGGAGGGCTTCGCCCTCTCGTTTTCTCAGGGCGCACAACGGCGATCTCTTCTCATCAATCGGATTTAAGCCGTTATGTTCGTAGCTGAAAAGCCGAAGCTAACACCGTTGGTTATTTTTCAGTCCTCGAAGGGCAGGCTGGCGGAGTAGTTGGGGGCTTCTTTGGTGATCTGGATGTCGTGCGGGTGAGATTCGCTGACGGAGGCGGCGCTGATCCGCACGAACCGGCTGCTCTGCTGGAGCTCCTTGATGCTCCGCGCTCCGCAGTAGCCCATGCCGGCCCGCAGGCCGCCGACGAGTTGATAGACAAAATCGCCCAGCGCCCCGCGGTAGGGCACGCGCCCTTCCACGCCTTCGGGCACGAGCTTGCCGACCTCGGTCGAGCTGCTCTGGCCGTAGCGTTCCGCCGAGCCTTGGACCATCGCCCCCAGAGAACCCATTCCCCGGTACTCCTTGAATTGCCTGCCTTTGTAGATCACCAACTGGCCCGGGCTTTCTTTGAGGCCGGCAAAGAGCGAGCCGATCATGACGCTCGACGCTCCGGCGGCGATGGCCTTGGTGATATCGCCCGACTGCCGGATGCCGCCGTCGGCAATCACGGGGATATTGTGCTTCTGGGCGGCTTTGGCACAGTTCAGGATCGCGGAGATCTGCGGTACGCCGACGCCGGAGATGATCCGGGTCGTGCAGA
>Ga0154804_1116_pt4 | contig 12119 bp, 9 predicted proteins | sample Rifle2008BG16ft_FD_105812 | JGI IMG/M metagenome (GOLD analysis project Ga0154804, IMG submission 105812) | Planctomycetes bacterium RBG_16_55_9 | reverse complement strand
GGCTGGTCTGAACGAACAGCAACAGCAGAACATCCTCGAGGCCCATAAGGAGCTATACCGGCAGTCCGGCTCGCTGCTTGACAAGGCCAAGGCGATGGCGGCTGAGGACGGGATCGATGAAAACGTTCGAGCGATGGTCGATGCGATTATCAATAGCAGCCAGCATCAGTTCGGCAGATACCTGGAAACGTTCAGACATTAATATATTTAGCCCCCACTTTTAGTGGGGGTTTTCTTTATGAAAGAAATTATGGATAAAGTACGTACCGCGGTGATCGGCGCCGGCAAGATGGGGACGATACACGCGAAGGTCTACTCTCAGCTTCCGCAGTGCGATCTGGTCGCCGTGGTCGATATCGACGCCAAGAAAGCCCGGCGTCTGGCCGATCACTACAACTGTCCGGCTTATTCCGCTTGTGAGGACATCCTGGACAAGGTCGATGCCGTCACTATTGCGACGCCGACGGTCACTCATCTGAAGGTGGCGAAGATATTCATCCAGAGCGGGATCGCCGTGCTGGTCGAAAAGCCGCTGGCCGCAAACGTTGGAGAGGGCAAGAAGATCGTCGCCCTCGCCCGAAAGAATGACAGCGTCGTGGCGGTGGGTCATTCCGAGCGATGCAATCCCGTCGCCCAGGCCATCAAGAGGCTCAATATCAAACCGAAGTTCATCGACGCCGACCGCATCAGCCCCTATCCGTTCCGCTCGACGGACGTCGGCGTGGTGCTGGACGTGATGATCCACGACATCGACATTATCCTGTCGCTGGCGGCCAGCAGGATCAAGAAGGTGGATGCCGTTGGCGTCAACGTCGTCGAGGATAAGGAAGACATCTGCAGCGCGAGGATCGTCTTCGAGAACGGCTGCATCGCCAACATCACCGCTTCGCGTCTCGCCCTGAAAACCGAGAGGCGCGTCAGGGTGTTCAGCCGGCAGGCGTATCTGAGCGTCGATTATCTCAAAAAGAGCGGCGTTCTCATTAAAGCCGATCCGAATATCAACGTCCTCAAGTGGATTCATGAGCACAAAGAAGCGGGCGATTTCGACTTGACGAGCGTGAATTGGCCGGACCTGCTGCATATCGAGCAACTCGATATAGACGACAAGGAGCCCATCCGCCTGGAGCAGGAGGCGTTTCTGAAGGCCGTAGCCGATAGATCCTTCAGGCCCGAGGTCAGCGCCGAGGAGGGGCTGGCGGCGCTGGAATGCGCCGAGAAAATTCTTACGTCCATCCGAAAACACAAGTGGCATGAGAAAATCGGTGAGGATACGTAGTTGGTTTATCAGGTTATCAGGTTATCAGGGGATCAGGGTATCAGCAAGTGGCTATCAGGTTATCAGGGGATCAGGAGATCAGGGGATCAGGCGGACCAGACCTGGTGCCGCAATCTCCCTGATACCCTGCGATCCTGATATCCTGCATCCAGATAACCTGTTATCCTGATGCTCTATATAATGTTTAACTCAAGAGGCAATACGTTATGAGAAGAAAACCCTGGATATATGGATTGTTGACGGCTGTCATTGTGATCTGCGGCTGTCCTGAGCAAACGAACAAAAAGCAGCCGGACGAAAAAATGGCTGGATTGGAAAGGAACGCTGTGAACTCGCAAAGCAACGTCGTAAAGCTTCAAACCAGCATGGGCGATATTGTCATTGAGCTTGACCGGCAGGCCGCACCCGTCACGACGGCGAACTTCCTCGAATACGCGCAGTCGGGATTCTACGATGGGACGATCTTCCACAGGGTCATACCGGGCTTTATGATCCAGGGAGGCGGCTTCACGGCAAAATTGGAAAAGAAAGAAACTCGCGATCCGATCATTAACGAAGCCAGGAACGGCCTGAGCAACGTGCGAGGGACTATCGCGATGGCGCGGACCGGCGATCCCAACAGCGCAACCTGCCAGTTCTTTATCAACCACGCGGACAATACTCCCCTGGACTACGCCGATAGCGGCAATCCGGGATACGCCGTATTCGGCAAGGTTATAGAGGGGATGGACGTCGTCGATGCCATCGCCAAGGTCAAGACGACCACGCGGAACGACATGGACGATATCCCCGTCGAGCCCGTTATTATTAAATCCGCAACCGTCATGCCGGAATAAACCTAAGCAATTGACTATTGACTATTTGCATCGTGCGCGATGGGTGGCAGCCTCATCCCGATTGTCGTTCATCGGGATGGGGATGGCGTCTTCCGATCCAGTCTCGAACAAGTCTACGCCTTCAGCTTCAGTTGACTGACTATTTGGTGGGCCAGGCGCGTCGGTTCCGGCAGACGGTATCTCACGGCACAGGTGAGTGTGATTCTTATCGCATCCTCCAACAGGCATTGGTTGCCCACGGAAACAAAGACGGGCTTGACGTTCGCCCGCGTGCGAACGACAGCGCCGATGGTCTCGCTGCTTGTCTGTTGCTTACCCTTCTCATCCCTCAACAAGCTATACGCCCCCTTTTCCAGCGGCGGCTCTTCGTAAAGACCTGTTAACCGACTCTTGGCACAACCGATGGTTGGTCTATCGAAAAAAAGGCCGAGATGAGCCGCCAGGCCGAGCCGGCGGGGATGGGCGACGCCCTGGCCGTCGATGATGAACGCATCGGGGCGCGCTTGGAGCTTTTCGACCGCGTCGATACAAACCGGCGCCTCGCGAAAAGAAAGCAAACCGGGAATATAAGGAAAGCTCACGTCCCGGATCGCACCGACGGTTTCAACCATTTCAAACTCGGGCAAACGCAAGACAATAACAGCAGCCACAATCCTCTGCCCATCCTTACTGAAAGCGCAGTCCAGCCCCGCAATCAACTGCGGCTCTTTCTTTAGTGCCGTAAACTGCACCTCTTGAGCCAGTCTCGTCTGCAACTCTCTGGCCTGCGAGTAAGACAAACCCCAGCGATGCAGCTTCTTCGTTTTCACGGACACTCATTCCAATTGAGCCAGCTTCTGCTCAAGCTCACTGGCCGGTGTAAAATACCACGTCTTGCTAATCTTGCGAACGGTTAAGAGCCCGCGTTTTTCCAAATCGAGTAGATCCGTCCGGGCCGTCTGATAGACGACGTTATGGCTGATCTGGTGCGACTTAAACGTATATCGCTGATGCGGATGCCGAAGCGCATGGCTCATCAGCGCACGCTGACGATGATTAAGTACGATGATACCTCGCAGTTGATTCTCAATCGCCTGGAGTCTCTTCGTCTTTCGTTCCACGTATTCATAAAAAGCGTCAATCGCCCGGCGAATCACGTCGAGGTGATAGATTATGAAGTATGTCAGGTCGTTGTCGTCCGTCTCCGTGTAGAGAAAAGCGCGCGCATATTTGGCCGGCGCTCTGACAATAATCTGTGAGATGGACACAAACTCAAAGAGCCAATACCTGTGCCTGAGTATCAACCAATAGAATAACGCCCTGGCCGTTCTGCCGTTACCGTCAACAAAGGGATGGTCGTGGGCCAGCCAAAAATGCAAAACAACGGCCCGGATGACCGGATGAATAAAGTAATCGGGCGACGTGCCATTAGCAAAAGTGCACATGGTTTCCATTCTATGGGCGAGTTGGTCCGCTGGCGGCGGATCATGAAACACCTCATTATATATATCCATGACACGAATATTTTCGCCGTCGGTTCGGAATCGTCCCGCTGCCGATGCTGTCTCCAGGATCTTTTCCGTGACAAGTTGATGGATATGAAAAACCAGATCTCTGGATAAAGGTTCGTCCTTCAGTTTATTGATGCGTTTCATGGCGGCGAAATTATTGAGGATCATCTGCTCACTCTTGTCAATAGCCGGGCGCCCCGTTCGGATCATTTCCTTCGCCACAAGGTGCGTCGTCGTCGCGCCTTCAAGTTGACTCGAAGTAAAAGCCTCCTGGATCAGGGTATTCACGTAATACCGGTTCTTTGTCTCCGTATTCGTGATGGGTTCGGGCATCTCACAAAAGGCGATGGAAGATTGGTCAATTTTGTGCAGAGTTTCCGTTATGTAATCATTCATCAGAAACCGAAACGGCTTTCGATCTCTGTCCATCAGCGGTAGTTCTTTATACAGACTCTGCCGTTGCTTTTTCGTGGCCAGCCACCATTGCTCGCTCGTCAGGCCTTTGGGCGGGTCATGGTATCGCAGCTTGTCCCAATGAAGGTAGTCATCAGGTTTAGAGCCGGAAATAATATCAAGAAACCCAGCGGTCAGATCCGGATCGGCCTTTATTTGCTGCCATATAGCATCCAAGTCAGGTGGAAATTTCGGTTTTCTCATATCGTTATAAGCATTAGTATCAATAGCTTATGAAAATACTAATTATCTACTAATTTCAAGTAATTAGTATATCAAAATAGACCGCCCCGTCAACTACTAATTTTGAATATTTAGTATTAAATTAGTAAAGCAAAGACATTCCACTTGCTCCAATAATAACGCCGGATTCTCACGAAAACAAGGATATAAGGATATACAGAAACCCGACAAAACACTTGTCGTTTGATTGGGTATCGTGATACAATGTTCCGTTTGTGTTGTTGGTGGACTTTCATCATGGGGTAATGGAAACTAAAACGAGGCAGGATGGCCATACGAACTGAAAAGGCGATCAGGATCACCGGGGCGTCTGAGCATAATCTCAAGAATATCAGCCTGAGCATCCCACGGGATAAGCTGGTGGTTATTACAGGTATCAGCGGATCGGGCAAAAGCTCGCTGGCGTTCGATACGATCTACGCCGAAGGGCGCAGAAAGTACGTCGAATCGCTCAGCACCTACGCCCGTCAGTTTCTCGAACAGATGCAAAAGCCGTCGGTTTCGGAGATTACGGGTCTTCCGCCGACCATCGCCATCGAGCAACGCAGCGCCAGCAGCAATCCCCGCTCGACGGTCGCGACGACTACGGAAATCTATGATTACTTCCGCGTGCTTTTCGCCCGGGTGGGCCAGCCGCACTGCTGGGTCTGCGGCAAAGAAATCACAAGCCAGCACTCCTCCCAGATCGTCGAATCCATCCTTTCCCGGCCGGAGGGCACGAAAATCCAGGTCTGCGCCCCGCTAATCCGCGGTAAAAAGGGCGAGCACAAGGACATTTTCGCCAGCATCCAGCGTGACGGCTTCGTCCGCGTCCGGGTTGACGGCGCGATTTGCGACGTGCGCAGCGTCCCGCCGCTCGATAAGAACAAGAAGCACGATATCGCCGCTGTTGTCGATCGGCTGATTATCAAAGAAGGAGTTCGTGTCCGCCTGGCCGACTCGGTGGAAACGGCCCTGAAGCTGGCCGACGGCATCCTTTTGGTCTTACTGCAAAAACCCGAAGCGGACAAACAGAACGGTGGCGACGGGCGATGGGAAGAAGCTATCTACAGCGAGAAATTCGCCTGTCCCGAGCATCCTCAAGCCAGCCTCGAAGAGCTCTCGCCGAGGCTGTTCAGCTTCAACAGCCCCTACGGCGCCTGCAAGGGCTGTGACGGCCTGGGGACGATCCTTGAGTTCGATCCTGACCTGATCGTGCCCGACAAGAGCGTTTCGCTCGAAAACGGCGCCATCGACGCCTGGCGCAAAGGCGGCAAAAGAATGAACATCTTCTACAACCGCCTGATCAAGCGGTTCTGTAAGAACACGGGCATCAGCAAATCCACTCCGTTCGAGCAAATCCCGGAGCAGTACAAAAAGATTCTGATGAACGGCACGACTGCTGATGATGAGGACAAATACGGCGTGTTTTTTGAAGGCATCATCCCGAACCTCGTCCGGCGGTGGGAGAACACCACCAGCGAGTACGTCAAAACCAGGCTGAGCGGGTATCTCTCGCATCAACCCTGCCGGAGCTGCGAGGGCGCCCGCCTGCGGCCCGAGGCCATCGCCGTCACCGTCGGGGGCAAGAACATCCACCAACTAACGGCCCTAAGCATCGAGAAAGCGCAGAGGTTTTTCGGCAGAATGAAGCTGGACGAAGAAAAGACCCTGATCGCCATGGCGGTGCTCAAAGAGATCAAGGCCCGGCTGAAATTCATGGTAGACGTCGGGCTGGGCTATCTGACGCTGGACCGCACGAGCAGCACCCTGGCCGGCGGCGAAGCCCAGCGAATCCGCCTGGCCACACAGGTCGGCAGCGGCCTGGTCGGGGTCTGCTACGTCCTCGACGAGCCGACTATCGGCCTGCACAAACGCGATAACGACCGCTTGTTAGGCATATTGCAGCGGCTCAGCAAATTGGGCAACACGGTCATCGTGGTCGAGCACGACGAAGATATTATCCGCAGCGCCGATCATATCATCGATATCGGCCCGGCCGCCGGCGCGCACGGCGGCGAACTCGTTGCGCAAGGCACTCTGCTGGACATCATCAATTGTAAAAGCTCGCTGACCGGCCAGTACCTGAGCGGCGAGAAAAGCATCGCACTGCCGTTGGAGAGGAGACGCTACAATCTCAAAAAGAGCGTCGAGGTCAAAGGAGCGGCCGAGAACAACCTCAAGAACATCGACGTCAAATTCCCGCTCGGCGTCTTTACGTGCGTGACCGGCGTCTCCGGCTCCGGCAAGAGCACCTTAGTCAGCGAGATTCTGCTCAAAGCCCTCAAACGCCGGCTCTATCATTCCCGCGAGAAGCCCGGCGCACACAGAAACGTGCTCGGCACGTCATTGATCGACAAGGTCATCGAGATCGACCAGTCGCCCATCGGCAAGACGCCGAGAAGCAACCCGGCCACATACACGGGCGCCTTCGACCTGATCCGCAAGCTGTTCAGCATGACGCGAGAGGCGAAGATCCGGGGCTATAAGCCCGGACGATTCAGCTTCAACGTCAAGGGCGGCCGATGCGAATCGTGCAAGGGCCAGGGCACGAAGAAGATCGAGATGCACTTTTTGCCGGACGTGTACGTCACCTGCCAGAGCTGTAAGGGCACACGATACAACCCGGAGACCCTGGCCGTGACGTACAAGGGCAAAAACATCGCCGACGTGCTTGATATGAGGATCGACGACGCCCTCAATTTCTTCGCCAATTTCCCGGTCATCGTGCGGATTTTGCGGACGCTGGCCGACGTTGGGCTGGGCTACACGCAACTGGGTCAGGCCTCGACCACCCTGTCCGGCGGCGAAGCCCAGCGGGTCAAGCTCTCCGCCGAGCTGGGCAAAGCGGCGACGGGGCACACGCTGTACATCCTCGATGAGCCGACCACCGGACTGCACTTTGCCGATATTCACAACCTTCTGAACGTGCTCCAGCGGCTGACGGATTGCGGCAATACCGTCGTTGTCATCGAACATAACCTTGATGTGATCAAGATAGCGGATTATATTATAGACCTCGGCCCCGAAGGCGGAGAAGCCGGCGGCACGATTGTAGCGGCCGGCTCGCCCGAGGAGATTATAAAAAATAAGAACAGCTTTACGGCCAGGTTCCTGAAAGACAAACTCGCAGAGGCCAAAACATGAGTAATCCTATATGGGAATTTCGACTGCGTACCATTGACGATCTGGAGCAGATGAACAACAGGCTGGGCCTGGCCGTTCAAGCCCGCCACAACGTCTCGATCTTAGCCGAGCCCGTCCAGGCGGGAGACCTGGTGATCCCGAACTCGCTGGCGGTGCACCCGATGGAGGGGTGCGACGGCGATTCACTGGGACGGCCCGGAAAGCTCACACTCCGGCGCTACGAGAGATTCGCCGCCGGCGGAGCGGGCCTGATCTGGGCCGAAGCGACCGCCGTCGTCCCCGAAGGCAGAGCGAATCCGAGGCAGCTCTGGATTCATGCCAAAAGCAAGGATAGCTTTGCCGCGATGGTCAAGATGATGCGTCGGGCGGCCGCCGAGAGTATGGGACCGGGCCATAAGCCCGTCATCGTGCTGCAATTGACCCATTCGGGCCGATACAGCAAGCCGGAGGGCATCGCCAAGCCGATGATCCCTCAGCGTGATCCATACCGCGATCCACTCATCCCTCAGCGAGACCCTGATCCGGACGCTAAGAGCAGGATACCGGAGGATTGGCCGCTTGTGACGGATGACTATCTCGACCAGCTTCAGGATGCCTACGTCGAAGCGGCAAGAATCGCGTTCGACATCGGATTCGACGCCGTCGATATCAAGTCGTGTCACGGGTATCTCATCAACGAGCTTCTCGGCTGCCGGGGCAGAGAGGGCAAATACGGCGGCGCCTTCGAGAACCGAACTCGATTTCCGCTGGAAGTTATCGACAAAATCCACAGAGAGCTTGGCGAGGACGCCACGGTGGCGACCCGGCTCGGGGTTTACGACGCGATTCCTTACCCTTATGGCTGGGCCGTTGACAAGGACGACTACACCAAACCCGATCTGCAAGAGCCGAAGAAGCTGATCGGGCTTTTACAGCAGCGCGGCGTTCGCCTGATTAACGTCACCATCGCCAATCCGTATTACAATCCCCACGTGGGCCGGCCGTTCAATGAGCCGATCGTGGGCGGGTACGAAGAGCCGGAGCATCCGCTCGCGGGCGTCAACCGGCTTGTCAACATTGTGGGCGAGATACAAAAAGAATTTCCAAAAATCGCTATTGTCGGCACGGGTTATAGCTGGCTTCGGACTCTCTTTGCCAACGTCGCTGCAGCCAACAAAGCCAATGGCCTGATGACCCTGGCGGGCGGCGGACGCATGGCGTTCGCCTATCCCGATTTCGCCAAGGACATCATCACCAAAGGGCGAATGTCCCCGGAGAAGGTCTGCATCGCCTGCAGCGCCTGCACGCAGATCATGCGTGACGCCGGGACGACCGGCTGCGTCGTGCGGGACAACGAGGTGTATGGGCCGATCTTCGAGCGCGGCCGGATGAGCGATAAAGAGAACCTGGCCCGGTTGGCCTCCGCGTGCCGCAAGTGTCAGGAGCCAACGTGCCAGTTGGCGTGCCCGGCGAACGTGAATATTCCGAAATTCATCAGCCAGTTTCTGGACGGCCGGGATAGGGACGCCTACGAAACGCTCAGAGAGACGAACATATTCCCGGAAATCTGCGCCTGGCTGTGCCCGGTCGAGCAACAATGTGAAGGCCACTGTTTGCAGAGCTTCATCGGCGATATGCCCGTACCCATCGCCGAGATACAAATGCACTTAGCGGTTCAAGCCAACAAGAACGGCTGGTCGAGACTACACGTCCCGCCGGAGAGCACCGGCCAAAACGTCGCCGTGATCGGCGCCGGCCCCGCCGGTTTGGCCTGTTCGGCCAAGCTGCTCGAAGCGGGACATACGGTGACCCTCTTCGACGCAAGCACGGAATTCGGCGGCATGATCGCCTCGGTCATCCCCCCGGAAAGACAGAGCAACTCGCTCAGGAATGAAATCGCCGCGGTTTTCGCCGACGTGCCGAAGGATCGAATGATCCTCCGTTTAGGCAAGCAGCTCAATCCCGGTTTCAACCTGGATCACATCATCAAGGAAGGATTCGACGCCGTGTTTGTCGGCATGGGCCTACCGAAATCCATCAGCATCAGTGACGAGAGCCTCGAAGGTTTATGGAGTGCGATGGACTTCCTTTCGGTAGCAAAAAAGTCGGATGGCCTGAACCTCGAAGGCAAGCGCGTGGCCGCGATCGGCGGGGGCAATACCGCGATGGACGTCGCCACCACGGCCAAGCGGCTCGGCGCCAAGGACGTTTACCTCATTTACCGCCGCTCCTTCAGGGAGATGCCGGCCTGGAGCGCCGAACGCGACAGAGCGATGAATAACGGCGTGCACTTTGTAATTTTGACTCAACCGCTCGGCTTTCGCTCCATCAGCGGCAAGCTGACGGGAATTAAGGTCTGCCCGACACGATTGGGCGAGCCGGACATTTCAGGACGCCGAAGTCCCGAACGGATCGAGACGATCGCTTATGAGCTCGATATGGACGTTGTCGTGGAGTCGATAGGCCAGGCGCCGCCGGAACAGATCGCCGAAATCCTGCCGGGTATCACGCTCAGGGACGGCCTGATCCAAACCAGGCAAGGCTCATCGGCGACGTCGAGGCCGGGCGTATTCGCCGGCGGCGACCTTGTCCGAGGCGCCTCGACGGTCGTTGCCGCCGTGGCGGACGGGACGGCGGCCGCGAGAGGAATGAACGAATTTCTCAGACAAGAACAATAGAAGAGGATTCTGAAAATGGCAGAGCGACCCGTAGCAATCGTCACCGGCGCAAGCCGCGGCATCGGAAAAGGGATCGCCAGGGAATTAGCCTCATTGGGTTATGACCTTGTGATTAACCACTTCGATTTTACGAACGAAGGCAAGCCGGATGAATCGCGTGCGGCCGAAACGCAAAAGGAAATCAAGGCCCTCGGCGCCGAATGTGAGAGTCTGCGAGGGGACGTCAGCCGGGCTGAGGACCGCGACAGCCTGATTGCGCTGACCAAGAGTAAGTTCGGCCGATGCGACATGCTGGTCAATAACGCGGGCGTGGCCCCGTCGAAGCGATTGGACCTTCTTGAGGCCACCGAAGAGAGCTTCGAGCGGGTGATGAGTATCAATCTCAAGGGACCGTACTTCCTGACCCAGAAAGTGGCGAACTGGATGGTCGAGCAGAAGAAAGCTCATCCCGAGCGGGCGTTTCGAATTGTCAATACAAGCTCCATCTCGGCCTATACCAGCTCGCCGACGCGCGGCGAATACTGCCTCAGCAAGGCGGGCGTCAGCATGATGACGGCGCTGTACGCGGACCGATTGGCCGAATACGGCATCGGCGTCTTCGAGATTCGGCCCGGCATCATTGCTACGGATATGACCAGCGTCGTCAAAGATAAGTACGACAAGATGATTGCCGAGGGCTTGACGCCGATCAAACGCTGGGGCCTGCCGGAAGATATCGGCAAGGCCGTCGGCGCTATTGCCGAGGGCCGGCTTGATTTCTCGACGGGCCAGGTCATTAACGTAGACGGCGGATTTCACCTGAGAAGACTATAAAAATAAGCACGAAACACGAAATCCGAAACCTGTCCTGAGCGAAGTCGAATGGATTCGAAACAATATCGAATGTTCTAAATTAAAATGTCCCAAACGGCGGAGCCGCTCGTCGTGTTTTGGACATTCGTGCTTTGGATTTTGAATTTGTTTCAGATTTGAGCATTTAGACGATCACGAGGGGTATATGGATATTACAAGCGTTATCACTACATTGTTAAGAGATGGTTTTATTCTGGTTTTCAACCAGGACAAGCTCGACGTTGTTAAAACCGCCGAAGCGCTGATGAAGGCGGGCGTCAATAACATGGAGGTAACGTTCCGAATCAAGCAGCCTCTGGAGAAGCTTGGTCAGCTGCGTAAGGAGCTGCCCGATTTCGCGACGGGCGCCGCCAGCCTCATCGACGCGCCCGGAATGTTGGAGGTATACAACAAGGCCCATCCGAAGGACCCGCTGCCTCCTCTCGATCAGGTGGTGGAGGCCGGGGCGTGCTATCTTGTCTCGGCGGTGAACTTTAGCGACGCCGGCTTCGAGAAGTACGCCGGACGGATTCCCATGATTCCCGGATGCGGCAGCGCCAGCGAAATCGTCAGCCAGTTCTCCAAAGGAGCGAACCTCTGCAAGATATTCCCGGCCAAGGAGCTTGGCGGCCCGGCCTTTGTCAAGGCCATCGACCCGGCGATTCACAAGACCATCAGCCTCGTGCCCACGGGCGGGACGAACGCCGCCAACATTCCGGACTACCTCGATGCGGGAGTCCTGGTCCTGGGCGGCTCTTTCAGTATGATTGAAAAAGCTACATTGAAGAAAATCATCAATGAACAAGACTACGACCTCCTGGCGGAAGAGCTTACAAAGGTCAAGCAGCTCATCGACAAGGTCCGTGCGGAGAAATATCCCGACCTCGATTTTACCTCCGCGTCACTCGAACAGATCAGCCGGACCACCGGGAGAAATTTCAATACGAATTGATTGTCTTTGTCATTCCCGCGAAAGCGGGAATCCAGATCTCGCGACGGTTCTGGATTCCTGTTTTCACAGGAATGACAACCGGAACTGACCACATGGAACAGAACGATACGTTGAAAAGAATACTTACGGCCGTCGTCGTCTTGTCATTGATGGAGGCGTCGCTTTGCCGGAGCGCCGAAGCAACTTCTGAACCGTTGGCCCTTAATACAAAAGACTGCGGTTATCGCGGTATATGGTATATGAATCAGCCGTCAG
>Ga0154804_1295_pt5 | contig 12230 bp, 4 predicted proteins | sample Rifle2008BG16ft_FD_105812 | JGI IMG/M metagenome (GOLD analysis project Ga0154804, IMG submission 105812) | Planctomycetes bacterium RBG_16_55_9 | reverse complement strand
GGAGCCTGCCCTGAGCGTAGCCGAACGGGCTCGCAATGACAGCTTCGCAGTCACTTTAGTTCACTTTAGTCACTTTAGCTCACTTTAGGCACTCCGAAGGGACGAATTATGACGACGCAAGAGACGATTGATTTGTTCGATAAATACGTGATCGCCAATTACGGCCGGCTGCCGCGGGTCATCGTCAAGGGCGAAGGTTGCTACCTCTACGACGCCGACGGCAACAAGATACTGGACATGTTTCCCGGCTGGGCCGTCAGCGGGTTAGGCCATTGCCATCCGAAGGTCGTCGAGGCGTTGCGCAAGCAGGCCGGCCAGCTTCTCCATATCGACAACACGTTCTACTCCGAGCCGCAGGGCACGCTGGCCAAGTTGTTAAGCGAGCGGGCGTTTGGCGGCAAGTGCTTCTTCTGCAACAGCGGCGCCGAGGCCAACGAAGCGGCATTGAAACTGGCGCGGCTGCACACGGCCGCGGAAAAATACAAATTCATCACCGCCGAGGGCAGCTTCCACGGGCGGACCTTCGCCACGGTGACGGCCACCGCTCAGCCGAAGTATCACGAGGGCTTCCTGCCGTTGCTGCCGGGCTTTGTCTATGTGCCCTTCAATGACGTGGCCGCGCTGGAGTCGGCCTTTAGCGACGAAGTCGCCGCCGTCATGATCGAGCCCATCCAGGGCGAAGGCGGAATCAACGTCGCCAGCGCCGAATACTTGCAAACAATACGCCGGCTTTGCGATGAAAAGGGCGCCGTGATGATCCTGGACGAAGTGCAGACCGGGATCGGAAGGACCGGTAAATGGTTCGGATACCAGCATTTCGACGTCGAGCCGGACATCATCACGATGGCCAAGGCCCTCGGAGGCGGCGTCGCCATTGGCGCGATGATGGCCAGGGCGGAAATCGCCGCCTCGCTCGTGCCCGGCAAGCACGCCTCGACCTTCGGCGGAAACTGCCTGGCGTGCGCCGCCGGTATCGCGGTCATTGAGGCGATAGAGGAAGGCAAGCTCTTGGAGAACGCCGCTGAGCTCGGCCGCTACGCAAAGGACAAGCTCGAACAGTTGAAGAAGAAACATAGCATTATCGACAGTGTTCGCGGCATCGGCCTGATGATCGGCATCCAACTGACCGGCCCGGGCAAGACCATCGTCGGCAAGTGCCTGGAGAAAGGTCTGCGAATCAATTGCACGAGCGACACAGTTCTGCGATTTATGCCGCCCATGATTGCCACCGAGAGCCATATCGACGAGGCGATTGATATTCTCGACGCTGTTTTGACTGAAAGGTAACAGCCACGAAGACATGAAGGCACAAAGCCACAAAGAAATTTATGATTTATAATTTACTATTGCGGCTGCCGCCGAAGCGATCTCTCTAAATCATAAATTAATAATCCTTTTGTGTCTTGGTGCCTTTGTGGCTAAAGGTGAGTAAAAATGAAAGACTTTCTTTCCATCATGGACTGCCCGGTGGAGCTGCTCGATGAGCTGCTCCAGATCAGCGCCCGGCTCAAGAGTCTGTACGGCGCCGGCGGCAATGACCTGTGTCTTTGCGGCCAGACGCTGGCTATGCTCTTCGAGAAACCCAGCCTGCGAACCCGACTTAGTTTCCAGGTAGCCATGACGGACCTCGGGGGCAATGTGATCTACATTAAGCCCGAGGACATTGGCGGCATCGGAAAGCGCGAGCCGGTCAAAGATATCGCCAGGGTCCTGAGCCGATACGTCGATGGGATCATGGCCCGCACCTTCGAGCACGCCACCGTCACGGAGCTGGCCCAATACGCGACCGTGCCCGTGATAAACGCCCTGACGGACTGGTCCCACCCGTGCCAGGCGATGGCCGACGTGCTGACCATTCAGGAGCATTGCGGCAGGATCGAAGGCGTGAACATTGCGTTCATCGGCGACGGCAACAACGTCGCCCGCTCGCTGGCCCATGCCAGCGCAAAGCTGGGCATGAAACTAACGGTCGCTTCGCCGACCGGCTACGAGCTCAGCGCCGAGACCATCCAGCAAGTTAATCAAGCCGCGCCCGATTGCGTCCGCCAGATAAGCGATCCGCACAGCGCCGTGCGTGACGCCGACGTCATTTATACCGATACCTGGGTCAGTATGGGACAGGAGCAGGAAAAACAAAAACGCCAAGCGGATTTTGCCGGTTTTCAGGTCAACGCCGCCTTAGTCAAATCCGCGCCGGCTCACGTCAAGATTATGCACTGTTTGCCGGCGTATCGCGGCTACGAGATCACCGATGAGGTGGTCGAATCAGCCGGCTCGATCATCTTCGATCAGGCCGAAAATCGCCTGCATTTCCAGCGGGCGCTGCTGAAAAAGCTCTTGCAAAAGTGAACCGAGGCGGCTAAAGTGTGTCAGTGCCGATCCCAACTTTAGGCACTATGTGTTATTTGGGGCGATTAGCTCAGCTGGTAGAGCAGCTGACTCTTAATCAGCGGGTCACAGGTTCGAATCCTGTATCGCCCATTACCCACTCACCCGAAAGGGGTACATTGGCTTCGTTTTTCCGATGGGTCACGAATCAACCCTCATCGACCCGAGAATAGTGCCTGTTTTTAGGCATTTTTCCTCATTTTTTATGCAAAAACTGGTTTTTTTTGTACATTCATGTACATTCATGTGAATTTATGTAAATTTATGAACGTTTTCGTGCTCTTTTGAGCGGACTTATTGCAAAGGAGGCCTGCTGAGTTCATCTGACGGCGAACAAGAAAATTGGGTTTGTTTTTTCAAATCAGCCATGAATTTCATTACCTTCTCGAAGCCTTTCGTTGCGAGGTTGAGGCAAGGTAGTGGATTAAGTAGCATGGGCATCTCGCCCATGAGTATCACGGGCGTCCCGCCCGTGAAGGCAGGGCCAGGATAAATCTGCGACGCATGGGCAAGATGCCCATGCTACGAATTACTCCATAACCCCATCCCCACTACCTGATTTATTCTCTACCCCTTTTGGAGTAAGTTGGCTTTGTTTTTCATAAACCGCTGATGAACTAAGTTGGCTTTGTTTTTCATAAACCGCTGATGAACGCGGATTTTGATTTCACCACGAAGACCCGAAGGGCGCGAAGAAATAGTCAATAGAAAATAGTAAATAGCCAATGAGAAAGTTTTCTGCCTTCTGCATCCTAAATACTAAGGCGCTCTAACAAAACCAAACTTGTCCTTTCGAGCCCATTCGGCTGTGCTCAGGGTAAACTCCGTCGAGAAATCTACTGAAATAGCCCCACAGAGCGGTTCCTTATTTTTTAAGTTTGGTTTTGTTAGAGCCTCTTAAATACCATTCACTACGATCTAATTAGTATGTTAGATGTATATTATACTAATATCAGTTCCCGGGTCAAGTGAAAAATTTATTATTTAGCCACAAAGGCACGAAGATGTGGCCGGGCAGATACTATAGACCAACGGCTAACGACCAATTTTTGCCACAGGGGGCACAGAGCGCACAGAGAATTATTCGTGTCCATTCGTGTGAATTCCCATTCGACTGCGCTCAGGGCAGGCTGTGGTAAAAATCTCCCTTTTTCGCAAAAATCGGCAAAAATTCTCGCTCGGAGTGCCAGAATCTGTCACACCCCGGCAAAATTTCTCAAAATTTGACTTATCAGACCAGCCGGAATGGACGTTAATTGGAAGGGTGAATGGTCGTTGGTTGTTGGTCGTTCGTCTTTGGTCATTAGTCTTTCGTCTAAGGGAGAATCTGGTTGATTTTCTTTCGGTCGGGTGCTAAATTCAATCGCATAGGGTCAGCGAGTCGAAGAGGTAGTTTTGATGAAATACCGAAATGGCGAAGAAGTAAAAGCGGTTGCAGATAGCACTTCGATAAGTCAGATAAAATGCATTAATCAATAAGGAAAACATGAAGTACCCGTGGAGACGATTTTGGTGTCCGCGTGAAGGCGTGATGAATCTCTCTGATGGAGGCTTTCTCTATGACCCTGAGGGCGAGCATGCTGAGTGGATTCAGTCAGACGTTGTGCCATTCGAAAAGATAACGCACATACCCTGCCTTGCGTTATTGGGTGAGCCGGGAATTGGCAAGTCCACGGCTATGGAAGACCTGAAGTCATCCTCACAGGAATCCATTACGTCTTCAGGTAACGGTCTTCTCTATCTAAATCTTAACGAATATGGAGAGGAGAACCGACTGATTGATGACCTTTTTCGCTGCGAGATGTTTTTAAAGTGGAAGCAGGGTAATCACCAAATCCTTCACCTATTTCTGGACAGTCTTGATGAATGTCACATTCAAATCCCTCATGTGGCGACCATATTGATCAACCATTTTCGTGTAATCTCCGAAAACTTGGGCCGACTGCATCTACGCATTGTTTGCCGAACCGCTGAATGGCCAGCCACTTTGGAGCAATCGCTGCCAGAGCTATGGGGGAAGGATAGGTTTGGCGTGTACGAGTTGTGTCCGCTTCGCAGAAAGGATGTCCAGGAAGCCTTGCGGATGGAGTGCATTGACGCTGACAAATTCAGAGCGGAGATAGAGAGAACTGAGTCCGTAGCCTTTGCTTTCAAGCCGGCAACTCTGCGCTTTCTTATTTCGGTCTTTCGAAGCGAGAAACGACTCCCAGATACACGTACCGAACTGTATGAAAAGGGGTGCAGGATCCTGTGTGAGGAATTGAATCCCAGTCGTCTGGACCTTCGGGCGGTAGGAGGTGCTGGGGTACTTTCTGCTGAAGAGCGATTAGACGTCGCGTCTCGAATTGCCGCAGTGAACATTTTTTGCCGAAAAACCAGGATATTCACGGACACACCCGTTGGGCCGCTGGTTACGGAACAAATAACGGTCTCAGAGCTGGAAGGAGTCGAGGCAGTATCGCCAACGAGACAACGGGCAGTATCAGCAGCTCATATCAGAGAGACCTTGGGAACGGGCTTGTTCTCCTCTCGGGGGGCCAGCCTGATGGGTTTTGCGCATCAGACTTATGCGGAATTTCTTGCTTCCCGATACCTGCGTTTACATGATATTCCAGCCAAGAAGATACTAGCGATTCTTCGGCATTCGGGGGACTCTGAAGCACACATCGTACCCCAGCTTTATGAGACTGCTGCATGGATTGCAAGCCAGAAACCGGAAATGTTTGCTGCAATCGCGCGTAATGAGCCACAGGTTTTACTACGTTGTGACGAGGGTGCTCTGTCGGCAGAACAGCGCGCTATACTGACTCAATCATATCTTGAAGCACTTAATGATGTCCGGACTGATACTCGTGACTGGGTTCTTTATCATCACTACCATAAGTTATTCCATCCAGGAATCCATGACCAATTGTGTCCCTGGATAACCGATGATACTAAGAATGTAGATGCCAGACATGCGGCCATTGATATAGCCGAGGCATGTAAAGTAACAAGTCTCCAAACAATCCTCGCAGACCTTGCCCTGAATGAAAATGAAACGGAGTATCTCCGCAGCAATGCCGCGCATGCTATCGCTAGAATCGGCGATTCTGAGACCCGACAGCGCCTCCGCCCCTTAGCTTTCGGCCGATCCGGTCCAGATCTGGAAGACCAACTAAAAGGCAATGCACTGCGAGCTCTTTGGCCGGACATAATCAGTGCAGAGGAGCTCTTCGCTCAACTTGAACCCCCGAAGCGACAGAGTTTCTTTGGGGCGTATCATCATTTCGTAGAGTACGAACTCACCAAACACATTGACATCTCGAGTCTCCCCTATGCTCTACAATGGCTGGAAGGACATGCCCAAAATCTCGAACTTGGCTTCCCTTTTGAAACTTTAGCTGATGACATCATGATAGCTGCCTGGCGACATATGGAAGATCCAAATGTCCTCAACAGGCTTGCGAGCGCCTCTATCAAAATCCTGGAGTGCCACCATTACTTGGTGGCAAACAAGGAAAAGCGAAGTGAGAATGAGAGCTTGTTCGATGATGTAACGAAGCGCCGAAGGCTTTCCAAGGCGATAGTTGAAAAGGGATTAAACACCAAACGCGCTTATTTACTTGGAGGCGGCTGGGGCTCACCCCGTCTTCTGAACGACGGTGACTTTGAATGGTGTGTTCAGGAACTCAATGCGTCTATATTGCAGTCCACAGAGTCAACATGGGCATCGCTGGTATGGACATTGTTCAGATGGACTGAGCCTTCTGGTCGGATGCTGAACGTACTCGTGGATGCACGTGCGAAATCAGCTAAACTCAAAGAAGAGTCTGCTTCCTTTTTCACGCCTGTACCATTGAATTCAGAGCAAGCTAAAAAGATGCGAAATGATTATGAGCAATCTCAAAGATGGCAGCAGAAGAAAGAGCCGAAGCTGTTGGAGTGGCTGCCCAAAGACCGCATCCAAAATCGGTTAAGACACTTCGAGGAGGGTAAATTGGATGCTTGGTGGGTACTGTTGCGTGAGATGACGCTGGAGGACACAAGTGAAAAATATGAGCACTTGTTCGAACCCGATATCAGAAAGCTTCCTGGATGGATGAATTCCGATTTAAATACCCGAAATAGAATTTTAGATGCGGCAGAAAGTTATTTGAGTTCAAAATGTTTATTCGACCGAACAAGACTGTTAGATGGTTCTGCAGATGAACAAGACATTGCTGGATACAAGGCGTTTCTCTTGCTGATGAACGAACGACCGGAAAATCTGCTAAGTCTGTCCGAAGATGTCTGGACCTACTGGGCTCCAATATTCTTTGGGCCGTTTGGCTATAATGGGAATAGCGAATTTCAGAAGATATTAATCTCCATGGCTTACGAAAAGGCGCCCGAGAGTGTCATAACTCGCCTCAAAGAAATTATCCAACACGAAATCGGGAAGGAGGATCACTATATCTCGGTATTGGAACTAGTCGAAAATATCTGGGATCAGCACATTTCCAGTACTGTTTTCAGTATGTTAGAGGAGGCTCAAGTCAAGCCGTCTTGTTGGGGACGGATTCTTCATGCTTTACTGAAACATGGCGATGAGAGTGCGTTTTCGTTAGCGGAAGACAGGCTTTCACTACCGCTACCACAAGCCGAAAGTGACCGTACAATAGCATTGCAAGCCGCTTTGGTAATGATGCAGTCAAAAGATGACGCCGCATGGCCGATTATCTGGCCCGTCCTCCAAGCAGAACAGCAGTTTGGACGAGAAGTCATACTGGAACTGGCAGGAAACCTAAGCCATGACTACGCTGGATTCTTTTCCAGACTTTCTGAGAATCAGATTGCGGATTTATATATCTGGCTTGTTCAACAGTTTCCATATTCTGAAGATCGTCGTTACGACGGTGATTACTCACCCACCAATGAGGATTATGCTCGCGATATGCGTCGGGCTGCACTTAACGCTTTGGAAAAAGGGGGGACCCCGGAATCATTTCAAGCGGTTCAACGTATTTCTGAGACCCTTACTGAGTTAAACTGGCTAAAAAATGTTTTGTTGGAAGCGAGGAAGAATACACTCCAGACGACTTGGCGGCCGCTTGAACCGAAAGAATTTCTTGAAATAACATCAAAGCCAGAATCGGTTTTAGTCAGAAACGCGACGGAACTTCAAGAGGCACTTGTTGAAGCGCTTGGAGCATTGGAGAGCTTACTCCAAGGTAAATACGCTGCACCGGATTTGTGGGATAAGCAAAGCAAAGAGAGGTTCCGTCCTAAGGATGAGAACCACTTTTCTGACTGGATTGCACGAAATCTTGAGCCTGAATTGAAGAAGCGTGGAATTGTAGTGGCAAGAGAAGTGCAAACACGGCGAGGTGAGAAGACCGACATTCATGTGACTGCCATCGTTTCGGGACTTGCAGTAGAAACCTATGATCAGGTACGTGTCATCATTGAAGCGAAGGGTTGCTGGCATCCAGAACTAAAGTCGGCAATGAAAAGCCAACTTGTGGACCGCTACCTCAAAGATAATAAATGTAACCACGGCATATATCTTGTGGGTTGGTATGCATGTGCCCAGTGGGAGGAAGAGGACCGACGGAAAACCGCCACTCCGAACTGGTCATTTCAAAAAGCGAGAGAATTCTTTGAAGACCAAGCTCAGGAGTTATCAGCGGGTGGGTACTGTATCCGAGCCGTAGTCTTAAACACTGCTTTGCGATAAGTGACATATCAGTGGCAAGAATCCGCGCTAATCCGCGGTTGAGATTAGTCGTTAGTCGTTTCGACTCGGCTCAATGCTGGATTTCGCAGGTAGCTCTTGACAGATCAAAGCAATTCTGGCAATATATAAAGACCGAACTTGAAAAGAAGAACCGCTCCGCGGAGTTATTTTGATAGATTCCTCGACGGAGTTTACCCCTTCGACAGGCTCAGAGCTTGCCCTGAGCGTAGTCGAACGGGGCAGGCTCTGAGCAAGGTCGAACGGCAGTCAATCCCAAAAGGCGTCAGGAATACGGTTGATTTTGAAAGCACTTTCAACATCCGCGAGAGCTATCAACACGGTCTTTTGATATGAATGAGATGAAGCCCTTTGGGGATATCATAAGGCCCTTGCCTTACTCGTAAGCACATACATACACGGCATCAGGAACAAAGCCACCAGAATCTCCATCCCCAGTCCACCGATAGCGGCGACTGCCATCGGCTGGAGCATGTCACCGCCTTCTTCCAGATTCAATGCCAGGGGCAGAAATCCTATCATGGTTGTCACCGTAGTCATGATTCTGGGACGCAGCCTTATCTTTGCAGCGTCCATCCCCGCCCGTTGCGGTGTCAAACCCTGCTGCTCTTGAAGCTCGCCTGCATAGGTCAAGAGCAAGACACCGTCGTTGACTGTCGCCGCCACCACGACCAGGACGCCAATGATGACCGTCGCCCCCAAAGGCAGATGGGTGCAATACATGAGAAATACTGCGCCGGCCAAACAGAACGGCACGCCGCCCAAAATAATTCCGGGCAGCTTGAGGCTATTAAACTGAACCGTGAGAACGATGAAGGAAAAAAAGATCGCAAAAGCGAGCACCGCCAGCACCGTATCCTTCATGTCGGCCATCATCTCGGCCTTTCCCCCGAAGTCGAATTCATAACCCGCGGGTCTGTCGATTCCGGCCAATGCCGCTCGAAGCTCACCGACCGCACCTGCCAAATCACCACCGGTAATATCCGCTTCCACGGTGATCTGCTTGATCTGGTTTTTTCGTATGATTTCCACCGGCCCGGACGCTTGAACGACCGCAGCGATGTCCCGCAAACGGAGGCAATCGCCTTGAGCGCAGGTGAGTGCCAGATTCTCAACGTCTTGCCGGGCGGTCATCCGATTCTCCGGAACCAGAATCCGAATATCGTAATATTCCTGCCCTTCACGGAAACGCGTGGCCACCGCTCCGGTAATCATCGAGCGCAGCGACGTTGCCACGTCGGAAACCGACACACCAAGCTCGGCGGCCTTTACGCGATCTATCTTGACCTGATACTCGGGCTTGGACAGATCCATAGAGAGCAGCACATTTTGGAAATGATCCACGTCTGCGATAGTCTGGGTTGTCCGGCTCGCCAAAGCGGCGAGTGTATCCATATCCTGCCCTCGAATCTGCACGATAATATCCGAGGCCTGCATGCCGTGTATGCCCTTGATAGGCATTTGTCTGACCATGGCCTGGCCGCCAGGGGGCCGGAGCTTGCTGACGAGTTTGCGAAGATCGGTAACGTATTCTTCGGTGCTGATATTTCTCGATGCTTTGGGCACAAGTTGAATGTCCACCTCGCCTTCATTGGCGATTTCGTAAGTGGTGAGTCCCTTCACCTGTCCTCCCGCGAGGGCAAATGTGCTTTGTATCAACGGGTCCCCCGTGATTTGCTTTTCAATTCTGCGAAGCGCCTGGTCCGTCTGGTGCACAGAAGCGCCGGTGGGCATTTTAACCTTGACCATGACACGTCCATCATCGATCAAAGGCAGGAATTCACCGCCCAGCCGCCCCAACAGTCTGAACGCCCCGAAAAGCGTCAGGAGAAAAATCGCCATGGCTAACCATCGCCATTGAATGATCCGTTCCAGCACCCAACCGTATCCGTCCGTGAATCGGGCGAATAGACGTTCGAACCAGCCGGATTGACGGTTCGATCGGCTTGCGCTGAACAGGATTGCCGTAATCATCGGGGTCACCGATACAGCCACGGCGAGACTGATAACAACGATGCCCGCGATGACCAGGATCAGTTCTCGAAAGAGCAGACTGGTCAAACCCGGCACAAGTAGAAACGGGACAAACAGGGCCAGAAACGACAGGGTGGCGGCTACGAGTGCCGGTCCGACTTCGGTTGTTGCATCTACGGCACGTCCGGCCGAGTCCGTTTCAGGTTGTTCTCGACGCAACCGTGAAATGTTCTCAACGACAACGGTGGAATTATCCAACACCACGCCGATGGCGACGACAAGCCCGCCGAGAGAGAAAATATTAAGTGAGAAGCCGGCGAGTTTCATCAGGCCGAAATTAAGCACCAGCGTCAGCGGCAGGGCGATGATCATCACCAAAACCTGCCTTACACTGCCAAGAAACATGTAAACCACAATCACCAGCAATACCGCCGCTGCAATCGCCGCGTTGCGCACACCCGTTAGCGCCTGTTTCACGTAAACCGCCTGGTCTTCCACGTAGTCCAGATGGAGCCCTTCCGGAAGCGTCGGTTTCAACTCGTGTAGAAGCTGATTGACCGCCTCAGCCACTTGCACGGTGTTGGCTTCGGCTTCTTTCAGTACCGAAACTTTGACACATTCGGTCCCGTTGAAGCGGGTCATTACTCGCACGTCCTCGTGGGCGTCGATCACCTCGGCGATGTCCCGCAGGTAAACTTTTTGGTGCTCATCCGCCGCGATGACAACGTTGCGAATATCATCGAGACTTGAAAACTCGCCCAGGGTACGAGCGATAATCTCTTTGGGGCCGACCGTGACCCGGCCGCCGGTTAGCTCGACATTTTCTGAGGCGATCCGCTTGATAACCGCATCCAGAGAAAGCTTGTGTTTTTCCATCGTTGGGGGATCAAGCAGGATTCGAATCTCACGCTCGAGGCCGCCGATGATTTCCGTTCCCGCTACGCCCCGGACCGCAAGGATGCGATCCTGCAGCCAGTTGTCGGCCCAATCCCGCAGCTTCACCGGACCCCACTGGTCAGAACTGACCGTCAATTGCATCACCGGGAGCTGGGAAGGATCGGCTTTATATACGTAAGGAGCCTCGACGTCCTCGGGCAGTTGCCGTTGGGCGCGGGTCAATGCGGCCAGGACGTCCTGAAATGCGATGTCGATATCGGCGCCGTACTCAAAATGTACGTCCAGCGCATACAGCCCCTCCACTGAAGAGGATTCGAGATAATCCAAGCGGTCTACCGTGGCCATGAGGCGTTCGACGGGATCGGCGATATCTGTGTCGATTTCCTCCGGGGTGGCTCCCGGCCATTGGATCTGCACCTTGACGAGCGGATAGGTGACGTTGGGCAGATAATCCACCGGAAGCCGCCAAAGACCATAGAGTCCAAGAACGGCCAGCGCGACAACGATGGCGCTGGCGGCCAGGCGGCGGTGAACAGCGTAGCAGGTTAGCTTCATTGCCGGTGGCCTCCCCCCTTCATTCCCTGTTTAGCGGGTTCAACCGCCATGTTTCGATTCTTTTGGTCACCTGATTTCTCTCCTGCCGAAAGGCTCACGGCTACCCCGTCTTTGAGTTTCTCGTTACCGGCGACGATGACCTTGTCGCCGGGATGGACGCCCGTGATAATCTGAATGTGGTTGCCTTCCTCAATGCCGGTTTCGACCGGCCGTGCGAGGGCCTTGCCGTCTTCCACAACGAAGACCACGGGACCCTTCGGCGTCGTGACAAGTGCTTGCCCAGGCACGATAACAGCCTCATTCACAGTCTTCAGCAGAACTTTCAAACGGGCGAACATTCCCGGCAGAAGAAGAACGGGCTTATCCAAAACAATCTCCACTGTCCGGGTTCGCAAACACGGATCAAGATACGGGTAAATCCGTTCAATCCTGCCTTTGATAATGTCACCAGAGTAGGCGTCCAGTCTCACATCGACCTGCAAGCCTGTGGCGATCATGGCGGCGTGTTTTTCAGGGACAGCCGCACGAATCACCAGGCTTGCCGGATCGTACATTTCCAGTAATGACGCACGGGGCGAGACGAACTCACCGTCTTTGACGAGCAAGCGTGAGACCACCCCTTCCCATGGAGCCTCAATCGTATAGTCTTGAGCGGTTTCTTCCGCCTTGACCAATTGCGCTCGGACTTTTTCATGGGCGG